>Ga0265296_1005724_pt1 | contig 10033 bp, 8 predicted proteins | sample MunlanPumphouse1_FD_189073 | JGI IMG/M metagenome (GOLD analysis project Ga0265296, IMG submission 189073) | Groundwater microbial communities from a municipal landfill in Southern Ontario, Canada - Pumphouse #1 | ecosystem: Environmental > Aquatic > Deep subsurface > Groundwater | place: Canada...
CGCCGGCCTCGAGGCGCGCCTCGCGCGCCTCGACAGGCGCCTGCCGCACAGCCTCGACGCCGGCTACGACCGCTTCATCTTCGGCCACGTCGGCGGCGGCCTCGGCCGCCACCTGGCGGCGGCGATGCGCGGCGCCGGCTACGACGCCTCCTACGTCGGCGAGCCCGACGCCGCCGCCTTGCGCGCCGCCGGCGCCGCCTGCTCCGGCAAGGAGTGCCTGCCGTACCAGCTCATCTGGGGCAGCTTCGCGCGCTTCATCGAGGAGGAGGCGACGCACCTCGACGGCCGGCGTGCCCTCTTCCTCAGCGCCGGCAACGGCTTTCAGGCCTGCCGCGCCAATCTCTTCCCGCTCACCGAGCAGATCTCGCTCGAGAAGCTCGGGCTCGGCGACCGCGTCGAGGTCGCGGACTTCAGCCTCGTCACCGCCAACGTGCGCATGATGCCGGTCGCCTGGACGGCGCTGGTCGCCGTCGACCTGCTCAACATGCTGCGCTTCTACGCGTTCGCCGACGAAGCGGAGCCCGGGGCCGCCGACGCGCTGTTCTCGGCGTTCTCCGGGCGGCTCGAGCAGATGCTCGAGCAGCCACGGCCTGATGCCGGTGTGGCCGGCAATGTGACCGCGGCCTTCCGCTTTTGCGGCGAGGTCGAGGAGCTGCTCGGTGAGGCGGCGCGGGCCTTCCGCGCGCTCCCGCGCGACCTCGCCCGCGCCGCCGACCTGCGCGACGTGTACCTCTGCGGCGACCTCTACCTGCGGGTCGATGAGTGGGGTAACGACGACCTGCAGCGGAAGCTCGCCCGGCACGGCCTCCGGGTGCTCTTCGAACCCTACGGCGCCTTCTTCGAGCTGCTGCAGCTGCGCCAGATCCAGGATGGCGTGCCCTGGCGCAAGCGGCCCGAGAAGGAGGCGACCCTGGGCACGATGCACTACGTGATCCACCGCTTGGTGAAGGCGGTTCGCGCCGCCCACCCCTGGGTCTTCTGGAACGACGTGCGCGCCGTGGACCGCGAGAGCCGCCGGCTGGTGGCGCCGCATCCCTTCGGGGAGACGATCCCGACGGTCGGCGGGGCGCTGCTCACCTGGCGCACGCAGCCCATCGACGGCGTGGTCTCGGTGGCCCCGCGCGGGTGCGGGCCGGCGCTGATCGCCGAAGCGCAGCTGCGGCGCGAGGCCGGCCTCCCGGCGCTCTTCGTCTACAACGACGGCGACCCGATCGACGAGGCGCGCCTCTCGGGCTTCGCCTGGCGCCTGCGCAGCCGGCCGGCCCGGCGCACGCCTGTCTGACCCTGCCGGCCGCCGCGACCGCTAGGCGCCTTCCGGCTCGAACCCCGCCTCACTCGAACGCTCGTCGCTCTCCGGGTCGATGGCGTGCGTCTTGCGCAGCGGGTCTTCCCGCAGGAAGAGGACCACGACGAGCCCCACCACGGCGACGATCATGGCGAGCAGGAAGATGTGGCTGATGGCGCTCGAGAGGCTCTGCCGCACCGCGTCCATGAACTGGCCGAACAGCTGCTGGCCCTGAGCCCCGAAGCGCGCGAAAGCCCCCTCCAGCTTCTCGGCCGCCGGCGCCGAAAGCAGCACCTGCGGGTTGTCGAGGGCCGGCGCGCCCTCAGCCCCGTTCAGCTTCTGGAGCTGCGCCGGCAGGTTCTGCTTCATCGCCACGGCGAACTGGTTGTTGAGGATCGTGCCGAAGACGGCCATGCCTACGGTGCCGCCGATCGAGCGGGAGAACTGCAGACCGGCCGTCACCTCGCCGAGGCGGTGGGTCGGGTACTGGTTCTGGACGATCACCGTGAAGGCGCTCATGGCGATGCCGAGGCCGAAGCCCATGACGACCATGTTGGCGGCCAAGCCGCCCGCTGACGTGCCGGCGCTCATCCGGGAGAGCAGCCAGGCGCCGACGGTGACGGTGACGAAGCCGGCGACCACCATCGCCTTGTAACGGCCGGTCCGGGCGAGGACGAGCCCCGCGCCGATGCTCGTCACCATGGCGCCGATCATCATCGGCATGAGGATGATGCCCGAGTTGGTCGCCGACTTGCCTTGGACTCCCTGCACGAAGAGCGGCAGGAACATGATGGCGCCGAACATCGCCGCCGACTGCAGCATGCTGGCCAGGGCCGAGACGCTGAACACACGGTTCTCGAAGAGCCTCGGGTTGATGACCGGCTCCGCGGCGCGCAGCTCGCGGAAGAAGAAGACGACCCACATCACGGCCGAGAAGACGAACAGCGACACGATCTGCCACGCCCCCCAGGCGTACTCGCTGCCCGCCCAGCTGAAGCCCAGGAGCAGCGGGACGGCAGCGGCCACGAGCAGGGCGGCGCCGGAGTAGTCGATACGGTGCCGATGCAGGGCCACATGGCCCGGCAATGCGAGGGCCGCCACGACCAGCGCCGCGGCGCCGACGGGCAGATTGACGTAGAAGGCCCAGCGCCAGCCGACGTTGTCGGTGATCCAGCCGCCGAGCAGCGGTCCGACGATGGTGGCGACGGCGAAGACGCTCATGAGGACTCCGCTCCACTTGGCGCGCTGCGCCGGCGGGAAGAGGTCGCCGATGATCGCCTGCGTGATGGGCATCATGGCACCGGCGCCAAGGCCCTGGAAGGCGCGGAAGGCGATGAGCTCGGCCATGCCGTTGGCCTGGCCACACAGGGCCGAGCCCACGACGAAGACGGCCATGCCGACGATGAAGAAGCGCTTGCGCCCGAAGGCGTCGCTGAGCTTGCCCCAGATCGGCATCGACGCCGTCGAGACGAGCAGGTAGGCGGTGGCGACCCAGGCATAGTGCTGCAGCCCGTTGAGGTCGGCGATGATACGCGGCATGGCCGTGCCGACCACGGTCTGGTCCACTGCCGAGAGGAGCATGCCCATCATCACGGCGCCGATCACGGCGACGAAGCGGCGCCGGCTCAGCGTCTCGCCCCAGGGCCGGGGAGCCACGGCCGCTGCCGCCGCGGAGTCGGCCGCGGGGGCGAGCTCGCGCACCTCAGCCATGCCGCGCCACCGCCGCGTCCGCCTGCCGCCGGTCCTGCTCGGCAGTCACTCGCAGCAGCCCGCGCAGGCCGAGCGCGAGGCCGCTCAGCTCGGCGTCGGTCAGCTCGCCCAGCCAGCGCAGCACGTGCTCCTCGCGGCCCTGGCGCAGCCGCCCCGCGAGCTCTTCCGCCGCTTCCGTGGCGCCCACCAGCGTGCGCCGGCGATCCTGTGGGTCGCGGGTCCGTGCCGCCAGGCCCTGGCCCTCGAGCTTGTCGACGAGCAGGCTGGCGCCGGGCTCGCTCAGGCCGAGCCGCCGGCCGAGCTCGCCCACCGGCTGGGGGCCGAGCGCGGTGATCGTCATGAGCGCCTTGAACTGGCCCATGGAGAGGTCGATCGAGAGTAGCTCGGGCCCCGCGCTCCGGTTCACGGCGGCGAAGACCCGGTGAGCGACGTCGTGGCACTCGGCGACCAGCCGGTCGCGAGGGGTTGGCTTGGGCACGAGGTCCTCCGGCGACCGTTTGCGGCCGATTACCTTTGCGGAACGTATCTATCCTACAAAAGCAAGCGGCCGGCTGCAAACCACCGCCGCCCGCCGGCCTCGCGGGGACCTGGCTGACCGCCCGGGCGCCGAGGGTGCCGGGAGCGGCGCCGGCGGGTGCCTGCTCATCGCAGTCTCGGTATCATGCCGGGGAGGCCTCTTGAGTGGCAGGACGACAGACACGCGTGCCGGCGGGCGCCGCCGCCCGCGCCCGCGCGGCGGCGCTTGGTCGCCGTGGACGCACCTGATCGGTGTTGCGGCGTTCGCGGTCGCCTTCGCGCTGGTCGAAGCCACGGTCGTCGTCTACCTGCGGCGGTTGTTCGAGCTGAAGTACGCCATGGTGTACACGCCAGCCGAGTTTCACTTTCCGCGCGCCTACCTGGGCTTCGAGCAGGCGCGCGAGGCGGCCACCATGGTCGTTCTGCTGGCCGTCGGCTACCTGGCGGGGCGGACGAGGTGGCAGAAGCTCGCCTACTGGCTCTTCGCCTTCGGCGTGTGGGACATCTTCTACTACGCGTGGCTCTACGCGTACCTGCGCTGGCCGGCTTCGCCGGGGAGCCAGGACCTGCTCTTCCTCATCCCCGGGGAATGGTGGGCACCGGTGTGGGAGCCCACCCTGGCATCGTGCGGCTTCATCGCCGTGGCCGTCGTCGTCCTCGCGCGGACGCGGCGCGCCCGATGAGGGCGCGATGACCTCGGCCGGCTGCCGCGCCGCGGCGGCGGCGATGCACCTGGCGGGGCTCCGCTCCCCAGCGACAGGGCGCCGGGTGGGCGTCGACTGGCCGTCCGGGGGCGCCCATCGCTTTCTCCCAGACCTGAGGCTCACCGACGGTCGGGAGTGAGCCATCGCAGTGGTCGCGCGTGATGGTGCACGCGCGACCCCGGAGGGTGGCTGGTCACTCCCCGGCGATAAGCCAGACGAAGACCTCGGCGGGGCCGTGCACCCCCACGCAGCGCACGCCGCTGATGTCGGCGGTGTTGCTCGGCCCGCTCACGAAGCTGACGCAGGCGGGCAGGTCGTCAGGCGCCGCCGCGAGGCGGCGGAGCGCGTCGCCGAGGCGCGGAAGGATGCGTGACTCGGCGACGAGAAAGCCGGAGGCGGCGGGCAGCAGGGAGTGGCCGCGCGCCGCCTCGCCGCGGTTGTCGAGCACCACGGTCCCGGTCTCGGCCAGGGCCCAGCGGGCCTCCGCGAGCCCGAACTGCGCCTCGCGAGACTCGTCCACCCAGGCGCCGGGCAGGCCTGGCCAGCGCAGGGAGGCGGGCGCGCAGGTGGTGGCCCAGCCGCGCTCCTCGACAAGCGCGCCCACGGAGCGCCGCGCCGCCTCGCGAGAGGCGACTGGGAACAGGGTGACCTCGAGCTCCTTCAACCTTTCTCTGAAGCGCGCCACCGGCGCGTCGGCCGCCGCCCTGGAGCGCGCCTCCGGTGACGGGTGCGGCGCCGGCGGGACCGGCGGATCTCCGCTGCGCCTCAGCTGGGCGCGGATCCTCTCCAGGAACGCCGCGCGCCTCATGGCGCGCTCCGTCCGCCGCGCTCGTCTCGTCCGCCGCCCGCCTTTCGCTCGCCGCCCGGATCGCGCCCGCCCTGCCCGGGCGGCCGCTGCCGCCAGAGCCGGCGGAAAGCGCGCGGCTCCGGCAGCCGCAGGTCGCGGGTGTGCGTCCAGGCGGCCAGCGGGCCCAGGCCGCGCCGCACCGTCTCGCCGTGCGCGAACAGCCGCAGCAGGGGCCGCGCCGCGCGCTCGGCGAGGCCGAACAGGCTGGGGTGCTCTGTGGCGGTGGCGAAACCGTCGAAGCCGGCCCGCCAGGCCGTGGACCCGAGCCCCTGGGCGACCGCGTCGCGACGCAGGCCGTAGAGGTGCTCGGCGAGGGGGATCCGCGCCGAGCAGACCTCGCTGCAGGCTCCGCAGAGGCTCGAGGCGAAGGGCAGCTCGGCGTGCCGCGGCAGCCCTTCGAGCAAGGGGCTGAGGACCGCGCCGATCGGCCCGGAGTACGTGGAGTCGTAGGCATGGCCGCCGATCTGACGGTACACGGGGCAGACGTCGAGGCAGGCGCCGCAGCGGATGCAGTGCAGGATGTCCTGGTAGGCGGAGCCGAGGATCGCCGAGCGGCCGTTGTCGACGAGCACCACGTGCAACTCGTCGGGGCCGTCGGCGTCGCCCTCGCGGCGGGGGCCGGTGATGGCGGTGATGTACGAGGTGATGCGTTGGCCGACCCCCTGCCAGGGGAGCACCGTCAGCAGGGGCTCGAGGCCCTCGAGGTCGGGCACCAGGCGCTCGACGCCCATCACGACCACATGCGTGCGCGGCAACGTGGTCGTCATCCGGCCGTTGCCCTCGTTGGTCACGAGGACGATCGTGCCGGTGTCGGCGACCCCGAAGTTGGCGCCCGTGATGCCCATGTCGGCGCTCAGGAACTTCTCGCGCAGCTGGCGGCGCGCGAACTGCGTGAGCGCCGCCGGGTCCGGCGGGAGCTCTTCGCCGGCGAGGGTGCTGAAGAGTGCGCGGATCTGCTCGAGCGACTTGTGTATGGCCGGCCCGACGATGTGGAAGGGCCGCTCGCCGCAGAGCTGGATGATGAACTCGCCGAGGTCGGTCTCGACCACCTCGGCGCCCGTGGCCTCGAGGGCGGGGTTGAGGGCGATCTCCTCGCTCACCATCGACTTGGACTTGACGATGAGCCGGCTGCTCGTGCGGCGCGCGAGCTCGGCCACGTACTCGCGCGCCTCGGCCGCGTCGGCGGCGCAGAAGACCACGCCGCCGTGCATCTCCACGTTGTGCGCGAACTGCTCCACGTAGTGGTCGAGGTGGGCCACGGTGTGGCGGCGTACCTCACCGACCGCGTCCAGCCAAGCGGGCCAGTCGAGCTCCTCGCGCGCCGCCTCGCAGAGATCCTGCATGTAGTCCTGGCCGCTCCGGAGGACCTCCTGGAGGCCGGGGTCGCCCAGGGTGCGGGCGACGCGCGCGTCGAAGGCCTTCCGGGAGGCGGAGCTCACCGCCGCCATCCTTCGGCCAGCACCTCGGAGAGGTGCTTCACCGGCACGGAGGCGCCGCGCCGCCGCAGGCGCCCGTCGATGTTCATGAGGCAGCTCATGTCGAGGCCGGTGAGCAGCTCGGCGCCGCTGGCGAGCACGTGGTCGACCTTCTCGTCGACCATCGCCGCGGAGATCTCCGGCATCTTGACCGCGAAGGTGCCGCCGAAACCGCAGCAGTCCTGAGATCGGGGCAGGGGTACGTACTCGAGACCCTCCACCATCCCGAGAAGGCGCTCCGGCTGCTCCACGATTCCCAGCATGCGGCGCGTATGGCACGAGTGGTGCAGGGTCACCTTTCCCGAGCAGCGTACGGGCAGCCGGTCGATCTGGAGGACGTCCACGAGGAACTCCGAGAACTCGTAGGTACGGGCGGCCAGGGCCCGCGCCGCGGCCTCTTCGGGCTCCCCGGAGAAGAGCAGCGGGTAGTGCTCGCGCACCATGGCCGCGCACGAGCCCGAGATCGAGACCACGCGCTCGCTGCCGGCGAAGGCGCGCAGGAAGGCGCGCGCCGAGCGGCGGGCGCTGTCGCGGTAGCCGCTGTTGAAGGCGGGCTGGCCGCAGCACGTCTGGCCCGCCGGGAAGTCGACGGTCACGCCGAGCGCCTCGAGCACGTGGACGGCGGCCACGCCGACGCGGGGGAACAGCGCGTCACCCAGGCACGTGACCATGAGCGAGGCCCGCACCCTCATGGCTCCAGGCAGTCGCGCAGCGCCGCGAGGAAGCGCCGGTTCTCGTCCGGCAGGCCCACCGAGACGCGGATGTGCGTCGGGTAACCCCAGGTGTCCGTGGGCCGCACGATGACGCCGCGCTCGCAGAGGGCTCGGAACAGAGCGCGTCCGTCGCGATGCGTGTCGGCGAGGACGAAGTTGCCCTGGCTCGGCACCACGTCCCAGCCCAGGGCGCCGAGCTCACGCGAGAGGTACTCGCGTCCCTCGCGCACCGCCGCGCCGCTCGCCCGCAGCCACTCCTCGTCGGCCAACGCCGCCAGGCCGGCGGCGCAGGCCGGACGGCTCAGGAGGAAGGGTTCGCTGATGCGGTCGAGCATGCGGCAGACGACGGGGTCGGCGATGGCGTAGCCCAGGCGGATCCCCGCCAGGGAGTAGGCCTTGGAGAAGCTGCGCAGGGCGATGACGTTGCGGTGGCCGGCGGCGAGGAACTCGAGCGGGTCGGCGTAATCGGGGTCGTCGACGAACTCGCGGTACGCCTGGTCGACGACGACCGCGGCGGTCGCGGGGGCGGCGTCGAGGAGGCTCCGCAGCTCGCTCCGCGTCACCACCGTCCCCGTCGGGTTGTTGGGGCTGCAGAGCCAGACGATCCGCGTCCGCTCGCTGAGTGCCGCGATGATGGCGGGGATGTCGAAGCGGTACTCCTTCAGCGGCACCGGGAGCCGGCGGGCGCCCATCACCTGGCTCGCGGCCTCGTAGAGCGCGTATGACTGCGGCGCGAGGATGACCTCATCGCCCGGGTCGGTGTACAGCAGCGGCAGGTTGAGGACGAGCTGCGCCGAGCCGGAGCTGAGGACGACCTGCTCGGCGGCCACGCCATTGGCGGCGGCCACCGCGGCCTTCAGCCGCCCGTAGTCCTCCCAGGGGTAGCGGTGCAGGAGTGGGAACTGGCGCTCGATGGCGGCGAGGACCTGCGCCGAGATGGGGAAGTCGTTCTCGTTGGACGCCAGCTTGACGATGTCGGCGACGGGGATGCCGGTGGCCTGCGCGACCTGTTCCGCGTCGGCCCCCGGCTCGTAGTCGCGGATGGCGGCGATGCAGGCGCGGAAGGCGGCTTCGTGGCCGCGGCCCCCGTTGGTACTTCGATCCACGGTGATCCTCTCGCTGCGGTGCGCCGTCAGTCTGACAGCTCCGCCGCCATGGTGTCGACCAGGCGGAGGCTCCTGCCCTCGGCTGCCGTGGAGATGGGCTGGTGGGCGACGCTTCGCCCGGCCCGTGGCGGGGAACCACCGTGGCATCGGCCCACGACGCAAGGAGACCGCTCATGACCGCTGAGCCTCGCTCAGTCACGCGCGTCATCGTCCCCACCCCGGTCATCGAAGGCGCCGGCGTGCGGCTGCGACGCAGCATCGCCACGGCGACGCTCGACTACCTCGATCCGTTCCTCCTCCTCGACGACTTCCGCTCCGACGACCCCGCGGACTTCCTGGCCGGGTTCCCCTGGCACCCGCACCGCGGCATCGAGACGGTCACCTACATGCTGGCCGGGGAGGTCGATCACCGCGACAGCATCGGCAACGCCGGCGCGATCGGCGGGGGGGATGTGCAGTGGATGACTGCCGGCGGCGGCATCATGCACGAAGAGATGCCCCGCCCCGGCGACGACGGCCGCATGGGCGGGTTCCAGCTCTGGGTCAACCTGCCCGCCAAGCTGAAGATGACGAAGCCGCGGTACCAGGACCTTACCGCGGCGCAGATCCCCGAGGTCCAGCGCGACGACGGCGCCCGCATCCGCGTGGTCGCCGGCGAGGTCGACGGCGTCCGGGGTGCGGTCACGGAGATCTACGCCGAGCCTGAGTACCTCGACGTCGCGCTGCCGGCCGGCGCCTCCTTCACCCAGGCGGTGCCCCGCGGCCACTCGGCGTTCGCGTACGCCTTCGAGGGCGAAGCTCAGTTCGGCGTCGGTTGTGACCTCGGGTATCGCGGCGACCTCGACGGTGAGCTGCTCAGCGCGCCTTGTCTCGCCGTGTTCGGCGACGGTGACGAGGTCCGCGTCGAGGCCCGCGGCCACACCGTGCGCTTCCTGCTCGTCAGCGGCAGGCCGCTCGGCGAACCCATCGCGCGCTACGGACCGTTCGTGATGAACACCCGTGAGGAACTGCAGCTCGCGCTGCAGGACCTGCGCGGCGACACCTTCGTCTGGCGCGACGACGCGGACTGGGCGCGCCGTCGCCGTACGTGGGCGCCGCCGGCCTGACGGCGCCCGGCGCCTCGCGGGTGAGGTCACCCGGGGAGGCGCAGATCGGCCACCACCGGCCAGTGGTCGGACGGCAACCGGCCGCCGGGCCGCGGGTGGGCGATGCGTGCCCCGAGTACCTCCCACGGCGCCGTGACCAGCACGTAGTCGATCCGCGTGCCCGCGGTGGCGCCGTCCCAGTGATGATGGGTGGCGGCCCGCGGGCCGCGCTCGCCGAGGTGGGCGAGCGTGTCCCGCAGGCCGCCCGCCAGCAGGCGGACCACGGCCGGGTCGCCGGCGACGGCGTTGAGATCGCCGAGGACGACCCAGGGCAGCGCCGGGTCGAGCCAGCCGAGGAGGGCCTCGGCGCTGCGCAGCCTCGATGCCGCCGAGGCTCCGTCCCAATGTGTGTCGGCGACGCCGAGGCGGGTTCCGGTCGCCAGGTCGCGGAAGCGGCACAGGGTTGCGATCCGCGGGACGGGGTTGCCCCAGGTGCGGGAGCCGGGCAGGCTCGGGGTGTCCGAGAGCCAGCGCACCGTCCAGCTCTCGAGCCGCAGCCGCGCCGGCCGGTAGACGACCGTGCAGCGCTCGC
>Ga0265296_1005726_pt1 | contig 10032 bp, 6 predicted proteins | sample MunlanPumphouse1_FD_189073 | JGI IMG/M metagenome (GOLD analysis project Ga0265296, IMG submission 189073) | Groundwater microbial communities from a municipal landfill in Southern Ontario, Canada - Pumphouse #1 | ecosystem: Environmental > Aquatic > Deep subsurface > Groundwater | place: Canada...
AGTTCGTCAAACTGGCCTCCAGCTTCGAAAGCGAGATCCACGTCACCCGCGACGGCGTGACGGTGGACGCCCGCTCGATCATGGGCCTGCTGATGCTGGGCGCCGGCATCGGCTGCAGCATCGACGTCTCCGCCGAAGGGCCGGACGCCGAAGAGGCCATGGAAGCCCTGACCGACCTCGTCGCGCGGAAGTTCGACGAGGATCAGTGACAGTCCGTCGTCACCCTCGGGTCTGACAGCGACATTCCGATCTTCCGTTTCCGGATGGGTGGCGGACCTCGAACGCACCGATAGTTTTTCAACTTGGGGTTCACGCTTTTGGAGGATGCTTCCTCCATGGCGATTTACAGTTCCCAAGCCAAAACGCTGGCCAAGGCCAATCCATTTCAGAAATTTTCCAGCGTGGAAGCCGCGCGTTCTGGTGTCGAAGAAGGCGCGGCAGGCTTTTACGCCATCGCGATCACACACGCCTTTTCGGCAATCTACGCGTGGCGGTTTCCGTTCAGTACGCTTGTCACCCGAGACCCGAACACAACAGCGCCCCTTCTCCTTGTTCTGGCCGCCGTCGCAATGGTGGGAGGCTTCTACCTTCGTGCTGTCCCTAATCGCTTCGTTGCTCTCGGGATGACAGCATGGGCGATTGTCGGCCTTGGGTATCCCTTCACCAGATGGATTTATGGCTGGGCCGCTTTTTCCGCGTTCAATCTAGTGGGTGTTCTGGCCGGTATTCTGGCGACGCGAGCCGCCTTTGCGCTGGTCGAACTTCGCAAGGCGCAAGCAAAGTGAGCTTTCGCAACCGGCTTGAGTGGATGGTCGCAGCGGTTTGGAATTGGACGCGGCGTTAATGAGCCGCCGCCGCATATTGATGTGGGCGTTTTCGCCCCTTTGTCTTCTGGCTCTCGCGTCTTACGCCCCTGCTGGAGACCCCAAACCCGGAGATATAGTAAAGCCGGGGCGACCCCGCTTGTCGATTACCAAGCCTCAAGGTTTGGTGGAGCAGAGCCTCTACGAATATGTCCCCGGTGGTCATCGGACTACGGGGAAGAGAATACGCTTCCGACTGCCTCCTGTCATGGTTTTGCCCGACGCGACGCCCGGCCCGAGGATGCGGTTGAGCATCAAGATATCAATGACGGACGGCACCTCGCCCGACGAACAGGATATCAGAGTGCGGATATACAGTGCGGATGTCGGCGGAAACATCGGAGCCCGGAACATTGGCGAGTTCAACCACGCGTTTGGCGTGTTCGGATTTCCTGTCAAAGACGGTCTCGTGCTGGATCCCCAGTCCTGTGACGTGGATCGCTACTCGGCGACTGAGTTTTCGTCCTCGCAGCGATCCCTTCTTGTCGCTGCGGACATGCCCGCCGACGGACCTCCCGCGCCCGATACCTTCGTCGTCGGTTATCCCAAAGGCGCTGAGGCATATGAGGCCGTAGGAGGCTGTTTCGAATGGAGCGGAAACTGCGCCCTCCAGTCTAGTTACAGGGGTTGGCCCACCTATATTTCCTTCAAGAAGACGGATGCGTGCGGGGTGATCAAGATACTCACACGCGTCCGCGCCTCTCTGGACCGGTATTTTGTCGACGAGACCCCGCGCGGGCTTGCTTACGCCGATACCCGTTGGACCCCGGTTACTGATCGCTGGAGAGACTGATTATGAGGTCTCTAGGATTATCCATCCTTGGGCTATTGGCGGCGTGTTCCTCGCCAGCCAGCCCTCAACCGACCAACCAAGAACCAGCAACCAATGCTGAAATCGAAAGCCATCTCAAGAATCGTCTGAGAGATTTGGCGACTGCCTATCCTGAGGCCGAGCTTTCAGCATTTGCGTTTTCGACCGACAGGCGCACGATTTGCGGGCTCGTCACATCTCCAGGAGAAACGCCTATGGTGTTCATATCGAGCGATACTACCCCGGACACGGCCGAGGATAGGCCGCTCGGGATCCCCAACCTGGGGCGGGTAGGCAACTGGTCTCACGAGCGGAACCAGTCTGCCCAAGCTCGGGTGCAGCGACAGTGCGCAGCCCAAGGCGTGGCTGTGAGGCCATGAGATGAATTTCGCCGCCCAGACTGGGATTTGGTGATCTGCCAAACACATCAAGGATGCTGACGCATCGCAAATACAGCGGCTTCAGATCGCCGCCATGAAGAGATGGTGGTCTTAGTGAACCCTCGCCCAGGCTGATGGCGTCGGCGGCTACAGCCCCAGCGCCCGGCGGATGTCGCGCCAGTCGACGTATTTGAAGTTCTGGGTGCCGACGTCGTTGACGTCGTCCTGAATGACGACCAAGCCGTCGGGGAAGGGGCCGACTGCGCCGCTGGCGGCGGCGAGGCCGTCCGTGCCGGTGATGCGGTCCACCGCGCCGTCCACGACCTTGAACCGGCCTTTATATTCCGGCGCCGCGCCGTCGATGCGCCAGACGGGGAAGTTGGAATCGCCCTGGCTGGAGGCGATCAGGTAGCGGCCCGAGGCGTCGGTGATGGTCGTCAACCCTTCCGCGTCGGCGACCAGAATGTCCTTGGCGATGGGCTGGATCAGGGTGCGGGCCGCGCCAGATGCCGGGTTCAGGCCATAGCGCCACAGGCCCACATTCTCCTCGGTGATATAGAGGGCGTCGGTGGTTTCGTCGGCGGCGCAGCCTTCGGAAATGGTGCCGATCTCGGCGCGGCGGACCTCGCGGGCGGCGGGCTTGCCGTCGGCGCCGACGCTCAGGACGAACTGGCGCAGTTCGCCCTCATGGCCGACCAGGACGGCGTGGACCTCGGCCCCGCGACGCGCGAAGCAGAAGCCGTAGGGTTCGATCACGTCGGTGGCGACGGCGCCCCAGTAGCGTACGCCGTTCTCGCCGGTCCCGGCCGGGTCGAAGGTGTAGAGCGAGATGCCGGTCTTGCCCGGCGTGCGGTCGCTGGCGCCCAGCACCACCTGCGGGCGGCCGCCGACCGACAGGCCCTCGACCACATCGACGTTGTTAAGCAGGCCCTCGGGCAGGAACTGCAGGATCTGGCCATCGAAGCCATAGATGTAGAGGCCGGACTTCTTGTCCGTGCCGGCGACGAAGCCGGGGGTTTGTTTGCCCATCACCGTGACCGGCGCAGCGCTGGCCCAGACGGCGGGGTCGTCGGCGGCGTCCTGACCCGCCGTGCCGACCGACGGGGTTTCCAGCACGGCCTGGACCGACGCGCCGGGGCCGACGAAGCCCTCGCCCTCGCCCTGATAATCCACTTCCGTCGTGGCGCAGGCCGCGAGCAGGGCGAAGACGGAAACGGCGGCGGTGAAACGGGCGGCGCGTCGGATCGGCGAAGTCATGGCAGGTTCCCGGGTGTGATTTCGTCACGTGATTTCGTCGGGGCCCAGATCAAGGCCGAACCCCGACAGGTCAACGGACTTATGGTGACGGTTTGAATGCGGTTCGATGACGCATGATCGGGGTGGGGACGGATCGTCGCGCAACTGTCCTGAAAACGCGAAATCGCCGTCGTCGAAACGTCGCTTTCGCGTCGCCAGTCCCCGCTATCGGGCCGCCCATCGGCAGAGGTGAAACGTCGCCCGCCGCTGGGGATCATCGAGATGAAAATCAAACTGCTCATGGGCGCCGCATTGGCCCCGCTCGCCTTCGCCGCTCCGGCATTCGCCGCCGACGAGGTCGCGCCGCAGCAGACCGCCCAGACGCCGGTCACGGCGCTGGAAGAAGTCGTCGTCACCGGCGAGCCGGCCATGCGCAACCGCACCGACGACGTCGTGCCGACCCTGTCCTACGACCTGGACTATTTCCAGCGATTCGAGCCGCTGACCGCCGGCGACGCCCTGAAGCGCGTGCCCTCGGTCACCTTCCTGTCGGACGTGCTGGAATCGGACGGCGTGCGCATGCGCGGTCTGGACTCGGCCTATACGCAGATCCTGATCAACGGCGAGCGGGTTCCCGGCGCCAACCTGGATCGCTCCTTCTTCGTGGACCGCATCCCCGCCGAACTGATCGAGCGGGTCGAAGTCGTTCGCTCTTCGTCGGCCAACCGCTCGGGCGATGCGGTCGCCGGCGCCATCAACATCGTGCTGCGTGACGCCCTGTCGCTGGACGGCGGCTATGTCCGCCTGGGCGCGCTGCACTGGGAAGACAGCGAATACGGCCAGTGGGGCGGCACCTACGGCGCCGTCTGGGGCGGCCAGGTCGGGCCGGGCCGTCTGCTGATCGGCGGCAACATCCAGGATCGTCGCAATCCGAAGCAGAAGTTCTCCGAACGCTATTCGGAGCCGAACGGCGAGCTGACCGACACCGAGGCCCAGACCGACACCCGCGACGGCACCGACTATTCGGCCAACCTGTCGTATGAAATGCCGGTCGCCGGCGGCAACCTGGAACTGAGCGGCGTCTTCGTTCGCACCGACCGCGTCCAGGACGAAAGCTCGATCGAATATGACGAGGGCGACGTCAACGACGTGGCCAAGGTCAATGCCAACCCGCTCGACATCCTGACCGACAACTGGGCGGTCAACAGCCGCTACGAGCGCGAGATGCTGGGCGGCGAGACGACCTTCAAGCTGGGCTACGCCACCATCGACGACGAGCAGTTCGAGCAGGAAGAGGAACTGGACGTCGGCGACGAGGTGATCGAGGGCGAACGCACCCGCACCAACGTTACGGACGAGGAAATCCAGGCCGCCATCGAGCACAAGATCAAGCTGGGCGGCGAGCTGGAGCTGGAGTTCGGCGTCCAGTATTCGAAGAAGAACCGCGACAGCACGGTCTTCTCGGCCGAGGCCGAAGTCGAGGACGAGCCGGTCTTCCGCGCCTTGCTCGACGGCGAGTACGGTGATTTCGAAGCCGTCGACGGCGGCATCAACTCGATCGAAGAAACCCGAATCGACCCCTACATCATGCTGTCGGGCGAGAACGGCCCGGCGAAGTGGGAGGCCGGCCTGCGTTACGAGACGACCGATTTCTCGATCACCGACGAGACGGTGGACGCCGACGACCGCACCAACGACAAGGACTATGGCATCCTGCTGCCGTCCGCGAGCGTGCGCTTCAAACTGTCGGACAGCGACCGCATCACGGCCTCGGTGGCCCGCACCGTACGTCGCCCGAGCTTCGACTTCCTGTCGCCGGCCCTGCTGGAAGGCGAATACGGCGACAACGACTTCATCGGCAATCCGGACCTGGAGCCGGAAACGGCCTGGGGCGCGGACCTGGGCTTCGAGCGTCGTCTGGGCCGCCGCGGCGTGATCGGCGTCAACGCCTTCTATCGCGACATCACCGACCTGATCGAAATCACCAACACGGGTGAAGAGGCCGAGGACGAACCGGACGCCTTCCGCCTGACGGCCGAGAACGTCGGCGACGGCCAGGTCTGGGGCGTCGAGTTCGATATGTCCACGCCGCTGGACTTCATCGGCATGGAGCACACGGGCGTCTTCGTGAACTACTCGTGGCTGGACAGTTCGGTCGACGACTTCCTGGGCGACCGTCGCTTCAACTCGCAGTCGGACTATGTCTTCAATGTCGGCTTCACCCAGGACATCCCGACCTGGGGCGCGGCCTTCGGCGCCACCTATCGCAAACAGGGCGACGCCAAGAGCCGGATCGTCGGCGAAGAAGTCGTCACTTCGTACGGCGGCGATCTGGAAATCTTCATCGAGAAGCAGGTCGCCTCGAACGTGGTGATCCGCTTCACCGGTTCGAACCTGCTCGACTCGTCCAAGGACGAGACGTTCGACAAGTTCAACACCATCGCCGACCAGATCGACCGCGACTACGACGAGTTCGAGATCGAATCCGAGAACGCCGGTCCGGTGTTCCAGCTGGTGGCGCGCATGGCCTTCTGAGGCCTGGCCTTGCCAGAAGACGAAGGGGCCGGGCGGCGACGCCCGGCCCTTTTGCGTGGCGGCGCCCCTCCAAAGGTCGCAATCGCGACCCCATATGCCGGCGGAGCGGTTGACCCCGACGGGGCGGCTGCCTACAGCCCCGAGAGCCTGTATTCGCGGGGCCTCTCCCCCCGCACCGAACGATCAGAGGACACCATGGCCGAAGCTTCCTACGACGTCGTCATCATCGGCGGAGGGCCGGGCGGCTACAACGCCGCGATCCGTGCGGGCCAGCTGGGGCTGAAGGTCGCCTGCGTCGAGATGCGCGAAACCCTGGGCGGCACCTGCCTGAACGTCGGCTGCATGCCGTCCAAGGCCCTGCTGCACGCCTCGGAAATGTGGAACGCCGCCAACAGCGAGTTCGCCAAGATCGGCATCGAGGTCCAGCCCAAGCTGAACCTGGGCCAGATGCACAAGTCCAAGGACGAGAGCGTCACCGCCCTGACCAAGGGGATCGAGTTCCTGTTCAAGAAGAACAAGGCCGACTGGATAAAGGGCCGCGGCAAGATCGTCGGCAAGGGCAAGGTCGAGGTGACCGCCGCCGACGGTTCGGTCCAGACGCTGGACGCCAAGAACATCGTCATCGCCACCGGTTCGGAGCCGACCCCCCTGCCGGGCGTCGCCTTCGAGGACGGCAAGGTGATCGATTCGACCGGCGCCCTGTCCCTGCCGGCCGTGCCCAAGAAGCTGATCGTGGTCGGCGCCGGCATCATCGGCCTGGAGCTGGGTTCGGTCTGGCGCCGCCTGGGGGCGGAAGTGACCGTGGTCGAGTTCCTGGATCGGATCACCCCCGGCATGGACACCGAGGTGGCGACCGCCTTCCAGCGCACCCTGACCAAACAAGGCATGACGTTCAAACTGGGCGCCAAGGTCACAGCCGCCAAGTCGGTCAAGGATGGGGTCGAGCTGACGGTCGAACCATCGGCGGGCGGCGCGGCCGAAACCCTCAAGGGCGACGTCGTCCTGATCGCCATCGGCCGTCGTCCCTACACCGAAGGCCTGGGCCTAGAGAGCGTCGGGGTGACGCCGGACAAGCGCGGCTTCATCGACCACGACCACTTCAAGGTGGCGGATGGCGTCTGGGTGATCGGCGACGTGACCCACGGTCCGATGCTGGCGCACAAGGCCGAAGAGGACGCCGTCGCCGTGATCGACACCATCGCCGGCAAATACGGCCACGTCGATTACGCCCTGGTCCCAAGCGTCGTCTACACCTTCCCCGAAGTGGCCTGGGTCGGCCAGACCGAGGACCAGCTGAAGGCCGCGGGCGTCGCCTACAAGAAGGGCAAATTCCCCTTCACCGCCAACAGCCGCGCCAAGATCAACCACGAGACCGACGGCTTCGCCAAGGTCCTGGCCGACGCCGCAACCGACAAGGTCCTGGGCGTCCACATCATGGGTCCGCAGGCCGGCGAGATGATCCACGAAGCCGCCATCACCATGAGCTTCGGCGGCGCGTCGGAAGACATCGCCCGCACCTGCCACGCCCACCCGACCCGTTCGGAAGCCGTCCGCCAGGCGGCCATGGATGTCGAAGGCTGGATGATGCAGGCCTGATCCGGCGCCGCGTCGAAAGGCGCAGGCTCCAGGACAAGAAAAAGGCCCGGTCGACGTTCGTCGGCCGGGCATTTTGCTGTTCAGAGGTGCGTCAGGCAGCCCAGGCGTTCTCGCGACCTTGTGATTGGCGGGCCACTTCGATGCGGAAGCGCGACACCAGCTCGGCCAACTGTTCGGCCTCATGGCTGAGGGCCTGGTTGGCGGCGGTGGTCTGTTCGACCATCGCAGCATTTTGTTGAGTGGTCTGGTCCATCTGGTTCACGGCGACGTTGACCTCGGCTAGGCCCACCGCCTGTTCGCGGGCGGAGGCGGCGATCTCGGCGGCCAGCAGGTTGATGTCGGCGACCTGGCTGATCAGGGCGGTCAGGGCGCCGCCGGTCTGGGACACCAGTCGGGCGCCTTCGCCGACGCTGGCGCTGGAGGCGGCGATCAGCCCCTTGATCTCGCGCGCGGCGTCGGCCGAACGCTGGGCCAGGGCGCGAACCTCTGAGGCGACGACGGCGAAACCGCGACCGGCCTCGCCCGCACGGGCGGCCTCGACCCCGGCGTTCAGGGCCAGGAGGTTGGTCTGGAAGGCGATCTCGTCGATGACGCCGATGATTTCGCCGATGCGGCCCGAGGTGCTCTCGATCTGACCCATGGCGGCGGTGGTGTCGGCGATGATCCGCTCGCGCTCCTCGGCGCCGCTGCGGGCCTTGGCGGTGATGCCGGCGGCGGACTGGGCGCCCTCGGCGGTCTTCTTCACCGTGACGGTGATCTGATCCAGGGCCGCGGCGGTTTCTTCCAGGGCGGCGGCCTGCTGCTCGGTGCGGCGCGACAGGTCGTTGGTCGCGGTGGTGACCTCGGCCGTGCCGGAGCGCATGGCCCCGACCAGTTCGATGATGTCGCCCATGGTCGCCGTCAGGGTGTCGGCGGCGGCGTTGTAATCGTCCTTCAGCTTCTTGCTGCGCTCGGCGAAGGTGGTGGTGATGCGGTAGGTCAGGTCGCCGCGCGCCAGCGCCGCCAGGCCGTCGCCCAGGGCCTCGACCACCACGGCGTCTTCGGCGGCCAGACGTTCGCGTTCCGCCTCGCCGGCGAGGCGGGCGGCGCGGGCGCTTTCGCGCATGCTTTCGGCCTCGGTCTCGGTTTCCTTCTGACGCAGGGCGGCGTCGCGGAAGGCGATGACGGCGCGCGAGATCTGGCCGATGTCGTCGCCGCGCGAGACCCAGGGGGCGTCGAAGTCGGTGCGGCCCTGGCGCAGGGCCTCCATCCGGTCGCACAGGCCCTTCAGCGGCGAGAACATCCGGCGCGACACGACCAGGCAGGCGCCGACCGTCAGCAGGGCCACGACCAGGCCACAAGCGAACAGGGCGATCATCACATTGTTCACCGAAGCCATGAAGTCGGCCTTGGGGATGCCGACATACAGCACGCCGATGGTCTGACCCGCCGTGGTCTTGATCGGGTCGTAGGCGACGAAATAGGGCTTGCCCAGGATGTCGGCCTGGCCACGATAGGGACGGCCGTCCTTGAGCACGGCGTCGAAGACCGGGCCAGGTTTCAGCCGGGTGCCGACCGCGCGCGAGCCGTCGTCCTTGACCACATTGGTGGTGACGCGCAGGTCGCCCACGAAGACGGTGGCCGTTCCGCCGACCAGGGCCTTCACCCGATCCACCGGGGCGGTGAAGTCGTTCATCGGCGTCGAGCCGACGTAGAGCTTGCCGTCGCGCGCGGTGAAACCGTCGCCATAGTCGGCCAGCACGTCCCAGGCGACCCGCATATTGGTTTCCTGCCGCTCGGCCGCTCTGGCCGCCGCGTCGCGAGTCAGAAGGACGGCGGCGACCGCCATCACGGCCAGGGTCAGGGCGCCGAGGGCGGCGATGACCATCAGGGCCGTCTTGGCCGAAAGGGAAAGGGCGCTGAGCTTCATTGTCTCGTTCGGTTGGAGCGGCCGGAGAGGGTGAGGCTCAACTCTGGCCGAACGAGGTTAAGATTCTCAACCTATAGGGGGTCTTGCGTAGTTGTGGTCACGCCAGGTCCTTCAGGCGATACAGGGCCTCCAGCGCTTCGCGGGGGCTGAGGGCGTCGGGATCGACGTCCTGCATGGCCTTTTCCAGCGGCGACGGGCCGCGCATCGGCTCCGGCTCGGCGACGGCGAACAGCGGCAGGTCGTCCAGGCGGGCGGCGGCGGCCTTTTCGCCCTCCAGCCGGTTCAGAACCGACCGGGCGCGGGCGACGACGGCGGCGGGGACGCCGGCCAGTTTGGCGACCTGGACGCCGTATGAGCGGTCGGCCGCGCCGGGCGCCGCCTCGTGCAGGAAGACAAGCTCGCCATTCCATTCGCGCGCGACCATGGACAGGTTGCAGACGTGGTCCAGCCGCGTCTCCAGCTGGGCCAGCTCATGATAGTGGGTGGCGAACAGGGTGCGGGCGCGGTTGGTCTCGTGCAGAGCCTCGGCCGTGGCCCAGGCGATGGCCAGGCCGTCGTAGGTGGCGGTGCCGCGTCCGATCTCGTCCAGCACGACGAAGCTCTTCGGCGTGGCCTGGGTCAGGATGGCGGCGGTCTCGACCATCTCCATCATGAAGGTGGAGCGGCCGCGCGCCAGGTCGTCGCCGGCGCCGACGCGGCTGA
>Ga0265296_1005728_pt1 | contig 10028 bp, 7 predicted proteins | sample MunlanPumphouse1_FD_189073 | JGI IMG/M metagenome (GOLD analysis project Ga0265296, IMG submission 189073) | Groundwater microbial communities from a municipal landfill in Southern Ontario, Canada - Pumphouse #1 | ecosystem: Environmental > Aquatic > Deep subsurface > Groundwater | place: Canada...
CTTGCTTTGTATCCATGCTTATCATCGTTTTTGTGTTGCTGTTGTTCTTGCAAAGCAACTGGTTTAACTACGATAAGTGGTATACTTTTCAACGGGAAGGTGGTATACTTTTCAATTAATATATACAACTATTATCTCTGTATGATTTATATTTCAAAGGGACAATCTTTAGCTATCCTGATTGACGTCCTCCCATTTTCAGGACACTTCTAAAATAGAGATTTCCGGGTCTTTAAAGAAAATTTTGCACTTACTGGTTGAATCTACCAAAAATTAATAATTTTATTATCAAGAAGATTCTTATTAGATTACAAATCTTCACAAAGATGCTGAAAAAAAAGCTACCAATACCTTTAATATTTAGTATAATTTTTATTTGTCTCGCTTGTATTGGATTGACCAAGGTTGGATTGTATTATGATGAGTTGCATCAGGCGGTTGCTAGTTTTGCTTATAAAGGAATGCAGCCCGTGTTTTTCAATAGATTTGAATATCATGGAATCCCATTGATGAATATGACATATTCTGGTGCTATCAAGAGCAATATATACGGTATGTATATGTTCCTATTTGATCAGGAATTTTCAGTTTTAAGCTGGAGATTAATGGGAGTATTGAGCGTAGGACTATCACTCTTTCTTTTTGGCGTCCTAATAGGCAAAAATTTACCAAAATACACATTAACATTATTCTACCTATTGTTCCTAACGGATGTAAGCATCTTATTCATGGTCAGGTACGATTGGGGCCCAGTGGCTTTGGCATTGTCCATGCGGCTTTTATTCATAGCTTTTTGGATAAAAGGTGATTCAGAGGATCGGCCTGCCAAAATGAATTCCCTTATATTAGGATTAATAGCTGGAGTTTCCTTTTATGAGAAACTTAGTTCAGTTGTTTTAATCATACCATTGATATACATTTTGTTGTTCAATAAACACAGAAGAAATGCAAAGCACTTTATTTATGCTTCTTCAGGCTATATGATCGGTTGTATGCCACTTATTGCTATAAATATTTATACTTGTATCTCACAGAAAGTATTATTCTCAATGGAAAGCGTAAAATCCATGAGTCAATTCAGCATTCCTGATTTCATCAATTATTTTTCACAATACATAAGTTTGGGTAATGGTTCACAAGTTAAAAGTTGGATAAGTGGCGTTACAACACCTGCTATTATGATTAATTTTGAAACCATCTTGATGATTTCATTATTGATATTTCTATTATTGATGGCACTTCTTGATGGTTTTAAGGGAAAATTCATTTCTTATAACTGGATTTCTTTTTTAAGCTATATTACCCTTGGCATAGTAATTTATTTACTTCCTCAAAAAACATGGACTCACCATTGGATCATAGGAACACCTTTTCAATATATTGGTATATCTTTTGCGGTTTTTAGTTTATTGAGTGAAAACAAAAAATTTTCCCCAACTATAGTATACATGAGGAGAAAGATAATATTGGCCCTAATATTTTTATTTCTAGCAATTCGATCCTATTCATTATTTAGTGCTGAAAAAATCTTTTTAGCAGGTAATACCTCCTCGATTTGGAGTACTGAATTTACGAGATTAGGTGAGTTCGCGGCAAAACAACCAGGTAATGCATTGTTTATTGCTGCCGACTGGGGAGTTGCAACACAAATCTATTGTCTGGGAAATGGAAAGACTAAAATTTTTGAATTATTTTGGAGATCTGAAGATGCTACTGAATCGACTTTAAATGAAATCATTAATAAAAACAATATTAATTATATTTATTTACTTTATAAAGAGCCACCAACGAGTGTATTTCCTGTAATTACTTCCAATATTCTTCCGACTATGAAAAACCTGCATGAATGCAAGGAAGTAGATATAGAAGATGAAATTAAATTTAAAAATATTCGTATTCACAAATTTGTTAAAGATTAATCTTCTTGGATCCCGAAAACTTCCATTGAAAGATACTATAAAGTGATTATCGTTAGGCTTTCCAGGCCATGAATAATCAAGGGTTACACCATTTTCATAAGCCCACCGGTCAAAGTCCTTTTGTATGCTTCCCTCTTTTTCGGGCCATTCAAAATTAGAGTTTTCAGGAATTTATTTGGTTTAAAATTTCCATTGGTGTTCTATTTTTCAAAGCTCTATGCGGCCGTTCATGGTTGTAATCATGCTTATTCTAATTTTAAACGACCGAACTTTGGGGAAGCATACAATTTGATCTGACATAAAATCCATACTCCAGCACTGATTGATCTGTTCAACCTTTGGCTTTTCTTTCCGGTGTGCACCCGCTCTGCTCCGTCGTGGACGTTTGCTGCGATGGTTCAGGCCATCAAGCTTACAATCTGGCTGATATAAGATTGATATTTTTGGAATAATAGACAAGTTTCAAAAATTAGCTTAATTTAGTTCGGTTCAATTTGCAGCAGGGAAATCATGACTGAATCTGACCAATTAATCATCCTCGCATTTTACCTACCTCAGTTTCACCCCATTCGGGAAAATGACGAATGGTGGGGCGAAGGATTTACGGAGTGGACAAATACTGCAAATGCCAAGCCTCTTTTCAAAGGGCACCATCAACCAAATCTGCCGGCGGATCTGGGATTTTACGACCTTCGTGTCCCCGAGATCAGGGAAGCACAGGCGAAAATGGCCAGGGATTATGGCATCACAGGATTTTGCTATTGGCATTATTGGTTTGGAAATGGCAAACGTTTGTTGGAAAGGCCTTTTAATGAAGTTTTATCCTCGGGCCAACCTGATTTTCCCTTCTGCCTGGCCTGGGCCAATCAATCCTGGACAGGTATATGGCATGGCTTAAAAGATAAATTACTCATTGAACAAAAATACCCTGGTAAGGAAGACTACATCAATCATTTTAATGCCCTCTTGCCTGCCTTCCAGGACAGAAGGTACGTCAGGATCAATAATAAACCTGTCTTCATTGTCTATTCACCCCAGCTTATACCGAATAACAATGAATTCATTACGACCTGGAATACTCTTGCGAAAAATAGTGGTCTTGATGGAATATATTTTATTGGCATTCACTTTGATAAAAATTGGAACCATAAAAAATGCGGGTATGATGATAAAACTATTCATCAACCTTCTCATTATGTCGAGATATTTGAAAAGCTATTTATAAACCACCTGAATGGAATGATCCAGCGAAATCTTTTAAAAGGTCTCCAGCCATTGATCTATGATTACCGTAAACTGGTAAGGCATTATGATTTTAGTTTTTTAAATCCCAATGATATTATACCAACCATTATACCTAACTGGGATAATTCCCCACGATCAGGCAAACGGGGTTGGGTGTTTCATAGATCAACACCTGAGGCTTTCGGCGAACACTTTGAAAAATCCGTTCAATTTATTTTAAAACGGGATATCTCTATGCCGAAAGTGATTTTCATAAAAAGCTGGAACGAATGGGCAGAAGGAAATTATCTTGAGCCAGACCAGCGATTTGGATTGCGTTATCTTGAAGAAGTCAGGAATGTACTGAACAAATACATTATCAATAGATGAGAATACTGTTCATCACCCAGGTCGTGCCATTTCCTGTCAGGGGGGGGGAAAGCCTTCGCAGCAACGGGTTGCTGAAATGTCTTTTAAAATCAGGATATGAATTGCTGGTGATATCCCCTTTATCACCGGATACACCTGGCCTGGCAGGATATTTTCCAGGCATTCAATTTATTTCACACGTATTTATCCCGGAAAAAATTTCCCGTTTAGGTGAATTTGCAGGTTACTTTAAAAGGGATAAAAAACTCATCCGCCTTCTTGATGATATCCTCCAAACTCAGGATATCGATATTACCATTCTGGATTACTTTTTCCTCGGGCAATATATTTCTTATTTTATAGACAAAGGCATACATGTGATGTATGGTACGCACAATGCCCAGTCAAAGCTCCGCATGCAGCAACCGGCAGATGGCATTATGGAAAAGATAGTCCGGTTATTCTCATTCCTTGCACAAGCCTGGCATGAACGCATCTATTTCAAAAGAGCAGACCAGGTGATATGCGTTTCTGAAATTGATCGTAAGTTCTACCGACGATTTATCCCGGAGCGGAAGATATCAATAATACCAAATTTTGTAGATGAAACATTGTATAAACCAGCGATTGAAAAGAGACCCTATATCATTATGACTGGCAATTTTGAATCGTTTCAGAATTATCATGGATTGGAATGGTTTGTAAATAGTGTCTGGAATGATGAGTTATCAGGGATTACGGAATTGTACCTGGTAGGAAGGGGCGCAGCAGTGGCTGTTTCACTAATTTCGAAAGGACGGGAAATTAATCGTGTTAAAGTTATTGAAAACCAAAATGACATTTTAAAATACCTCGCATTTGCATCGGCAGCTATAGTTCCCCTGTGGCACGGTTCGGGAACAAGGCTTAAATGCATTGAGGCTATGGCGATTAAGACGCAGCTGATCAGTACGACCATTGGAGCGGAAGGAATTAACCACGGGGGAAGCATCCTGATTGCAGACAATCCTGTGCTCTTCCGCTCTTATATCAGAAATGCACTAAATGGTACTAGTAATCATACAGACATGGCATACCGGGTATTTATTGAGAATTATTCATCTGCGATCAATAAAACGAGATTGGATAATATCATTTTATCACTGTGAGGAGGAAAGAATTCTATAATGTTGCCAGCTTGATGCTTACACACGAGAAAGTAGGGATAGATCCTCTCTATACGAGTAACGACTGGAAGAAGCACGAATCAGGATCATTTGATGAGTTGATCCATTCAGGTGAGGATGGCTATTTAAAAGTGATGGATGGAGGGTCGATTCCGTGGAACGAAGATACCCGCTGCAACATTGATCCCGGGCAGTTCTATGGCCATTGGTGGGGGAAGGATTTTACTTTTCCCGAGCTCGATATTATTTCGGTGAAGGATGCCCTGGTTTACCCGGGTAATCGTTTTACTATCGATGGAAATATGCATTTCATCAGTGAAGTCAGGGATGCAGGGAACCGCCTTGTGCCGGAGGGAATGTCAAGAATGGAAAATGGTTATTGCGTCCGGAAAGAAACGGCAGATCAAATGCGTCAGCAGGCCGTTGTTATGAAGGGAACATTTCTTTACCTGGGCAGGATCATCCTGCATTATGGGCACTTTATCATCGAATCACTGAACAAAACCTGGCCGGTTTTAAAATTCAATATTGATTTAGATGAAGTCATGCCGATGCTGGATCCTGGTGGCCCTGGCATAACAGCCGGCGTATTGAGGAGGAATAAACCTTACATGGACCAATGCTTCAAGCGGCTGGGCATACCGCTTAAAAAAGCCATGTTCATTCATCAGCCAATGATAGTTGAAAATTTGTTGGTACCTACTCCATCCATTAGAATCCATGAGCCAGGTGAGTACATTCACCCAATTCAGAAACAGGTCTGGTCAATGCTGAACAGCGGCAATGTTAAATCCATGAACCGACAAATATATTTATCAAGGCGACTATTTAAGGTCAGGGAAGGACCCAGACGTCCACTGGAAAATGAAAAGGAGGTTGAAAAGCTGTTTGGTGCCAATGGATTTGAGATTATATATCCTGAAAAGATCAAGTTTAAAAAACAACTTAAGTTGTATGCGTCCTCAACCAGCATGGGAGGGTTGGCCGGCAGTAATATATTGAATTGCGCATTCTTACCTGACGGCGGCCAGGTTATCTCTATACGCCCTGTTACGAATGCCATGACGCCAAAACTGGAACATTCAATCGGCATGATCAAGAACCTGAAAATGAATTATTATTTTGCCAATTCTTCGAATATCAGGTTCGATAGCCAGGAGTCATGGAGAGTGGATTTGGAGGATCTGAGATATTTTATTCAATCACTGAAATCAAATAAATAGACTGAAGAAATTTTTATTTGAAAAATATAGTCCGAATGAATCTATTAGCAAACTTCCCCGTTTTTTTAGACAAATGAAGATAAATTTTAAAGTAATGAATTCCAGAAAAACAAATAGCTATGATTTAATTTTTTTCACACTAAGTTTCATCGGGATTTCATTATGTCTTTTAAATTCATTCTCTATCGATAAGCATTTATCAGCCGATGGCGTTAATTATTTTATCGGGGTTCTGGAGCAAAAGAATTTTATGCATATCGATTGGTCCAGGTATCATGCCCAGTACATAAATCAATTTCCATTATTATTGGCAGTCAAAGCCGGGATTACCAATATTAAGGTACTCAGCTGGATTTACGCATTCGGTATCTATTTGCCCTACGTCCTCTCTTTTGTTCTATGCCTGTATGCTTTACGTGGCCTGGATAAGCAAATCATGTTTTTTTATATTGCCAGTATTATTGCGGTTAACTTATCAAGTGATTATATTTTGGCAGGAGAGCATCAAATCATGGCACTTTTTACATGGCCGATTCTTTTCCTTTTGGTAAGAAAACATTGGAGTTTATTTGACATTATAACTCTAATGGTTCTATTAGTAATTTATTCACGGCTTTACCAGAGTGCATTTTTCCCATCAATAGTTTATATCATTATTTTGATATTCAGATATAAAGCGAAAGAGAAAAAGGGAAAATCCATGATAATTACCTTTATTCTTATGAATTTAGTCATTATCATCATGAATTCGTGGACTATTTTTTCCCCATTATCTCCAGAAAATCGCGGATCTTTTCTGATGAGCCTGACAAATTTTATTATAAACCCTGATAGCCTTCTACCCCTGTTCGTTTTTTGTATGCTTTTAATCTACAGGTTACTTGACTGGAAATGGCTTTTATTTATTTCAATCGCCATTCCGGTTGCATACCTGATTTATAGATTAGCATTTCCCGAAGGGATAGACGCTGGATTATCCTTTGGATCGCGCACCAATACTATTACTGTCCTGCCAATATTAATTCTTCTTTCTCTTGTTTTCTGGAAGATGAAACCTTTCGTTGGGAATCTGAGCAGATTAGCCATTTCGGTTTATTTAGTTTCATTTCTATCAGTTAATATTATTCAATCTGGCAACTGGAGGAATTATAAAGAAGAGGTAAAAGAGATTTTGATAGAAAATTCGGGTTTTATTTCAATGGAAAGCACGAATCTTCTCAATAATCAATACAAATGGTCCTGGAATAATTCCCAGATCAGCCTGGTATGGTCTTACCCATGTGTAAAATCTGTCATTTTGAATGAAAAAAGATTTGCATCATTTCCTTTTGATCCCCAAAAAAAAATTATTCTGAAGGACTACCTCAAATATGATCCAATTTATAAAGCAATAGACCCTGGAATACAGCTTTGTGAAAATGCCGGACTTTATCAGAAGCCTGGAAATATGGTTGATTAAGACCTCTGGTAATTTAGGTACACTTCACGGATACCCTGTTCCAGGGTGAACGAAGGTCTAAAACCCAGGCTGTTCAACAAACTTACATCCATCAGTTTCCTGGGTGTACCGTCAGGCTTAGAAGGATCAAAGACTATAGCTCCATTGAACCCAGTGATGGATTTTACCATTTCGGCCAAATCGGCGATAGTGACATCTTTACCGACACCGATATTGATGTGACTGGCCCCGATTTCTTCATAAAGCTTTTTCCCACTCACGTTTTGCATAACGTGTACGCAAGCGGCAGTCATATCATCGACGTGCATAAATTCGCGCAATGGTTTGCCCGTGCCCCAAAGGGTGATAGTAGTTTCCCCATTTTCGCGACGGATGCCGAATTTATTCAGTTTGACCAGGATATCGCCTTCATCAGCCTTACCATTGACGTTTTCAATCGGCCTTTTTCTCAAGTCTTCGCGAATAGCCTTCCAATCATCTTTATCCAGGCATTTTCCCAGGTGGAATTTGCGGATCAAAGCAGGTAAGACATGGGAAGTCTCCAGATTGAAATTGTCGTTCGGCCCATATAAATTAGTGGGCATCACCGAAATGAAATCACAGCCATACTGACGGTAATAGCTTTCGCACATCTTGATTCCGGCAATCTTAGCTATAGCATAAGGCTCATTAGTGGGTTCGAGTTCACCGGTAAGCAGATATTCTTCTTTTAAGGGTTGAGGGGCCAGCCGGGGATAGATGCAGGAACTACCGAGAAAGAGCAGCTTTTTTACACTGGAAAGATAAGCGGAATGGATGATATGGTTCTGGATCATCAGGTTCTCGTAGATAAACTGGGCCCTGTAGGTATTGTTGGCTACGATCCCCCCGACTTTAGCGGCTGCATCAATCACATAATCAGGCTTTTCCTTTATAAAAAACTTTTCGGTTTCCACCTGCCTGACCAGGTTTAGTTCATCCAGCGTACGCAGGATAAAATTTCCATAGCCTTTTGCCCGCAGGTTCCTCAGAATGGCAGACCCGACCATGCCCAGGTGCCCGGCAATGTATATCTTCGAATCTTTATTCATAGTAATTCAAGATATTAAAACCGCCGTTTTTCAGGAATTGTTCCTTTTTCATCAGCTTTAAGTCAGATTGCATCATGTCCGTAACAAGATCCTCCAAATTAAATTCCAGCTTCCAGCCAAGATTTTCCCGGGCTTTTGAGGGATCGCCCAGCAGGATATCTACTTCGGTCGGTCTGAAATACCTGGGATCGACTTCCAGCACGCAACGACCTTTTTCGACCTGGTATTGGGGATCCTGGCATGAAGCGATATAGGCTTTTTCATCTTTTCCTTCGCCACGGAATTCCAGTTCAACACCGACAAACGCAAAGGCTTTCTTCACAAAATCCCTGACTTCGGTAGTTTTACCTGTAGCAATGACGTAATCTTCAGGAGTATCCTGCTGAAGCATCAGGTGCATGGCTTTGACATAATCCCTGGCATGGCCCCAGTCACGTTTCGCCGACAGGTTTCCCAAAAAAAACTTTTCCTGCAGTCCTAACGCTATTCGTGAAACAGCCCTGGTAATCTTCCGGGTGACGAAAGTTTCCCCGCGAACCGGCGATTCGTGGTTGAACAGGATCCCGTTGCAGGCAAAAATTCCATAGGCTTCCCGGTAATTCACGGTAATCCAGTATGCGTATAGTTTAGCTACGCCATAGGGGGACCGGGGATAGAACGGAGTGGTCTCTTTTTGCGGGACCTCCTGCGCTTTCCCAAATAACTCGCTGGTACTGGCCTGGTAGAATCTTGTCTTGCCGGCAAGATTCAGCAAACGTATGGCTTCCAGAATCCGCAGGGCGCCAAGGGCATCTGAATTAGCCGTATATTCCGGTGTTTCGAAGCTGACCATGACGTGCGACTGAGCACCCAGGTTGTATATTTCATCAGGCTGAACTTCCTGTATGATGCGGATGAGGTTTGTACTATCGGTCAGATCTCCATAATGCAAAATGAAGTTCTGGTTTTCAATATGAGGATCCTGGTAAAGGTGATCAATCCGATCAGTATTGAGCAGGCTGCTTCTTCTTTTTATGCCGTGTACCTTGTATCCCAGTTTAATCAGGTATTCAGCCAGATAGGCACCATCCTGGCCGGTAATCCCTGTTATTAAAGCAGTTTTTGACATAATATGTTGATATTAAAAATCTTAATAAACGATTGACTGGTAAATTTACGAATTATTCAAGTTAAAGTTCAAAATCATTTTGGTTTTTCCGGATCCAGTGATATCCGGAGACTATTTTCCATATCCAGGTCAGCTTCATTATTTTACGGATTTAGAAGTCAAAGCTTTAGCATAAAAATAATCAATCCGTGCATAAAAAAAAGTCAATACCGACATTACCATAATCCCTTCCCAGGGCCTGAGAATATGGTAATACCTGCTGCCATAAAGATAGGTCCAGAATGGATCCGAAAGGTTTTGCCGGTAAAGGGAGAACCAATGCCACCCATTATGATCAACGGGGACAGGGAAGAAAGTGACCGTGAAATTTCCGGAAATAATGATACCCAGGAGGATTATTATCCCTATAAAGAAGTACGAAGATGAACGGTACCATTTGCGCGGTTTCCGGGATTCTGGAAAGCTTGCGGCAGCCATGACCAGCAAACCC
>Ga0265296_1005730_pt1 | contig 10025 bp, 10 predicted proteins | sample MunlanPumphouse1_FD_189073 | JGI IMG/M metagenome (GOLD analysis project Ga0265296, IMG submission 189073) | Groundwater microbial communities from a municipal landfill in Southern Ontario, Canada - Pumphouse #1 | ecosystem: Environmental > Aquatic > Deep subsurface > Groundwater | place...
AATTTTTTTATTAGCCAGGGGCGTGCTCATGCCTATTTGAATTCTGGCTCCAAGAGATACTGGAGCATCGCCTCGAGTATTACACGCTCCCCCTCAACTTCTATTCCTATCCAGTATACTTTTATTTTTCCGCAATTATTTCTCGCGCTAAAAAACTTATGAAAACCGCTATCCTTTCTATCTCCTGGAACCGGCTCGAACGATTCCCGATTATGACTTTTTAATCTTCCAAATAGAGAGACTGCCTTACCCACATAAAGAACCTTATTCCCTTTTTTATAAACATATATACCGCCTTTTTTATCAACTTCCTTTCTGATTTTGTCCGAATTACTCTTGAAAATCGTCCTTTTGCCATGCTCCAATCCAAAACACTCCCAATGGTTAAATGGCAAAAATCCGTATTTCTTTAAAAAAGATTCAAACTGATTTTTATAATTTCTCATAAATTTATTCTCCTAATTTTTTTTGTTGGCCAAATCATGTTCTGCCTAAATTTTGATTATTTTATTTTTGAATTTTTCGTAATTGTTCTTAATCTCATTGATATATTCTTTAGCAAAAGCAGCCCCAACTCCAAAACGGTCTTTCTCCATATTAAAATTAATCAAATCAAATCTATAATAGATGCGGTGAAGAAGATTCAAAATCTCAATATCATCAATATTTTGAGCGAGCATTGCATTCGTCGATGTCCAATATTCAGTATAAATTCTAGAAAAGGAAAACTTTTTATTTTCCAAAAATTCAATAAGTCCTTTACTCCGCTCGATTCCTTCTTCTATTTCCTTTTCTATCGCCTTTAACATGTTTTTATTTTTTTCTTCCTGATCTTTCTCTTCCCAGAATTTCTTTACTTTTTCAATGCCAATTGAACTACAAAACCCAATAAGAGCACCGACCACTAAATATAATATGTTTGTCCAATTAATTCCCATAAAATCATTTTTCAATTAATTTTTTGACTTTTTGCTTTTATCTTTTAAAAGATAGTCTATATTAAGAACATTCTGCTTAAAAAACGATGACCAATCTTTATAAATTCTAATAGAAACCCCATTTTTAGGTATACAAGGAATGCCGTCTTTGCAAGACTGATTAATTTCGTCTTCCAGGTTAAGGCACAAACCTCTAATGCTTTGAGATAAAGGATAACGAACAGGAATTTTAATCGTGTCTATAAACCCTCTGGAAATATCACGAGGCACTTCTTTTATATTATTTTCCCAAAATTTTTTATCTAATCTAGTTAAATCTGAAGTTTCCGTTAAAAATTTGTATTCTTTTTTCCACCGCAAGAAAACTTTCTTTACTTTCTGAAAAAGAGAGTGCGAAATCACTGTCAAATCAAAATCCGATTGCTCATTTACGCAGGTACCATAATTATCGGAACAAAGAGAATAGCCTAACCTACAACTTCCTATTATCAGCACATCTTTTGGGTGAATATTCAATGTTTCAGCGATTAATTGTCTTATATTTTCATAATAGAGGGGACTTTCTTTAAATATCCAAGGTATGCCTTCTGATAAAAAACCTCTTAAAAGAAACTCCTTTTCTTTTTCATCAATCATTCGTGCGACATCTAAAAAATTTTCCGAGGATGGATACCTGTCAACAAGTAATCTATTGGCCGCCGAATCGGGTAAACAATAATCATGTCTTTCTTTTTCAGACACCCTCGTCAGTAGTTCCCCTACAAGCAAAGAGGCGATCTCGCTTTTTCTGCGCCTAATTTTCTGTCTCCACACAGGATTCTTTTCCTCCGATGGTTCAGGGTGCTTAATCCTGGCTATTAATTCTGCAACCTCTGGTGGACTAATCAGTTCTTCGAGTTGGTATCCTAATTTAATACAGGTTTGTTCAATTCCTTTCATCCTATAACCAAAATTAGCCAAACTAAGATAAATTCCTAAAATATCTTTGTCTTTTTTATTCGGCAATAGTTCATAAATACACAATGCCAGACCGATCTAATCATAGCGCGAACATCTATCCCATTATGTTTATAAAATCTTCGGTCTTCCGCCAACACAAGCCCATCAAAAATAAGAGGAGGTATCCTTTGATTTAGTTTCCTATAGTGATAAAAAGCCTTGTGTTTCTTCAACTTTTCAAAAAACCATTGGATATCCTCCTTGAAAAAAGCATGGGCAAACTTGTTAAAAGTAAAACTCAGAAAAATATTGAATTTGTTCTCTATTTTATCAGAGATTACAGAGATTATTTTATACTTTGTTCTTTTATTCCACATCTCACTGACTTGTCTCTTTTAATATATTTTTACATCCTTTCTCATAGATACCCTCAAATTCTTTAATCACTTTGTCCGGAAGTTTCATAATATCAACAATTTTTATTTCCTCTTTTGTTAGTCCGTAGAGTTTATAAATGAGTTAGTCGATTTTTTATTAATTAAAATTTAATGATTTTATCAATTTTTTTCATAATTCTGTCCGTCTCTAATAGTACCACAATCATTTTTTGATAATGTTCAATGTCAGAATTGGTGAGAGTGCGACTTTTGCGGTCTTTGAGCCACTTTTGTGCTGGTTGATAACCGCCGATGTAAAAATTCCATGCGATTTCAGGAACATTACCGAAATACTGGTCTTTGTTGATAAATACCTTGCTGTCTTTGTAAGCAGGTTTCTCAACGACATTTGATCCGGCGACGGGATAGGTAGTTATAAATTGATTTACCTTCGGTGATTCAAGAAGATGTAGCGAACGCAATTCGGCGCCAAGTGCGAAAAGTTCCTTGAAAGTTTTTGTGTCCTTTGGATACGGCACGCGTGGGAAATCAATTTTTAGAAATTCTTTGTATTTTTCACGATAATTTGGAGAATGCAAAACTGCGTAAATATAATCAAAAATATCTTCGGGTGTAACCTTGCCGACAATTTTTTCTATTTCTGACAAAATTTCTTTTTTTAAATTTAGAACTTTTGAGCCATCTTCAGTATATAAGTAAAGAGGAAATAGCGTATAAGGTGCGTATGGCTGGGAACTTATTTCGATTAGTCGATTAGATATAAAGGAAATGAAATTCTTTTTCCCTCCAAATTGTCTTGCAAGAACTAAACCAATATTATCTCTAATAATATTATTCATTACCTTTTTGCCGGGTGTTCCAATAAAGCCTTTTGATGTGCCGGTATAATAAATCCATCGTTTATCAAATGGACGATAGTTTATAGGCATCAAATACTTTTCAAAATTATAGTTTTGTATGACATCGTTTTTTGCCCTCTCAATTGACCAGTCGCGACTATCTTTTGGAAGGTTATATTTCATTTTTATTTCGGATATGGACAAATTCCTAAAATCATCTACTACCCTTTGTCCTTCTTCTCTGGTAAAGTAAATGGAAATTTTATCTCTCTCAGTTTTTACTCCAGGACCATAAACTTTAAATAGTTCATCAACTCTAAAACCTCGTCCATATGAATTGAGCTCACTAAAATTTCTTGGCACAAAGAAATAATACGGTTCAGAATAATCAAGTTTACTCCATTTTATTTTTTGTATATCACTCTCATTAAGTTTTTTAAACTTATCCTCTCTTTCTCCATAGATTTCGGCGTGATAGACAACACCGAGTCCTTTTTTCTCAACATTTCTACGAATAAAAATTGATATCGCTACACCCTGTTGAATATCGAAAATATTCTCATCTTTACCACCATTAAGCGCCTTCTCGTTTCTAACGGTACTACCGTGTAAATCCAGAATATAAATCTCATCAAATGTTTCAAGCAAATGCCTCCTCATCTGGCGATGAGTAATGCCGTCTATGAATGAATTATTGGTAATCATTGCCACGATACCATTCTCGTTTTTCTCTATGAAATGTTCGGCGAAACGGATAAATTTGATGTAGTCATCATCAAGGTTAATTTTTCGTTCGTGCAGATCTTTTTTATAGTCCTCAATAAGATTCTGTATCCATTGACCTTTGTTTTGGGAACTTACGCTATACGGCGGATTACCAATTACAACCATGATCGGCTTTTCATTTTTTATCTTTGACGCTTCTTTTGACTCATCAGCAATGCTTTGAGCAAAACCAAAACCTGTGAACATCTCCCCTTGGATAGCTCCTCCCTCAAGAGAATTTGTAAGATAAATACCGAGACGTTGATTAAAATATTTAAATCCTGTTTTCTTAAAAGCTATCCCTAGCTTAAGATGAGCTATAGTGTATGGTGCCATCATAATTTCAAAACCGTGTAGGCGCGGAAGCAAGTCGTTATGCACATAAGTCGGCCAGCGGCCTTTCTGACCGCTTTTCAGTAACCGTGCGTAGATTTTCCCTATAACATCGCTTATGAATGTCCCTGTCCCAACAGCCGGATCAAGAATTTGAACCCGGTGGATACCAGATGCCGTTTTTGAAGTGTCAGCTAAACCAGCTGCAAGACCGAACTCTTTTTCAAGTAGATGGTCAACGGAACGCACGATAAACTGCACAACAGGTAGGGGCGTATAATAGGCTCCCATTTTTTTACGCAAGGCATCGTCATATTCTTTCAAGAAATCTTCATAGAAATGAATGACCGGATCGGGACCTTCGTGGGTTTTGCCCCATAAATCATTTTTGAAATACTGGCTCATGAGTTGTTGAACATTGGCGTGAGAAAAAACTTCACATAACTCATCTACAATATATTTAAGTCGTGTGTCAAAGTCCGGTCCCACTATGTGATCAAAGAAATGTCTAAGAAGTGGATTTGATTTTGGAACAAGACTACGGGCTTCCTCACGAGAAAAGGTTGCGGGGGTTTCGTCGTAATAGCGCGCGATGAAGAGCCCATACACAAGAGTCTGAGCATACATGTCGGCAAATGTATGCGGTGTGAGGTCGTGGACAAGGAGTTTTTTGATCGTCTCATAGACACGGACGAGTTCGGCATTTTTTTCTGATTCCGTGGCAAGGAATTGTCGCACATTATCTCGGATTCTTTGCGCCTTTCCGCCCATAATCTTTGAGAGGTGTTCTCCTGAACTTATCGGTTCTTTTTGTGATTGGGTGAAATCAACTAGTGTTTTAGCAACATGCTCATAATGTTCCGGAATAGACGTAATCGTTCGGTTCTTTATATCGTAATTCGCTATTTTTATTGGATCTTCATAACGAAGACCATTTCTGTAAAAACGAAATTCCATGTAATCCGTAAGAACCAAATTCGTGTAACCATAATATCTCGCCATCTGTTCGGACTTCTCAACCTTGTCCAAAGATACGCCAATGTCTTTTGCCTCAATATACAGAATTGGCACATCATGATTAAGCACAATAAAATCCGGCTTATTCCCTTGATGGGCTCTCGCGTCATGCAGTATGCGCTTGCCTTTTATCGATTCAAAAATCCCTTTGAGCAAAATCTCAAAATCAGTGCGGTATCCCATTTCACTTGTCTCATCATGAGAGAATTTAGAGGAAATAGATTGAATGTAATTTTCAAAAATATTCTGCATAGTTCTTAGTTATATATAACTCCCAATAACACCTCCCACACTCCCAATACTTTGAGAAATTGAATATTAATGTTTGCCGTAACCGGCGCAGGAGTAGGTGAGGCAGCGGGGATTGGTTTTGGTTTTTACCTTTTATTTCTCGAACAATTTCAAGTACTCAGAAAACATATCTCCTAAGTATAGTGTCGCTAGGATATTTATATGTAAGGTTTAGCACCCAACTTTACATATGTTAAACCATATTAAAAGTTGATATGATTATATTAATTTATCCCCAATTTTGCTTTAATTATTTTAACAATATCAGCCAGATGATAATCTGCTTTAATTAAATACTCATAAGCTATGTTATCTAAAGTTTTGGTATAATTTTTGGTGGCTTTAATAATTTCTTCCGGGTCAGATAAATTAGTTAAAAAGATTATTGGCACTTTTCTGCCCCAAGCCTTTTTCCTTAATTGTTTGAGCATTGCTAAGCCACCTATCTTAGGCATAATAATATCAAGCAAAATTAAATCAGGCTTTTCTTTCAAGGCTAATGCAAGTCCTTGCTCGCCGTCTTGGGCTTCTAAAGTATCAAAACCGCGATAATTCAGAGTACTAGCTAAAGTCTTAAGCATCAGCGTTTCGTCTTCAACTATTAAGATGCGTTTGTTCTTTAACATCGTTTATTGATAATCAAGTATTTTTATTAATTTTTCACTTTGTTCAAACCTATCTTCAGCATTCAAAACAATACTGATATATTTGTCCGTAACAAGCATAAGACATTCGCCTGCTTCATCAGTGAAACCGGTTTTGCCGGCAATTACGTTTGGCAAAGCAAGAAGTTTATTTCTGTTTTCAAAATCTCGATATTTTCGAGTGCCTAGAATTTTAACTAGATCGGGGTGCTTTAAAATCTCTTTAGTCAGCAAAACAAGATCGGTTGCTGTTGAAACATTGCCCGGGTCTAAGCCGGTTGTGTCAACGAAGTAAGTATTAGCCATGCCAAGCTCTTTTGCTTTTTGATTCATCTTGTTAATAGTATCTTCTTTGGCTAATTTTTCAGCCGCTTGATTGTCTGAAGCAATCAGCATTCTGTTCAATAAATTTTCGTTATAATCAACCACCAGAGCGGTCATTAATTTAGTCAAACTAGCAATTGGCAGCTGCAGATCAACGTTTCTTTGGTAAAGAATCTGATCAGCTTGGCGATCAATCACAATCCCGGCTTTGGCTTGCAAAGGGAACGGCGATTCCGGAACAAGTTCGGCTTTAAGCCAGTTAGCATCGGGTTCAAGATTAGCACTAATCTTCTGAAAATTATTATGCCAACCAAGATAAACAGTTAATATGCTTAAGATGGCGATAACCAAAAGAATTACTTTATCAAGCATTGTTTTTTGTTTAAGTCTTGAATTAAAGTTCGAGTCATGTTAAATTAAGTTTAACAAATAAATTATAAGGAGGCAAGAGATGTCTTTAATTTTTAAAATTTCCTACTGCCCCGTATTTGAGAATAAAGGAGAATGCAATGCAAACTGCGCGGCATTTCAAGGAACTTTTATTGAGAATGGCTACAAAAAAATAAAATGTTGGGGTAATTATTACAGAAATAAACCAATTGATGTTTTAAAAGAGGAGGTTAAAAAAACATAAATAAATTAAATCCCCGTAAAAGGGGATTTTATCTGTATTGTAGGTCCACAGGGAATCGAACCCTGATCAGCGGCTTAAAAGGCCGTTGCTCTACCGTTGAGCTATGGACCTATTCTTTATCTTTGCCCATTTTTTTGATTAGGGCCAGGACAACAAGAGGCAGTGATAGCCATGCAAAAAGCGAATATTGCGAAATAAAAATTTGCTGAACTTGCATTGGCAGTTTATCGAATAAAGCAATTTTAGAGAAAGACAAGACTATTGTCAATAGTAAGCCAATCATCAAAACAGCTAAAAGCATTTCACGGCTGGAAAATTTTTTTGTTTTCTTAAAAATTTTAGCTTGCGATAAAAACAGAAAAGCAACAATCGTCAAAACAGCAAAAAGAGCTAAAGGCGAAATAGGCGCTGGAAAAGGAAAGATTTTAGTCAGAAGAAGAGCAGTGTAAACAGCGAATAAAATTTTTATCATAGATTAAGGTCTTCTAATGCTTTCTTTTGCTTGCGATTAAGCTCCGGCGGAATAATTTTAATTTGAATCAAGCGGCCTTCGCCATCTTTAATTTCAAATACATCGCCGCTGAGCGCCTGCTCAAAAGAAATCGGTATAGAAATCACTTCTTGGGGCTGGGCATAACCGCGTCGGAAGAAATCTCTGAAAAGGTCATTCAGGTTAAAAAATGTGCCAAAATTAAAAGCGAAATCGCCATAATCATAATTGCCAAATCCTCCGCCTGCTTGACTGTAATCATATTGCTGACGCTTTTGGGAATTAGATAAAATCTGATAGGCTTCGTTGATTTCTTTGAATTTTTGCTCATTGCCTTCTTTTTTGTCAGGATGATATTGATGAGCTAAGTGCCTAAATGCTTTTTTGATGTCGTCTTGAGACGCATCATTTGAAACACCTAAAATTTGATAATAATCCTTCATACTATGATTTTAACTTAAAGTAAATTAACAGTCAAGTTTATTACGAGCGCTAGCGAGTAAAAAGGTTCTGCGAGCAACCTGCCCGCAATGCAAAGCATAGCTTTGGCAGGCGGGAGCGAGCAGGTTCTTATTTTTTCTCTTCCTGCTTGTCTGCCGTAGCCCCGTCAGTTGGCGGGGCGGAGGAGGACTGTGCTTGTTGAGCTTGTTGATACATCTGGGTTCCGATTTTTTGAGTTTCTTGAGATAATTCTTCAGAGGCTTTTTTAATTTCTTCTGTGTCGTCCGAATCTTTGACTTTTTTTAATGCTTCTAGTTTTTCTTCTATTTGTTTTTTATCTTCCAGCTTTATTTTATCGCCAGCTTCTTTAATTAATTTTTCGGTGGCGTAAACTAATGCATCAGCTTGATTTTTTATGTCAATTTTTTCTTTCTTTTTCTTATCTTCTCCGCTATGTTCTTCAGCTTCGTGCTTCATGCGCTCAATCTCGTCTTTAGACAACCCTGAAGAACCTTCTATTCTAATACTCTGCTCTTTACTAGTTGCCTTATCTTTTGCTTTGACATTTAATATGCCGTTAGCGTCAATATCAAAACATACTTCAATCTGCGGAATGCCGCGCGGCGCCGGCGGAATGCCGTCTAAAATAAATCGGCCTAAAGATTTATTGCCAGTTGCCATTTCTCTTTCGCCCTGCAGAACATTAATTTCAACCGACGGCTGGCTATCAGCCGCTGTTGAGAAAATTTGAGTTTTGGAAGCTGGAATTGTTGTGTTTTTATCAATTAAAGGAGTGCGGATCCCGCCCAATGTTTCAATGCCCAAAGTCAGCGGGGTGACATCAAGCAATAAAACATCTTTAACATCGCCTTGCAGAATGCCTGCTTGGACTGCGGCGCCGATTGCCACAACCTCATCGGGATTAATGTCTTTGTGGGGTTCTTTGTTAAATAATTTTTTAACTGCGTCTTGCATTGCCGGCATTCTGGTTTGGCCGCCGACTAAGACGACTTCGTCAATATCCGATGTTTTAAAACCAGCGTCTTTAACAACTTCTTTGGTTTTTTCAATTGATTTATCAATATACTCTTCAACCAGCTCTTCTAGTTTAGCGCGATTGAAATTCAAGGCTAAGTGTTTCGGCCCGGATTCGCTAGTAGTAATAAACGGAATATTAATTTCGGTTTCTGGGGTTGAAGAAAGCTCTATTTTTGCTTTTTCAGCTGATTCTCTCAAGCGCTGTAAAGCCATTCTGTCTTTTGATAAATCAATTCCCTGCTCTTTTTTGAATTCTGAAACAATCCAGTCAATAATTTTTTGGTCAAAATCATCGCCGCCCAAATGCGTGTCCCCGCCGGTTGCTTTAACTTCAACCGTGCTTTCTGAAATCTCTAAAACCGAGACATCAAAAGTGCCACCGCCAAAATCGTAAACAACGATTTGTTCGTCTTTTTTTCTGTTTAAGCCGTATGCTAGAGCAGCTGCTGTTGGTTCGTTAATAATTCTTCGCACTTTAAAACCGGCAATTTCGCCAGCGTCTTTAGTTGCTTTTCTTTGGGAATCGTCAAAATAAGCCGGGACAGTGATGACTGCTTCATCAATTTTTTCGCCTAGTTTTTCTTCAGCGTCCTGCTTTAATTTTTGCAGAATCATAGCTGAAATTTCAGCTGGCTTATGCCACTTATCAGCTATCTTAATCTCCATATTTTGATTAATCTGATAAGGCAGAAGTTTAATATCTTTCTGTACTTCTGAATCTGAATATTTGCGGCCGATTAGACGTTTAACAGAAAAAATTGTGTTGTCTGGGTTGGTGACTGCCTGGCGCTTGGCTAAAAGTCCAACTAATCGTTCGCCTTTTTTTGTTATGGCAACGATTGATGGCGTTGTTCTATTGCCTTCTTTATTCTCTAAAATCCGCGGTTCGCCGGCTTCAACGATTGCCATGCAGGAATTTGTTGTGCCTAAATCA
>Ga0265296_1005731_pt1 | contig 10025 bp, 8 predicted proteins | sample MunlanPumphouse1_FD_189073 | JGI IMG/M metagenome (GOLD analysis project Ga0265296, IMG submission 189073) | Groundwater microbial communities from a municipal landfill in Southern Ontario, Canada - Pumphouse #1 | ecosystem: Environmental > Aquatic > Deep subsurface > Groundwater | place: Canada...
CTTTCTTTTAGTTCAGGTCTTACGTCCTTCTTGGGCACAAGGTCAACCTTTACACCTAAAAGCTCGGACAAATAAATCTCAACTTTTACAAGCCAGAGAAGACTTACAGGCTCGTCAAACTCAACCAGCACATCAAGATCGCTTTTCTCTTTCTGCTCTCCCCTGACATAAGAGCCGAAAATACCTATCTCTTTTACCCTGTACATCTTTCTTAGCTTACCCTTTTGTCCCGAAAGGAGTGATTTTATCTCTTCAATGCTTTTCATATTTTTATCTCTCCTTCTTTATTCTTTATTATTATGACACCAAGAACCATCCATATATAGCATAGGAAAGGCTAAAAGCTTTTGTTTTTTGAAAAGACTCATGCAAACCGTTATCCTGATTGGAATTGTCAATAGCCTTCATGCAGGTTTGCAGCACATGCGAAGCATCCGATAGGTGCGGGTTAAAAGATGAAGGGCTTTGTGACCTTTGCCCAAAATTGAAAAACGTTGAAAAAACGGTAAAACCACAGGCGCAGCAAGATAGCACGACCGCAGTTATTGATAAAGAAATACTAAGGCGGTACTTTGGCTATTCTGAATTCAGGCAGCTCCAGGAGGAGATCATACTCGATGTCCTGAAAGGGAGCAATGTGCTTGTGCTCATGCCCACAGGCGGCGGAAAGTCCCTGTGCTACCAGTATCCGTCCCTGCTTTTTAAAGGACTTACGATAGTTGTCTCACCGCTCATTTCCCTGATGAAGAACCAGGTGGACAGCCTCAAACAAAATGGCATCGCTGCTGAATATATCAACAGTTCATTGAACTACGAAGATATCACAAAAATAAAATCCGCCCTGTTGCAGAACAGGATCAGGCTGCTCTATGTAGCGCCTGAAAGACTGACAATCCCAACCTTTCTTTCATTCTTAAAAGGATTGAAAATAAGCCTCTTCGCCATTGATGAAGCTCACTGCATCTCAGAATGGGGGCATGATTTCAGACCCGAATACAGGCAGTTAAAAATTATAGGCACGTCCTTTCCCGATGTTCCGATAATTGCCCTTACTGCCACCGCAACCACGAAAGTCAGGGAGGATATAATCAACCAGCTTGAACTCAAAGAATGTAAAAAGTATATTGCAAGTTTCAATCGTGAGAACCTTGTTTATTATGTCAGACCCAAACAGGATGCATTCAGGCAGATAGTAGAATTCCTGAAAACAAAGCCCCGCGAATCAGGTATAATTTACTGTTACAGCAGGAAAAGCGTTGAAACACTCACTGAAAACCTGAAATTTGCAGGGTTCCGGGCGCTTCCATATCATGCAGGTCTGTCCGCAAGTGTAAGGTCAATGAACCAGGATAAGTTCATAAAAGACGATGTTGAGATACTTGTCGCCACTATCGCTTTCGGGATGGGCATCGACAAACCCAACATCCGTTTTGTGATACATCACGACCTCCCCAAGAACCTTGAAGCCTACTACCAGGAAACAGGACGCGCAGGCAGGGACGGGCTGAGGAGTGATTGTGTGCTTTTCTACAGCTACGGGGACAGGCAGAAGATAGAGTATTTCATAAACCAGATGACAAATGAAAAAGAAAGGCAGATAGCACATGATAAACTGATGGACATAATAAATTTTTGTGAAACAACCGTATGCCGAAGGTCGCTGCTCCTGGGTTATTTTGGCGAGGATTTCAAAGAGAAAAAGTGCAGCGGCTGTGATAACTGCCTCATGCCAAAGGATGAGATGGAAGCGACAGGTGAGATACTGACCATCCTTTCCTGCGTTGAGGAACTGGGTGAAATGTTCGGGATAAACTACTGCATAGATGTGATGACAGGAAGTAAAAGCAGCCGCCTCATGCATAATGGTCACACGGCATTGAAGTCATACGGCTCAGGGAAAAACCTGCCAAAGAAAACATGGCACGGATTCATAAGAGAACTCCTCAGTCGTAGCTATCTCAATCTGGAGGGTGAATATCCTGTCCTGAAATTGTGCCAGAAGAGCAGGGATATGCTGTCAGGTTCAAAGAGCGGTGCGGCGAACGAAAAAATATTCCTTGTAAAGCCCAGTGTCGTTGAAAAACCAGCGATAATAGAACAGGACTCTGACGACAGGGGACTGTTCGAAGCGCTTCGCACGTTGAGGAAAACGCTTGCTGACGCAGAAAATTATCCACCGTATATGATTTTTAATGACGCCAGCCTGAAGCAGATGGCTGCGCGGCGCCCATGTACTCCTGAGGATTTTCGAAAGATAACAGGTGTGGGAGAAAAGAAGCTTGAGAAATATGGCGCTATTTTCATAGGTGAGGTCCGAAGGTTTTGCGAGAAACAAAGCTCATTCAGCCAGCCGCTTAAAAAGCAGTCAAGCGAGTATGTGACCCTGGAAATGCTAAATCAGGATATGGATCTTGATGAAATCACATTAAAAAGGAATTTGTCTTTGAATACTATCTATGGTCACATTGAAAATTTGATAATTGCAGGAGAAAATATCAATATCGAGAAGTTGGTAAAGAAAGAGAAGATAGAAATGATATCGAGCGCGATCCTTGAATTGGGTGGAGAGACCCTGAAACCGATAAAGGAAAGGTTGGGGGATAATTATTCTTATGGGGAAATAAGGCTTGTAAGAGCTAAAATGAAGGGGAATAACGATTAGTATTTTGCATAACGATTAATTCAAAAGCTCTTTTATCTTCCCAAGCACAAGAACCGCATCCTGCCGCTTTAAATCAACTTCATGCGCCCTAAAAAACCCAAGCAATTTTTCCTTATCCGAATCTTCGATGACCCCGTTTTTCACACATTCATTAACAATATTCCAGTAATTCCTCTCAGGATAAAATATTTTTCTTGTAATCTCCACGACAGCAGAAGCCTGCTCTTTCGTCAAAACTCCCATAACCATCGCCTGTTCCACGGTAACCCTGACATTCACAAGAGGTACTGAAAGCGGTTCCAGCTTTTCAGCATCGAAGGTCACAGCGACTTCATCATCCGATTCAAGAACTCCATTCTTATACATCTCGTATATATTTCCCACGCCTATCATGCCGTAAGGCTCAAGTTCAGACGCACGAAGCGCCCCCATACTTGCCCCGCCCACAACGGTTATTCCCATTTTTAGCGCCTCGATTATTTCGCGGTGCGCCACTGCCGCGCTGTCAAAGAAAACCCCGTCTATAATCCCTATTATTTCAGGCGGCGACTTCATAAGCCTCACGATATCGTGACGCTTCACAGGCGGGCGGTAGTCGGCATCCAGTATCTTTCCTGCATCGCTGTGGCTTATGCTCGTGCCTGTGTACACCACTGGCTTCATTTCTGCACTCTCTTCTTCTTTTTCTTGATGCGCTCCCCTTTTCTCTCCCTGTCAAGCGTATAGAGTTCAAACATGGGAATAATCGCCCTGACAACCGGGATTTCCACGCCCCTTGAAAGATTAACGATAATAGCGCCGTCGGCAATTCCATCAAGGCTCTCAAGCACTGTTTTTGTGTTGGCTGCGGGGGTATCGCTTGAAACATCTTTCAAATCATCCATCTGGACAGGTTCAAGCTCCTCAAACCAGTAGCTGTTCATCTTTTTCATGTGGTCATAGCCGAACGTCCGCACCACCTGCTCCCGGTCAGTATCCTCACGCGCGCCGTGTATCTGGACAACCCGGCTTTGCGCAGCCTCGGTGAGCGCCCGTGTTACCGCAATCTCAGGCGAAAGATGCGCGCCTGCTCCCATAACAAGAAGCGCGGGGTCTTTCAGCACGGTATCGTCAAGCGCGGTAACTACTGTGGGAATATCCACATCCGAGTTAAGCAGCCAGAGCTTGACCGTGATTCCTGTTTCTTCCATCTTTCTTTTCAATTCGTAATTCAGCCCGTCGCTTTCGGAAAGTACGATTTCCTTTCCCGGATTGCGTGTGAATTCCGCAATGCTGAGCGCGTCCCTTTCGATTACTTCAAGCAAGCCGTGAAGCACCGCCTCCTCAATGGTATTTCCCGATGCAAGCCCGTTTGTGTTGCTTCTGAAAAGCTTGTTCCCTTTCTGCGGGTCGTATGGATGGAAAACTGCATTTGCCGGGACGAACACTTCAATATCGTTCATTATATCGTGCCCCATGACCCATTCAAGGCTTGTCTGCCCTGCAAAAGGCTGCGGCAGGAGAAGGGCATCCGGGTATAATGCGGGGGCGCTTTCGCTAAGAGATTCATAGGTATCTGTGACCCTCTCTGTTTCTAAATCAACTCCGCTCAGGTTGATGCTCACCTCGGGCTGCTCCGCAAGGCAGCGCTCAAAACTTTCCATGATTGCAGATATTCTTGCATTGGTTTCGGTTGCGCCTTTTCCCGAGTATATGGATATTGCTCCCGCCGCGGCGCTCGGTCTTATGGCTGAAAAAACCGGTATGCCCACGCGGTCAAGGTCTGTGATATTGGCGATGCGGGTTACACCGATTTTAGGAAGGAGTTTTGTGGTGTTGGCAAGAGTGGTCTCAGGGTCAAAGACGCGCTGCGTGCCTTCGAGGTATTTGATGTTGGGGTCGAGGGTTATTTTGCTCATTGTTTCTGGCAATCTTATTGGATATGGGTTATATATCTTGTTATGGCGGCACGGGATAAAATATAATCCCATTGGGAACATCTTAATATTAAAAGCTGAAAAGAGGTATATTTCATGACACTTGACTCACGAATTTCCGAACTTGCAAAAGCAGCAAAACCCACAGTCGCCATAATCGGTATTGGGGGCGCGGGCTGCAACATCGTTTCATGGATAGCAGAGAAAGAGCTTGTAGGAAGCAACATAATCCTCCAGAAAGCGCCTAATACAGGCAGGATAGTCTGGGGTGCAAAGGTGGATGAATCCCTTGCCGGGCATGTCAGGGTGACTGCGGTGCTGACAGGCGTTGCCGACCCGAAAAAATTGACGTAAGTATGGAACTTGAACTGACCGAAAGGGTGGATAACCTGTGCGATTATACATATAATTTCACATGGCAGACCAATAAAATTCAGCCAGGCAGCCTTATTCCCTCACAGGAGAGTACAGGTTACACGTACAAAGACCTTGTTGATGAGTTAAGGAGAGGCGGGGAAGTCAGGATTTTTGGCAGCGCGGGCAGCAGGCTGGGTTACAGCATGGGGGTAAACCTTGCGCATTTCGGAGGCACAGGAGCGCCCGAAAAAGCCGGGAGAATATATGTTGAGGGCAATGTTGCATCTGAGATGGGAATGGGCATGGTCTCAGGGGAGATATATGTTAAAGGGAATATTGAAGAGCCTGTTGGAAACGTGGTTGAAGTCGTTTCTGACGAATCGGGTTATCGCAAGTTCAGGTCAATTACCGAAATTCTCTGCAAAGGGCAGGGAAAAGATGTTCTCGTTAAGAACAATTTCGATAAGGAAAAAAAGCATTTGCTGATAGGCGATAGAGAACTCCGGGGCACAATAGCGGCGAGGTGCGACTGCGATGCGCTTGTCACAGTAGAAGGAGACGTTTACAATGGAACAGGTCTTTTGATGCAAAAAGGCGTGGTTCACGTAAAGGGGAACGCGGGAATGAACACTGGCGCGCATCTTGACGGCGGCGTTGTTATCGTCGAGGGCACAGCAGGAGAGTTTGCAGGCGCGTACATGAAAAAAGGAACGCTTGTTTTAAAAGATGCGAAGGGATTCGTAGGCGCAGGCATGAAAGATGGGGTGATTTATGCAAAGAAGAAGATTAAGACCGCGCCGCCTGTGGAAGAGCTTGCGATGCTGCAGGAGGATGCCAGGCTGATAATGAAGCATCTTGGTATGGGGCATGTCGAGGCTATGAGTTATCACAAATACGGGCTCATGAAGGAGAGGCTTGTGAGAATGAGGGACGGGTCTGTGGTTGTGAGGAAAGCAGGGGAATGAAGCTTCGTTCAAATAAAAACGTTCACTGGGATTGAAAAGATAAAAAACTGATGAAGCCTGATGGCTCCATCTTTGAATCGCAGGTCAGTACCCATACCCTCCTGTCGTGGTCGTCGTGGGGGTTGGTGTGACGATAGGCGTGACTTTTGTTGTGATATTCGAAGGTGCGGTTATGGTTACCATCATTTCGGAAGACCAGTAGTTATTTCCATCAATAATGGCATGCGCCCTGAAGTATGTAATTCCTGTGGCGTTAATGGTTATGCTTGCACTGAACTCAGCGGGTATTGTCCCATTCTTTGGTGTTGTAAGGCTCGGGTAGCTCTTGAGAGTCAAAGGCTCGGATTTTGATTCCTGACCATAGTGAACCGCAGTATGCGGAATATTGACCTGGGTGGGATTATTGACCCGCCATGATACCACAAAACCCTGCCCTGCTGCTGCTGTGGCAGGTGCATTTAAGACCTCAACGCTTGCGCCCGGCGTTGGCGTGGCAGGAATGGGTGTTGCGGTCGGTGTCGCGACCGGTGTGGGAGTTCCTGTTGGTTCGCTCACACAGCCTGATATTAACAAAGATACGATAGCAATAGCTGCTATCCAAAAAACAATTCTTTTCCTTATCATAGATAAACCTCCAATGATTACTTATCAAGAATGGTATTTATAACCATCTGTCATTAAGAAATCGTTTTAACAGAGAAAATCCAATACCTTTCCCCTGATTGACGTTCTGTTAACAAGTTCCTCTTTATTCGCAAACGGTCTTCCATGTATTATCTCATCTACCTGTTTTTTCCCTATGCCCGGAAGCATCTGGATAATCTTCACAGGCAGCCTGTTTATATCCACAGGCACAGGAAGCCCTGTTATCGACCTGTGACCGTGGTCTGTAACCAGTATGTCGATGTTTTTGTCCAGCTCAAGTTTCACAGGTATGCCCACTAAAAGCGGATAAGAGCCGAGCTGGCGCCCGAATGTTATCCTGTCAAAGATTTCGGTTCGGACATCCTTCAATATTGTCCCGGCAGGCACGATACGGCGCAGCATGGGAAGGTCTATTTCATTTCGGATTTTTTCTTTGTTGCGCAAAAATAACTCTTTATTCTTCCGTACCAGTTCATCATGCCCGTGCATTGGCGTCCCGGCAAATGTCATCACCTGCCTGATGTTCACCCTGCGCACCATGAGACCGCTGTCAAGCACTTTTTTTAAGAATTCGAAATTCAATTCAAAAGTCCGTTTAGTTTCGCCTTTCAAGCCGTGAACAAAATTAATTCCGGGGAGAAGTTCAGGGAGACCGCTTGCTCCCCTCTCTGCTCCCACCTCGTTTAAGAGTTTTATAGCTTCAAATACATCATCCGGGGATGCTTTCAGGTCGTTTGCCCTTATAACATCAGGGTCAGCGCTTTCCATGCCCAGCGCAGCCACGTCTCCAGAGGTATGGTATTTCACGATAGTTTTGGCTATCAGGCGCGACTCTTCGGGAAATCTTGCAAGCGTGGAAGGATTGGCATTGTCCATGTGGAGAACTTTAAGTTCAGGAGCTGCATTTCGTATACCGCTGTAGAGTTCCTCGATAGCTTCAGGGTTCGGAACCCCACCCTTTGCCTGGTACATGAACAAATCTGGCTGGCGTCCTAACCTGAAATACCGCGCCCCGTGCTGATAAAGCGCAGCCGCTTCACTTACTACTTCTTTTATTTCACGGTAATCCGGTTTCCCATAGAAAGGCTCGGTACAGAAAGAGCAGTGCGAATGGCGCGGGCAGCCGCGGTATGTCTCAAGCTCGCACATCACATAGGGATAATCAGGATGCTGGCGGATTATGAATGCGCCTTTTTCTGCCCATTTTCCTATTTCCTGCGTGGTTCTCATCCTGTGCAGCACAGAATCAGGGTCTATTATGTTATCCGCCAAATCATAAACAAATGCCTCAATGTCCTTTTTTGCAAGCGTGATGCCGGGCACTGCCAATTCCTTAGCAGATGTTCCTCCTTCCTCGCCAAAACCCAGCCTGATTGGTCCTCCTATAACCTTTGTGCCTTCAAGATGCGAAAACTCCCTGATTTCTTTCAGGTTTATTGGGGATGCGCGGAGGTATTTTCCGGGAACTGTCATGCCTGCGATTATAACGATGAGGTCGAACCTGAGAGGCTCTCTGTGCTGTCGCAACTGGTCTATGGTGCGGTAGTGTATGTCCTGCTGAGGTATGCCTTTTTCAATCAGGGCGCCTGCTATGTATCTCGGGTAAGGCGCCATGTACGGCGGTACGCCAAGGCAGGCGGGTTCATCCACGTATCCGTCGATGATTAGAACGCGCATAGGTTATCTTTATCATGCTTTAATTTTAATTAATGGTTCCCATGACCGATATTTTTGACCTTGCATACAGCGCCCTTGGGTTTGCCAAAAAAGCAGGGGCGGACGAAGCTGAGATTTATTGCGTAAAAGGCAGGTCTATTTCAATCGATGTCCACAGGGATGTCATCGACCTTGCCAAAGAAAGCAGAGCCTCAGGCATCGGAATAAGGGCTATCGTTAACGGCGCTGTAGGCTTTTCAAGCTCAAACGATGTGGAGCGCATTGAGGAAGCCTGTATTTTAGCTGTGAAATCCGCAAGAGTCAGGGGCAGCGACCCCCTGTGGTCGGGTCTTCCCGGGAAAAAAAAGCCTGCCAGAGTCAGCGGTATTTTCGATAAGAAGCTTGCAAACATCGAAATCGATTCATGTATTGATTTTACTTCAGAGATGATTAAAGGGGCAAAATCCAATCACTCAGTCGAGCCCACTTCGGGACATTTCTCTTGTGGGTGCGCAACGAAACTTGTTTTGAACTCAAATGGCGTTGAAATTGAAGAAGAAGATACCAGCATTCAGGCTTCAATAGATACTGCCACAAAGGATACTCCCATTTCGACGGCTTCGGAATTTGACATGTCTCGAAAACTTGACATTGATTTTTATAACATCGGCGAGAGGGCTTCACTTCTTGCATCGCGGTCGCAGAACGGCATAAGCACGCAAACGCGTGATACGGTTGTGCTCCTTGAACCCCTTGCTTTTGCCGATATTCTGGAGAACACTCTTGTAACATCGTTAAACGCAGATAATGTGCAGAAAGGTCGTTCAGCCCTGATAGGGAAATTGAATACCATAATTGCAGCGGATGAACTTTCTATTATAGATGATGGAACACTCGCCGCAGGACTTGGGACATCGTCATGCGATGATGAAGGCACGCCTTCCAGGAAGACAGAAGTTGTGAAACATGGGGTTCTGTCATCTTTCCTTTACGATTGCTACACTGCGGGAAAGGAGAAAAGAGAAAGTACTGGCAATGCAGTGCGCGGGTCATATACTTCCACGCCATCGGTAGGCATACGCAACATGATAATTGAACACCCTTCTTTTGATGTAATTGGCGAGACAAATGACGGCGTGATTGTTAACACTGTAATCGGAGCGCATACTGCAAACCCCATTTCAGGGGATTTTTCTGTCGAGGCGAGAAATTCGTTCCTGGTCAAGAAAGGTGAGGTCACTTCGCCCATAAAGTCGATGATGATTTCCGGGAACATTTTCGAGCTGTTAAGGAATATCGACGGCATCGGAAAGGATATCCGGAAAGTTGGGGACGTGATTACGCCGACTGTAAGAATTTCAAAAATGAGAATAATAGGATAATAACAACTATCCCCTTATAAACTCCTCAAGCTGCTCCCGCGCCTCGCTATCACGCATCTGCTCTGGCGGATGCTTCATGAAATAAGCAGAGGCTGGCAATATTGGTCCTCCGATGCCCCTGTCAAGCGCTATTTTCGCAACGCGGATGGCGTCCACCACCACGCCTGCGCTGTTGGGGCTGTCCTCAACCGAGAGTTTCAAATCAATATAAGCCGGAACATCCCCGAATAGTTTGAAATCAATTTTCAAATGGCATATCTTGTTATCGTTCAGGCAGTCGATGCACCCGTTAGGACCTGCGTAAACATACGCGTCATACGGTATCTGCGAAGCAATCGATTCGGTTTTTGAGATTTTCTTGGATTTTAATCTTGACGGGTCTGTCATGTTCCGGAAATCCGTATTGCCTCCGAAGTTCAACTGGTACGTGCTGTCGATTTTC
>Ga0265296_1005732_pt1 | contig 10024 bp, 8 predicted proteins | sample MunlanPumphouse1_FD_189073 | JGI IMG/M metagenome (GOLD analysis project Ga0265296, IMG submission 189073) | Groundwater microbial communities from a municipal landfill in Southern Ontario, Canada - Pumphouse #1 | ecosystem: Environmental > Aquatic > Deep subsurface > Groundwater | place: Canada...
CATCCCCGAGATCGGGCAAAGAGTCCCCGAGGTTGGGCAGAGCGTCCCCAAGGTCGGGCAAAGCGTCCCCGAGGTTGGGCAGAGCGTCCCCACGGTCGGGCAAAGAGTCCCCGAAGTCGGGCAGAGAATCCCCAAAGTAAGAGAATGAATCCCTAAGGCTCAGGAAGTCATCATCCAAATCGGAGAGCATAATTTTACGTGTTCCGTTATGTCCTCTAACCTGATGGTCGACGATTGGTGTCAAATATGAGCGTCTGATGTAACTGGCGCTTGACAAATGGCCAGAAAATGATTAAAATGATATGGTTTTTAAAATGAGAGAATGAGGGATTCGATGAAACGTGAGGGTAAAAATTTCGCATCGCCGATAGGTTCTATAAAGGTTTCTCTATGTAGAAACCTGGTAGGATGGTCAAAATGAGGGTTAAACATAAGCTATACCACTACATAAAATTATGACGATATTCATTCTGCGTAATGCCATTCCAAGAATTAACCTGAAGTGGTTATTACTACTTACGGTAACACTCTTTTTAATATTTTTACAGTTTATGTGTGATAGGGAATCTCCGATTAAACCACCTTCAAGCAAAGGTTCAATTTACGGAGTTGTGATTGATGCCCTAACCAGTCTACCCATAGATGGCGCAATAGTAATAGCCTCGAAAAACCAGGTAACCGATACCACTGATAGCCTTGGTTCTTTTACGCTAATAGATTTATCAATTGGACAGGAGACGCTAACAATAAATGCAGAAGGATATGAAACTAAGAATAAAGTAGTTGAAGTCAAACCCGATTCACAATGGATTGAAATTACATTAAACCGGGTAGCGGAAAATCTCTATCTGTATGTGGGCACTGCGGGTGGAAATGATCTGTTTGTTGTGGATGTAGATTTCATGCAGAAGGTAGATAGTTTGTATTTTGCTCCTGGACATATGCAGGGATTGTATATCACTCCCGGCGGAACAAAATTGTACATTACACAGGGATGGCCTGATTCTGCGGTTTATTATCTGGATACTAAAAGCAGAACTTATCATCCCACCAGCCTGTTCAATGGTTTTATTCGATTTAGTGAAAGTGAGGAAGGATTTTTCTTCAGGTACGGTGGAGGAATATTTAACTTGGATACTTTAACTGACCGCGTTACTCAAATTGATACGGTAACCCTCGGCGAAATTATTGCCTTTGATAAAAAGTCCCCAATAATTTATTATATAAGTAACGACCATCTATATTCTTATGATTATTACCAGAAAAAAATTACAGATAGCCTATCACTTCCCCCCGCTTGGAATAAGGCGATGACACCGGATAACAGTGAACTCTATTTTACAACACCCAATGGATATCTGGGAGTCATTAATATCCAGAGTGATGCAGTAGAATACATTACATACGCTAACCCCAATGGTGAAATCGCTGTTACACCGGATGGACAATATGTATTCGTTACTGATCCCGGTTCTACTATTCCTATGAGTCAAGGTTCAGGTTTTTTGATTGTAGTTAAAACGAGTGATCATAGCCTGGATGGGTATATTGATGTTAATCCTATCGCTTTCGAAAATCCTACTACTTCAAGAATTGTTATCACACATAGTAGCAATTATGCATTTGCAGCTAATAGTTTTGGCGGTGATGTATTTGTCACAGATAATAGACAACGTAAAGCTATAAAAAGAATTGATTTTAGGCCTATTGGGGCAACCATTGGGCCATTAGTTTTAGGGACAAAACCAAAACTTTAGAGGAGGTGTATCATGTTAAAAATATTTAAAACGATCACAGTGATCATAATGTTCACTTTTTCATCTCAATTGCTGGCGCAACACTTATATTATTCAGACGGATCGATTTTTCCCTTGTCAGTGTCCAACAGTCAGGTATCTGTAAAATTTAGAAATAACGTATCCGTTTCTCTGCAGACTAACTGTATGCAGGACTTTTCCCAAATAGATCCTGGAAGAGAGAAAAGAGTTTTACCTAATAATTTTATTGGTATCCCCTTGAAAGCCAATGTGAATGTGAGTCAATTTATGCAAACTCTGAAGAACAGTAATCTGTTTGAGGCGGTGTTTCCCGCCTACAGCACAGCGGAGCAGGACAATATTTTAATGTTTGATGAATTCCTTGTGCGGTTCAAGCCAACTGTATCTTCTCAAGTCATTGAAGTTTTTGCTTTCCGGCATGGAGTCGAAATCGTAAAGAGAAACGATATTAGACCTACTCAATATACCTTACGGTGGACGCCTATTGCTGATGGGAATCCGTTGGAAATGGCGAATATGTTTTTTGATTCACTGGATTGTGAATGGGCAACCCCGAACTTTGCCATCCAGGGGAGTTTTTTTAATGTGATTCCCAACGATACCTATTTTCCGAATCAATATTATTTACACAATACCGGCCAGGAGCCAATTCCGGGAGAGGGGGCTGGCTTGTCGGATATGGATATTGATGCGCCGGAGGTATGGGAGATAACTAAGGGAAGTCCTGATATAGTTATTGCGGTAATCGATGCAGGAGTATGTTCCCACCCAGATTTACCTTCTTCACGTATTCTTCCGGGTTATGACTACGCGGGATATAACCAATCAATTCAGGGAGATCCGAATAATCCCATTTCCCCACCAGATAATGATCCTTCTCCGGATGGAAACGAAGCTCATGGAATGGCGTGTGCTGGGATTATTGCCGCAAGCCATAATTCAGTCGGGATTGCCGGAATTGCCCCAAATTGTAAAATTTTACCGGTAAAGATTATGGATTTTCTTGGGTCATTTCCACAAGAAATAGATCGAGTTGCTGACGCAGTGGATTTCGCATGGCTGAACGGAGCTGATGTCATTAGTGGTAGTTGGGGCTTATTATACATCAAATCCCAATAATCCATTATATACGCCCATTCGTGATGCACTCATTGATGCAATAAGTATGGGACGTGATGGTTTAGGAACTGTCTGTGTTTTTGCGGCTGGAAATTTTGCAAATCGTCTTAATTCCTATGTTGCTTTTCCTGCTAATATACCAGATGTTTTAGCTGTTGGAGCAATTGACAAGTCAGGTAATATACAATCCTACAGTCCTCATGATGCTGATATTGATATTGTTTCCTTAAGTGGTGGTCTTCGATTTGGATCTCCAAGGGATTATTTATTACGTGGTAATATTTGGTCTATTGAGATTCCGTCACAATCTGGTTGGAATCCTGGTGATTACAGAATTTATTCGCCATATTACTACAATGCTTATGAATCAACTCCTTTACCTAGGGGTGATAATTATCCTCCTGGAGATTATACGGCTAGGTTTGGAGGTACTTCGGCGGCTGCACCTCAGGTCTCGGGAGTGGCAGCGCTTATTCTATCGAAATATCCGCACTTAACTCAAAGTGAGGTTGTCAGTATCATTAAAAACTCTGCTGTTGATATTAGTTTACCAGTTGAAGATCAAGGTAGTGGACTTTTGAATGCCTATAATGCTCTAAGCTATTTAAGCGGTCCGCCTGCTACACCGCAAAATTTCCAGGTAACAAAATATACGGGAGTGTATCCCTACCGTCCCAAATTGACCTGGACTGCCAATACCGAATTAGATTTAGCTGGTTATCGAATTGAGAGAAAAATCAATAACGAAAGCTGGTCTACTCCCAATTTCGGGGGCGATAATGTTTCACCGGACGTGACTGAATTTATCGATATGGAAATTTTAATTTGGAAAAGCAGTAATAATCAGACCGTCTATTACCGTATGCAGGCATTTGATACCGAAGGTCTATATTCGGCATATACCCCGGTTAAATCTATAAATTTTCACATTATGCTGAAACCTGAGGCAGAATCTCAAGATTCTGCTGTAATGATTTGTGCCATTCCTCGTGAATTTGAACTTCAGCAGAACTATCCCAATCCCTTTAACTCGGAGACAATTATTAAATTTGGGCTGCCGGAAGACGTGGAGGTTTCTATCAAGATTTTCAATATTAAAGGGCAAGTGGTCAGGGAGTTGTGTGAAAAGAAATTCGAATCTGGCTACCATCAATTACCATGGAATGGAACAAATGATCGGGGTGCTTTAATGCCTTCGGGAGTTTATTTCTGCAAAATCGAATCAGATAAATATTATGAGATCAGGAAAATGGTCTTAATTAGGTAGGATGGATAAATCAGTTAGATATATTTTCAGCATTATTAATAAATTTCATATGATAGATGATGATCTAAGTTATAAGTATAACCATGGTGGAGGTAACGTGGTGAACTGTTCGATGAATATGGATTTGAAGAGTTTTCTCGGGCATAATTTCAAGGGTGGAAAATCCGTTCACTTTAATCACCTCGTACCTCAGCCGAGACCGTTATATGCATAAGCTTCTTTTAAGGGATTCAGTTTAATTCTCGTCTGACAGTTGCCGGATTAATCCTGCGTTGTCTGCTTTTTCGAGCGGTAGGCTTTCAAGTAATTGCGGCAATCGGGATCACGACCGACAAACAGACTGGCGGCGGCGACCAGATCGTGAATCTGTTCATCCAGTGGATTCAATATGGCGGCGTCCAGCCCGGCGCCGATGGCCTGTACCAGAAAAGTATTATGCACCAGCGCTCTCTGCGGCAATCCGAACGAAGTATTGCTGATGCCGAGCGAAACGGGAAGGCCGAGTTCCTGCCGGACAAGTTGAATCGCTTTCAGAACGGGAATTCCCGATTTATCTGATGAGGCGATTGCCATGGCGGCGACATCGACGATGATGTTTTCCTTCGGGATTCGGAATTCGTCACAGGCTTTTAAAATCGTTCGGGCGATTGCCAGCCGTTCTTCCGCCGTTTCGTGAATCGTTTCGTCGATCGTCAGGGCGATGACCGCCGCGCCGTATTTTTGGACGAGCGGCAAAACCTCTTCGAGTCGTTTCCTTTTGCCGTTGACGCTGTTGACGAGCGCTTTTCCGGCGTAAACCTTGAGGCCGGATTCGAGGACGTTCGCCGCCGCGCTGTCCAAAACCAGCGGAATCGAAACCGCGCGCTGGATTTCCGAAACGACTGATTTCATCGTCGCCGGTTCGTCGATCATCGGGATGCCGACATTGATGTCGAGCGCGTCCGCTCCGGATTCTGCTTGCGCGATAGCGTCTTTCAGCAATAAATCGAAGTTGCCGTCGCGAATCCCTGCCGCCAGAATCTTTCTGCCGGTCGGATTGATGCGTTCGCCAATTTTAACGAATGGCAATCCGTCACCAATGCTGATGACGCGAGAGCGGCTTGCGATTCTCAGCGGGTAAATTTTCGATGTCCGAACGACTTCCCGTCCGCGAACCGCCGATGAGATGGAGCGAATTTGTTCCGGTGTTGTGGCGCCGACGATTGCCGCTCCGAGGTCGGCAAAAGCCGCACTCGATTTTTCGATTTCATCGCCGATTTCCGGAAGGAATCGGACCGAGACCGGACGATTTGTCGAATTCGTTAATCGTCTGAAGATGGATTTGTTGGGGGAATTTTGGAGAATTCCGGCGACGTCAATACGCAAACCGTCGAGAATCGTCGCGAAGGATTCCACGGTCAGCCCGTCGTCGGTATTTCCGTCGCTGTCGAATTTGGAAAAAACTGCCAAAGGAATGGCGTTTCTCTGCGAATTCGCGGCGATGACTGCGGCGCGCATTTCCTGAACCGCGTGCAGAGAATCGATGACGAGCAGGTCAATACCGGCGCTCATCAGAAATTGGATTTGCTCCGAATAAATCCGGACGGCTGAGTCGAATCCGATTTCTCCGAACGGCTCGATTTTTAAGCCGATCGTCTGGATGTGTCCGGCGACGGATGCCGTATCACCGGCGCATTTCCGGGCGATTTCGGCACCGCGGACGTTTACCGCTTCGACGAGATTTTCTCTGCCGATTTGTTGAAAAACCGGTCTCAGTGCGCCTGCTGTGTTCGTGAGAATGATGTCTGCGCCGGAATCGGCGAACGCTTGATAAGCCGCGACGACCTTTTCCGGCGACTCGACGTTGAGGAAAAACGACGGTGCATTGCTGGCGCTTTCAATTGTTTTTGCGATACCGGTTCGCGGGTCTGCAATGACAAGTATCTGTTTTCCGAGTTGTTTTTGGATCGACATAAAAGTCCTCTAAAAATGATGAGTGAAGTCGCTTTCCGCGACGGACGATTTTTCCAGCGGGATCATGATTCCCGACGTGGATTTCAGCGGGTGCATCAGACATGCGTCCGTCAGCCGAACGCCGATGGCGTTTTCCGGTTTCAACAATTGAAAAATGACGCGCTGGTCGGTGAGCGGCCAGTCCTGAAAACCGGGGCTGAGACGTTTCAGCCGACTGCCGTTTTGGTGTTCGATGTATTTTTGGAGATCGTAGGCGACGAGATCGGCGGCTCCAGAACCGAGTCCGTTGAGCAAATATGCCTGAAAAACATCGCCGCCGCCGGTTGAGAGTTCGCGCACTTTTTCTTCGATTTCCTGACCGATGCTGACGACGTAGCAAATCAGCGGGAAAGACCGATCTTCGGTTATAAAGCGATGTAAATACCGGCCGGTGAATTCCAGTCCGGAATCCTGAAGAAAAATACCGGTTTCGTTTCGGCTGGCGGTGACTTTTCGGAAAACGGCGCACGGCCGGATCCGATCGGCAAACCGTTCTAACAGCGACATCAATTCACGGCGCATTTTATGACCGGTTTCGCTTCGATTGAGTAGATTGAATTTCAGGCTGGCGGAAATTTCCCGCGTCCAGTGCCGATAGGACTTCAGCGTTTCAAGAGTCGTTGGAAAATTCATCGGGTTGGAAAAGCCGGGTAGAAGTGACGGATCGGTAAAGAATTCGATCTTTTGCCGGTCGGATGGCGTCAATTCTGCGTGCGGATCGATCGAATCGATCCATTCAGTCAGTTCCGCCTGCGTGTCGATTTTCTTCAGAAAAGGAAGAAATCCATCCGGGCGGGCGAGATAGACAAAAGGACACCGAATTTCCGTCTCATTTTCCATACGCCGAAATATAGACAGTTTTGAGCGATAGAAGAAAGCCTCTTGGCGCGATTATCCGGAAGAAATTCGTTACGAACTGGCTTTCGGATTCATTAAATTCCGTCGTGATGAGGAAAATTTATTTTCAATCGAACAGACGACTGATAAGCTTGGAAAATTGTCATATGGAGGTGGCGATTTGGTTAAAAACGTTTTCATTTGGGCGGCGTTCGCGTCGTTGGTTTTTATGGCAGGTTGCGCGATGACAGGAATGACGACTCAGCCGAAAGTGGGACAAACGCCACAGACTTTCCGGAAAAAGGTCAGCAAGACAATTCGCTGTCAATATCTGCTCTTTTTACCCAAAAATTATAAGAAAAGCGATGCACAATTTCCGCTGATCATTTTTCTGCACGGCGCGGGCGAACGTGGCAACAACCTGACACTGGTGAAGCGGCATGGCATTCCGAAAATCGTCGCCCAGAAACCGGATTTTCCATTCATCGCCGTTTCGCCGCAATGTCCGGAAAACCGCTGGTGGTCGCTGGATACGCTGGACGCGCTATTCGATGAAATCGTCTCGAAGTATCGCGTTGACCGGAACCGGATTTATTTGACGGGTTTGAGCATGGGCGGATACGCAACGTGGGCGTGGGCTATCGAACATCCAGAACGTTTTGCGGCGATCGCTCCGATTTGCGGCGGCGGCAATCCGCTGGAAGTTTACAAGATAAAAGATGTTCCGGTTTGGGCGTTTCATGGCGCGCAGGACCGCGTCGTGCCGGTTCACAAATCCGAAGAGATGATTGCGGCGCTGAAAGCCTGTGGCGAAAACGTGCGATTGACCGTCTATCCAACCGCGGAACACGATTCATGGACAGCGACTTACGACAATCCTGAATTGTACGAATGGTTCTTAAAACAGAAGAAACAATGACCGACTGGATTAACATTGAGCGAGACGAAAAGCATATTGCCCGCGAAAAGGCAAAGGCGAAAGAGTTGCGCAAGTCCGGCTGGTGGAAGCAGAAACTTGCGGCGGGTATTTGTCATTATTGTGGTCAGAAGTTTCCGCCGGAAGAATTGACGATGGATCACATCGTTCCGATCGTCCGCGGCGGGAAAAGCAAAAAAGGGAACGTCGTTCCCGCCTGTAAAGAATGCAACAACAAGAAAAAATATCTGACGCCGGTGGAAATACTGATGAACCAAACCGATTCGCCGGAACCGGAAAAATCGGAATCCTAACTCATTGATCACTTTGGCGGAAGTTGCTTTTTAAATCTCCCGATCTCCAAAGTCCTTGTAAATAGTACACATCTTGTGTAAAAAGTCCTTGCAGAAAATACACATTTTGTGTAGAAAGTCCTTGCAGAAAATACACAATGTGCTCATATTAACGCCATGAAAAGAAGCATTAGCCTGTCATTGAAAGCGTGGAAAACTGATCCGGAGCGTAAGCCGCTTCTTCTGCGCGGCGCGCGTCAGGTTGGAAAAACATATGTTCTAAAGGAATTCGGTGCGGCGGAGTTCGCTCATTGCCATTACGTTAATTTTGAAGAAGACTCCCGACTTGAAAGGTTATTTGAAATTGACCTTAATCCTCAGAGAATTCTGAACGAACTCCAACTTTATATCGAGCGCAAGATTGATTTTGAAAAGGATTTACTCATTTTCGATGAAATTCAGAGATGCCCTAAAGCGCTCACCAGCCTGAAATATTTCTGCGAAAAAATACCACAATTGGCCATTTGCTCCGCCGGTTCTTTGCTGGGTGTGTCTTTGAACCGGGATTCGTTTCCCGTTGGGAAAGTCACTTTTCTGGATTTACATCCGATGTCGTTTGAGGAATTTCTGATTGGTTTGGAGAAAGATCAATTGGTTGATCTTTTACGAGATTATGGTTTTTCTACACCGCTACTGGAAATCGCACATGAAAAATTATGGGAATTGTGGAAACAATATTTGATTATAGGTGGTTTGCCTGAATCTGTCGAAATTTTTCGGCTAAGTTCTAATGACCCGTTTGAAGCATACCGGAAAGTCAGACAAATTCAGAAAAACCTGCTTGATTCATATCTATCCGATATTGCTAAACACAGTGGAAAGATGAATGCGCTCCAAATCGAACGTCTCTGGCGAAATGTGCCGCTTCAACTGTCTCAGACGCTGGATGGATCTGCTAATAAATTCCAGTTTAAAGACGCCGTGCCGGGTCATCGTGGATATGAACGGCTATCTTCACCGATCGCGTGGCTCGAAAAAGCAAATCTCATCATACGCAACTCTATCATTGAACGTGCCGAAAAACCGCTGATGGGCTATGCGAAGGAAAACCGGTTCAAACTCTATTTTTTTGATGTGGGTTTGCTGAACGCGATGACGAATATTTCGCCTAATACGATTTTGAACTACGGCTTCGGAAATTATAAAGGGTATATCGTCGAGAACTTTGTCGCAGAGGAATTGAAATCCGCCGGTTTGAAAGATTTGTTTTGCTGGGAGGGTCGCACGGCAGAAATTGAATTTGTTGTGGAAGCGAATGAGAAAGTGTTTCCTATTGAAGTAAAATCGGGAAATGTGACACAATCAAAAAGCCTTAATGTCTTTGAGGAACGGTATCATCCTGAACAGTCGTTCATTCTCAGCGCCCGAAATACAGAACGATCCGGAACGAGAATTTACATTCCCGTTTATCTGGCGGGGTACTTGATAAAAAAGCTTTTATCGGCGGAAAAATAGCCCTTCATTCAAATACAATTTTCTACATTCTCAAGGTGTTATTTCAGCTGTGTTAAGTAATTTAACACAGTGGGAATACTTTTTTCAGTGACCACATTCCTGTGGCGTTTTCAATAACCGGCTGACGTCAATTCCTTTTGCCCGGCAACGTTCCACCAGATCGCTGTACAATGCTTCATTCATCTGGCGCGTTCGGGAAAGAATCCAGCAGGTCGATCCTTTTGAATTACTGACGACCGCCCATTGATAATCCGGATCGAGTTCGACGATCCAGTAATCGCCCCAGAACGGGCGGAAGAAACTGACG
>Ga0265296_1005733_pt1 | contig 10024 bp, 13 predicted proteins | sample MunlanPumphouse1_FD_189073 | JGI IMG/M metagenome (GOLD analysis project Ga0265296, IMG submission 189073) | Groundwater microbial communities from a municipal landfill in Southern Ontario, Canada - Pumphouse #1 | ecosystem: Environmental > Aquatic > Deep subsurface > Groundwater | place...
GTCTCGCCTAATCAAATCTGCCACCATCAGGAAGAAAGAACTGGTGGGTATCCTATCAACCACGCGACCGGTCTGCTTGTCGTAAAAAACCCGAGGAAGATAACCAGGGTTGTTTAATTCGGCCTCTTCTTTGTCCAGCCTGGCGTGAAGTTCGTCCGCCAAATCAGCGTTGACGATACAAAGCTGAATCACTTCCTGCCTTAAATCCACGCTCTTTTCCGCCGCTTGTACAATCTGCGCCAAAACCAAACCGCTGACAGCCACTACCAGCAAAAAAATCATTAGCTTCTTCATCTCTCCCTCCTTTTTTTAAACAGCAATTATTATTATTTTATTTCTATTATTATGGAACACTCCAGCTTACAATATTTTAATTAAAAAATCAAGCCCCGCTTACTTCTTACTTCTTACCTGTCTCGCCGGCAGGCGGGCTTCTGCCTTCTTACTTCTTAAATACGCTTCCATAAAACCGTCAAGATTGCCGTCCAAAACGCTTTGGATAGCCGAAGTTTCGTAGTCCGTGCGATGGTCTTTTACCATTTGATACGGCTGCATGACGTAAGAGCGAATCTGCTTGCCCCATTCGGCCTTTTGCGCCGCGCCGCGCATTTTTTTCTCTTCATCGCCCTTCTTTTCTTCTTCCAATTTAAACAGTTTAGCTTTTAAAATTTTTAAAGCCGTTTCCCGATTCTGATGCTGGGAGCGCTGGGTTTGGCAGGCGACAACCAGGCCGGTCGGCAAGTGGATTAAACGCACGGCAGTTTCCACTTTATTGACATTCTGACCGCCGGCGCCGGAAGAACGAAAAGTTTCAATTTTTAAATCGCTGTCTTTAATTTCAATGGCTTCAGTTTCCGGCAGTTCGGGGATAACTTCTACTAAAGCAAACGAAGTATGGCGCATCTGCTCGGCGTCAAAGGGCGAAATCCGCACCAAGCGGTGCACGCCGGACTCGCTTTTTAAATAGCCGTAAGCCCAGCGGCCGATTATGCGGTAGCTTGAGCTTTTGATGCCGGCTTCATTGCCCACCGTGCGGTCAACCAACTCGGCTTGCCAGCTCTTTTTCTCGGCAAAGCGCAAAAACATGCGCTCTAAAATTTGCGCCCAGTCCTGCGCGTCCACCCCGCCCGTGCCCGCATGGATGGAAATTATGGCGTTCGAGTGGTCGTATTTTCCGGCAAACAAAACAAAAAACTCAAGCTCTTCATAGATTTGCTTGAGTTCATTATATTTTTTATTTATATCATCATCCAACGCAACATCATCTTTTTCGGCCTGTCCTGAGCTTTGTCGAAGGGCCACATATTGCTCCAAATCGGTTATTTCCTTTTTTAAATTTTCCCATTTTATGACTTCTGCTTTATATTCTTCGGCCTGCTTGCTTAAAATCACTGCACGTTCCCGATCCTGCCAAAAATCCGGCTTGGACATTTCCACCTTTAACTCATTAACTTTTTCCAACTGCCGGTCCAAGTCAAAGCAACCTCCAGGTATCCAGGAGCCGTTCTCTTAAAATTTCCAAGTTTTTTAATAAATTGTCCATAATTTAAGCTTAGCCTTTTAAATCCTAAAAATCAAGTATACTGCCCCTCCGTCATCCCTGCGAAGGCAGGGATCCAGAAACAATCTAATGAAGAAATAAAAAAAGCCGCGGTCTTGTAAAAATACCGCGGCTATTCAATTTCCTCCTAATTAATTCTGCTGGCCTGTTTGGCGCGCTCTTCGTTAAACCTTTGCTCAAGCAGGTCGCTAGCCTGATCGCACAAATGCTGACTACCCTCTCCTCCGTGCTCGCGATAATGCGCCTCGAGTTGATCCAACGTTTCTTGCAATTTATTTGCCATAATGCCCTCCTTCCTGTCTTATGCCATAACAGTTATTCCGCCGCTCTTCCCCAGAATCTTTTTTTGCTGTGCAACCCAGCTGCACTCGGCTTCATTATGGTCTCCGCCAATAACTTTTGTTCCGCACACCGGACAAATATAATCTCCGGCTACCGCACGGACCCTTTTTGCGCCCTCCGCCATGCTTATTCCTTCCGCCATAACCTTTCCCTCCTTTTTAAAATTCGTCAATTTATGGGCTGATATTGTTTATTTTTGAAGTGAGGACTGTCTGAGCGCCAGCGAGTTCCGCAACGAAAAAATAAATAATATCAGCCCATAATATCATGTGTTATTTTTGCTTATTAATGAGCAAAAAAACCGCCCGTTTTTTCGGGTGGCCTTGTTTATGCTTAATTCAAACTAACTTTAAGTAACCTTAAAACAAGCCGCCCGCGAGGGTAACAACAACATCATACCCATTAACCTGATTTTTCCTGTGGCTTGTTTCATATAAATTTAGTATAGCAAAACCGTAAAAAAACGCAAGCGCCTGAAAGCCCTATTTAATAAAGGGGCTAAACTATCGTCTTATTTAAACTTATATTTTTTCTTTTCAAACTCTGCCACTTTCCCTTTTTCCACTTTTATTCCCTCTCTCGCGAGCAACTCCATTTTCTGCTTCACTCCCCCGCTATACCCGCCTAACCGGCCGTCGCTTTTTATTACGCGGTGGCAGGGCACGGCCGGCGCGCTCGGATTTTTAGAGCAGGCGTTGCCCACGGCGCGCGCGGCTTTAAGCCGGCCCAGATACTTGGCCAGCTCTTTATAAGTCGTTACCCGGCCGCGCGGAATTAGCTTAAGCGCCCGCCAAACTTTTTTATTAAATTCCGCCGGACGCATATTATTTATTTAACAGCGCCTTCACCTGCGGCGGCAATTTATTGATATCAATATTTTCCAAATTTAAACCCCCGCTGGCGCTGTTTAAAAGGCCTTGAATTGGATTGGTTGTTCCGGCTTGAATGCCCAATATATCTTTATACTGGTCAAACGCGCCCTTTAAGAGCGGCGGCAGATAAATTATGCCTATAATTATCGGCACCGCGATTAACAAAATTTTTATCACGCTGGCAATCTGCGCCCAGAAGACGTAATTTTTTATGTATTTTGTCTGGCGGTAAATTTCCTGGCTGTACTCCAAATTTTTTTCCAGCAATTTTTTTGTTTCTTCATCCATAAAATTGACTGTCATTGCGAGGAGCGCCAGCGAACGCGGATCCCTCGCTTCGCTCGGGACAGGCTTCGCAATCTCTGGTTTAATGGCACATACGTGGATTTTAACCGGGGATTGCTTCGCCCCGCTAATGCGGGACTCGCAATGACATCGTCGTTATCTAACTTCGCATTTTTTCACGAACTTGCTCCCAATCTCCGCCAGCTCCTTCATCTGCCGGGCGTTATACGGCACCCGGCCCTCCAACTTTCGGTCCACCAGTTCAAGCTTGCTTTTAAAATTCTGCAAATACCATTTATCCGCGCCCTTAATTATTTTTCCCATGGCCGCTAGGTCATCTTTATTTAATAGCCCGGGCACCGCCGTGGTCCTGAATTCATATGGCAAACCGCTCTGCATAATTATTTTAACACTTTTTTTGATATTATTAAAATCTACTTTCTTGCCGGTCACCGCTTGATACTTTTCCACCGGCGCTTTTAAATCCATGGCCAGATAATCAACTAATTTTTCTTTTACCAGCCTTGCCAATATTTCCGGATAACTGCCGTTAGTGTCTAATTTTACCAAAAACCCCAGCGCTTTTATTTTTTTTATAAACTCGGGCAAATCTTTCTGGAGTCCGGGCTCGCCGCCGGTAATGACCACGGCGTCCAGCTTGCCCGCGCGCGACTTTAAAAAAACAAAAAGGTCATCCTCCTTAAAGCCGGGATGATCTTTTTGCCGCTCGCCGCTCGCGCTTTGAGCGTATTTTGACTTGCTAACCCTGACGGGCCGGACAAGCATGGGGTTATAGCAAAACTGGCAGCGGAAATTACAACCTTGGGTGAAAACAATGGCGCTAACGCGACCCGGATAATCAAGTAAGCTGAATTTTTGCAAACCGCCAATTAACATGGAATAATTGGGACTTTAGGGATTATTGGGATTATTGAGATAAAATAAATCCCAAAAATCTCAAATATCCTAAAAATCCCAAAAATCGTATTAACTTTCGTTAATTTTAAACGTCTTGCGATGGTGGTACTCGGCCTGCTTGCCGTCGTTCCATTGCTGCACCGGCCGCAAATAGCCGACCACCCTTGAATAAACTTCGCAGGGCACTCTCTTGGTCTCGATGGGACTCATAATTTTATTTTTATTTTCAGCCAGAGGCTGATCCGCCTTTGGCGGAATTATTTAATTAATATGTTTTCCGTTTGTTTCACCGCTTCCTCCTTGGGCAGATAGCCGATTTCCTGGTCGCATTTGGGGCAGAAGAAATGCTCGCCGGCCAAATAACCGTGCTTGGGGCAGATCGAGAAAGTCGGGGTGATGGTAAAGTAGGGCAAATGGTATTTATGGACTACTTTTTTAACTAAGCTTTTGACCGCCTCGGCCGAAGGCAGGGCTTCGCCGATGAAGCCGTGCAAAACCGTGCCGCCCGTGTATTTGGTCTGTATCTCATCTTGCAAATCCAGCGCCTCAAAAATATCTTGGGTAAAATTTACCGGCAGCTGGCTGGAGTTGGTATAATAGGGCGAGGCTTTGCCGGCACGCACCGCTGCTTCGTTAGCCACGATAATGTCCTCGTATTTGTCTTTATCAATGCGAGACAGGCGCCTGGTCACGCCCTCGGCCGGCGTGGCTTCCAAATTATATAAATGATTGGTCTTGCCCTGAAAATCTAAAACTTTATTTCTCATGTAATCCATTACCTCTAAAGCGAATTCCCGGCCCTCGCCGGTAGTGATGTTTTTTTGGAGGGGCGCGAAATTGAGCAAAGCTTCGTTCATGCCGATAATGCCGATGGTGGCAAAATGATTGCTCCAATGGCCGCCGAAATGCTGTTTGATGCCGCTTAAATAATATTTGGCATAGGGATAAAGACCTTTGTCGGTTAAATCTTCCAGTAAGGTGCGTTTGATTTCCAAGCTTTCCGAAGCGATCCGCATTAAATTATCCAGCCGCTCGTAAAATTCTTCCTTGGTTTTTGATAAATAACCGATGCGCGGCAGATTAATCGTCACCACGCCGATGGAGCCGGTTAGGGGGTTGGCCGCGAACAGGCCGCCGCCGCGCTTTCTTAATTCTCGGTTGTCTAAGCGCAAGCGGCAGCACATGCTGCGCGCGTCTTCCGGATTCATGTCGCTGTTAACGAAATTGGAAAAATAAGGAATGCCGTATTTAGCCGTCATTTCAAAAATCTTGGTGGCCACGGGCGAATCCCATTTAAAATCAGCTGTGATATTGTAAGTCGGAATCGGGAAAGTAAATACCCGACCCTTGGCGTCGCCCGCCATCATCAGCTCGGCAAAGGCCAGGTTAATCATGTCCATTTCATTTTGAAATTCTTTGTATTTTTCCGGCATGATGCGCCCGCCGATGATCACGTTTTCTTCGCCCGTAGTCGGCCCGGGCGTTAAATCCATGGTGATATTGGTAAAAGGCGTTTGAAAACCCACGCGGGTCGGCACGTTGATATTGAATAAAAATTCCTGCAAAGCCTGCTTGATGTCCTTGTAGCTTAAATTATCATAGCGCACGAACGGCGCCAGATAGGTGTCAAAATTAGCAAAGGCTTCGGCGCCGGCCACTTCGCCCTGCAAAGTATAAAAAAAGTTAATGATTTGCCCCAGAGCGGTGCGTAAATGCTTGGCCGGCTTGGCTTCAACTTTGCCGGCCACGCCGCCGAAGCCGCGGATTAAAAGTTCTCTTAAATCCCAGCCGGCGCAATAAGCGGCCAAAAGCTGCAAATCATGCAAATGCAAATCTCCGTTTTTATGCGCTTCCCTGATATTTTGCGTGTAGACCTGGTTAAGCCAATAATTGGACGAGATGGCCGAGGCCAGATGGTTATTCAGCCCCTGTAAGCTAAAGCTCATGTTGGAATTTTCCTTGACCCGCCAATCGCTTTGCTTTAAATAGCCTTCCATCAGTTCATCCGAATTAATCATGGATTTCATGTCGCGCAGGCGGGCGCGCTGATCGCGGTATAAAATATAGGCTTTAGCCGTCTTTATCTGGCGGTTCTTGATTAAAATCTCTTCCACCAAATCCTGCACCTCTTCCACGGCCGGAATGCTTCTGGCGTGGAATTTCTCGTTTAACAGAGCGATCACCTGGTCGGAAAATTTTTGCGCTAAATACATGTCCGGCTTGCCCACGGCTTCGGTGGCCTGGTAAATCGCGTTCACCAATTTAGCCTGGTCAAAAGGCGCGATTTCTCCGGAACGTTTTAAAATTTGCGTGATGGTATTTTCCATATTTATTGTCATTCCCGCGGCCTTCAGCACTCGCGAAAGCGGGTGGGGAATCCAGAATCTTGTTACTGTTTTCTTGTTTTTTTGCTATCTTGTTTTTTCGTCTTCAGCAGTTTATTCAACTCCCGCCTGAATTCATGCGCGTCTTTAAATGATTCATAGACCGAGGCAAAGCGGATATAGGCCACCTGGTCAAAACGTTTCAGATTTTTCATGACGATTTGCCCGATTTCACCGGCCATAACCTCATTTTTCCTTAAAATTTGCAAGTCGCGCTCTATGGAATTAATCAGCTTTTTAAAATTATCTTCCGTAATCGGCCTTTTTTCCAAAGCCCGTTTAAGGCCCTTAACGATTTTCTCGCGCGCATACGATTCTTTGCGCCCGTCGCGCTTAACCACGGCCAAGTCCAAAATTTCCACTTCCTCGTAAGTTGAAAAGCGAAAACCGCATTTTAAGCATTCGCGCCGCCTTCTGATGGATAGGCCGTCCGCGGCCACGCGCGAATCAATCACTTTTGAATCTTCATAATAGCAGACCGGACAGCGCATATATATTTATTACAAACCTTCATTAAAGTCAAACAAAAAAGCACCCTATTTTCCTCAAAATCAGTTTAAAGTGCTTTAGCTGACGGGCGGGGCAAATATCAATATCTTGTAGTAGCTGTTTTAATTATACCACTAGATATAGTGTTGTCAAGTCCGACCGCTTTGGCTAATTTTAGAATAGTTTTTTAAAAAAATTATGACATTTTATATTTTAAAAATAAATTCCCTTATTCAGGCCTGTGGATATGTGGATATGTCTTATAATCCCCCTTGATAAAGGGGGTTGGGGGGGGATTGTATTTTGCATTATTTAATTTTTATTAATTTTCTTTTTTCCAGCCTGGTCATTTTCTTGATCCGACATTCCTCTTTGGCGGCTAAAGGCTTATTTTTCATTTTACGGGAATAGGCCAGCTTAACCGGCCTTCGTCCGCGAGTATATTTCGCGCCTAAAACCGAATTATGATGCTCCTTGACTCGCCTTTTTATATCCGTAGTTATGCCCGTATAAAAAGTTCCGTCCGCGCATTTTAAAATATAAACCTGCCACATAGATTTTATACTTGTCATTCCCGCGTAGGCGGGAATCCAGAATTATTTTACACTTCCCTTATTCGTTTTTGTCCCGCTTGTAAGGGTGATTTAGGGGGTTAACTTATAATCTCCTGCACCCGCCCCACTGCCCCGCTTTCAAGCCGCACTTTTATGCCACGCGGATGGTTTGGCGAGTTGGTTAAAATGTCCGCCACAATGCCCTGGGTTAGTTCGCCGCTGCCCTGATGATGTTTTTGCACCATAGCCACGCGAGTGCCGGTTTTTATGTCTTCTCTATTTTGTCCGTTCATATATAGTTATTTTTACTATTAATTACTTCTCTTAAACCACCAAACTGAAATAATCGTAGCCAGCGGCACAGATAAAACCAGGCCGATGGTGCCGGCTAAAGTTCTGATTATTTCCGTGGCCAGCATTTCATTATTCATGGCGATATCCCAGCTCGAAAACGCGCTTTGGCCGCTGACAAATAAAATAAGCAAAGGCAGGCCGGCGCCGGCGTAAGCCAAAAATAAAGTATTGGCCATGGCGCTGATATGCGAGACGCCGACATTTAAAGCTTTTTTTAAAATTTCGGCTCTTGATTGGTTCGGATTAGCCCGGTTAAGCTCCTCTACCGTGGCCACCTGCGAAATTATGATATCATCCAAAGCTCCTAAAGTACCGATAATTATGCCGGCCAATAAAATCCCCTGCAGATTTAGGGTTTTAGCGCCCAAATTAACGATAAAGCCGGCTTCTTCGCTAGATAGCCCGGAAAGATTGGCCAAATGAATCAGCAACCAGGAAAGATAAACCGTAAATAATAGGCTTAAAAAAATGCTGATAGCCGTAATATGGGACTTAATATTTATGCCCTCGGTTAAATAAATAATTACGGCCAAAATCATGATTGAGCCGATAACGGTAATTAACACCGGGTCAGCCCCGTCTAGGATGCGCGGAATTATAAATTTTATCAGCACTAAAAAAGTTAAAGCCAGCGAAACTAGCGACCTTAAGCCCTTAATTCGGCCGATCAATAAGATCGAAGCGGCAAAACCGATAAACAGCCAAAACAAAACTTTAGTTCTGACGAAATCGGTAATGAAAAACGCGCCCTGGCCCTGGCCGTCAACCGAATACATTACTAAAACTTCGTCCCAGACCTTATAAACGGCTTTGTTCAGGCTGTTTTGATCGTCAAGCAAATTAACTTCAAACTCCTTGCCCTTGTAAGTTCCGGCCAGGCCGCGTAACCGCAAATTCTGGCGTTTTAATTTCTCCTGATTGCCTTTTTCGTCAATCACGGTTATTTCTTTTTCTTCTAAAATTTGAATAACTAAGGCTTTAAAAGTTTCCTGCGGCTCGACTGCCTGCGGCGCGGCCAAATCGCCCGCATCGCCACCCTCATCTTGCGCGCTGGCTATAGGCGATAGCAAAAAAAACGCAACTAACAATATTCCTAAAAAAGCTGATATTTTTTTTACCCCGTTAGAAATTTTATTTGCCATAATATACTTTATCATGAACTCCGCTTCAATTTGACGAATTTTTTACCCCGTTAGAAATTAGTTTCTAAGCAGGGCTAACGGGGTTCATAATTTTTTTATTTATCTATCAATTGTGGACGATCTAATCCTCTGCTCCTAGCCACGTCAATCAAAGCCGAGTAAAAAAACGGCTTGTCAACAACTTCTCCCTCATCAAAATTATTTATCCAGCCGATTATTTCAGCGTCAGTATAAAAACTAACCAAGTCATATTCGTCTAAATAAACCTTCGGGCGCTGATTATCGACGGTTCGCGATATTAATTTATCCACCAAACACCTTAATTCAGTCAACTTGCCAATATTAATCTTATCTCCCCAATCCGGCTTTTCTGCTTTTTTATTCTCTTCTTCCTCTGCTTCTTTCTTTTGTTTATAGGCTAAAAAATTATATATTTCTGTCATATTTTTATTTTATTTTTAGGCTAAAGTTAAATAAAATATATAATTTTAATCTTATTTACTTTGACAAAAAATATTGATTTGCTATAATATAATCAATACCTACGAAAAAGACCCTTGTGCGGTTTCGTCCGCGCCGGGGGCTTTTTCTTTTTCAGGATTTTTTAAAAAATAAGCGGACTTCATCTAAATATACTATCGGCACGTTCGTCCGTTTAAGCAGAATCGAACATTTATCTTTAGTGTGCGGCGATAGCACGGCTATTAACTTTCTGCGACTCATAAAAAATTTTACTAAACTGGCGTAGTCGCCGTCGCTAGAGACGAGAATCGCTGAACCAAATTTATTTTCATAAACATCTATGGCTGCCTGCAAGACTAAATCGGCATCGCAATTTCCCTTGGCTTTTCCATCGCCGTCATATATCACTTCCTTAAATATCAAAATAAATCCGCACTCTTGCAGGTAGGAGTATAAATCTTTGTACTTCGGTATCAGCCCGATAAAAATGTAGGCATTTTTCACGCCGTATTTTTCCTTGAGCCAAACCCTGAATCTTTTATAATCCAATCTCCAGCCCGAACTTTTTACGCCTTTGTGTAAATTAGCGCCGTCAATATAGGCGAAATTATTTTTATCTTTATTCATAGCTTAACTTTACCATTCTTAAGCTAATATTTCA
>Ga0265296_1005735_pt1 | contig 10015 bp, 8 predicted proteins | sample MunlanPumphouse1_FD_189073 | JGI IMG/M metagenome (GOLD analysis project Ga0265296, IMG submission 189073) | Groundwater microbial communities from a municipal landfill in Southern Ontario, Canada - Pumphouse #1 | ecosystem: Environmental > Aquatic > Deep subsurface > Groundwater | place: Canada...
AGGCGTCGACCTTGGGGCCCATGCTGCCGGCCTTGAAATGGCCGGCGGCCGCGTAGGCCTCCATCTCGCTCACCGTGACGCGCGCGAGCGCCTCCTGCTCCGGGGTGCCGTACTGGATGTAGGCGCGGGGCACGTCGGTGAGGATGAGCAGCGCGTCGGCGCCGACCTGGGCGGCGAGCAGGGCGGCGGCGAGGTCCTTGTCGATGACCGCGTCGATGCCCGCCAGGGAGCCGCCGCGGCCGCGGACGACGGGCACGCCGCCGCCGCCCGAACAGACGACCAGCACGCCGCTTGTGACGAGGTCGCGGATGGCCTCGATCTCGACGACCTCCCTGGGCTCGGGGCTGGGCACCACCCGGCGCCAGCCCCTGCCGGCGTCCTCGCGCATCACGAGGCCCTCCTCGAGCATCATCCTCTTCGCTTCGGCCTCGCTGTAGAAGGGGCCGACCGGCTTGCTCGGGTTGGCGAACGCCGGGTCGCGCGGGTCGACCGCGACCTGCGTGACGATGGTGACGACGGCCATCTGGAGCTTGCGCTTGCGCAGGTGGTTGGCGAGGGTCTGCGCGGCGAGGTAGCCGATCTGGCCCTGGCTCTCGGCGCCGCACACGTCCATGGGCATCGGCGCCACCGTCTTCGCGGCGAGCGCGTTTTGGATCAGGAGGTTGCCGACCTGAGGGCCGTTGCCGTGCGTGAGCACCACGTGCCAGCCGTTCTCGATCAGCTCCGCGATGCGGCGCATCGCCTGATCGATGTTGAACAGCTGTTCCTCGAAGGTGCCGACCTGGCCGGGCTGCAGGATGGCGTTGCCGCCCAGAGCGATGACGGCCGTTTTGCCCTTCTTCGTGCGTGCTGCTGTCATGCGCTTCCTTACCGCTCGGTCGTGATTGCTCGAAGTAGCCATGATACGCGCTCCGCGCTCGTGCTCGCGCCCGACGGTGCGGCTCTGCGTCAGGCGAGGAGCGCCGCACCGATGGGCCGCAGCTCGGGATCGGCCGGCAGCTCGTCGATGCCGATCAGAGCCAGCAGAAGCGCCTTCTGGAAGTGCATCCGGTTCTGGGCCTGCGGGAAGATGATCGAGGCACCGCTGTCGGCGACCTCGTCGGTGACCTCCTCGCCTCGCATCGCGGGCAGGCAGTGCATGAACCGCGCCGTCGGCTTCGCTCTGCTCATGAGGGCGCCGTTCACCTGGAAGGGCCGGAACGCCTGGACGCGGTCCGCGTACTCGTCCTCCTGGCCCGTCCACCACCAGCAATCCGTGTAGATGAAGTCGGCGCCGGCGATGGCCTCGAGCGGGTCGTTCGTCAGGAGGAACGAGCCACCGCTCTCGGCGGCGGAACGCTCGGCCTGCGCGGCGAGCGCGGGAGCGATCTCGTAGCCGGCCGCATTGCCGATGCGCACCCGCAGGCCGAGCTTCGTGAGGGTGGTCGCCAGCGAGTTGCAGGGGTGGGCGGCGTCACCCACGTAGGCGAACGTGACGCCTTCGAGCGTCCCCGCGTGCTCCAGGATGGTGAGCGCGTCGCTGACGCTCTGGCAGGGGTGCCGGTCATGGTCCATGCCGTTGATGACCGGCACGGTCGACCACGCGGCCAGGCTGTCGACGGTCTCGTTCTCCTTCGCGCGGATCACGAGCGCCGCGTTGTACTGCGACAGCGTGCGGGCGGTGTCGGCGATGCTTTCGCGACCGGGGAGGTGGATCTCACCCGGTCGCAGGTACAGGGCGTTGCCGCCCAGTTCGGCGAACCCGTTCTCGAAACTGACCCGCGTGCGCGTGGAAGCGGCCTCGAAGATCATCGCCAGATGGCGCCCGGGCAGGAAGGGAGTGAGGGGGCGGCGCTTCCACAGCCTCTTGAGGTCGAGGGCGAGTGCGAGCAGGGCTTCAAGATCCTCGCGGGTGAAGTCGAGGTCGCTGAGGAAATGGCGGCCGCGGAGCCGTCCGAGAGCGGTAACGGCGGTGTCCAAGGTGTACCTCCCGGCGATCGTCTGGCGTGTGGGTCGCGGGCCGCCGGAGGGTTTCCGGCGGCCCGCGTGGATGACGAGACGGGTCGCCGGAATTTGTCTGTCCGGACGGACAGATGTAGGCTACCAAGCGACCTTGCCGCTGACAAGCCCCGACGAGCGGGTCGGAGAGGGGGTACGCGTTGAGTTCGCCGGACGAGAGACGCCAGAGCCTGGCTCGCGGCCAGGGACTGCCCGAGCCGCTGCTGCTCGAGGACCCGATGGACGCGCTGGCGCCCACGGCGCAGCGCCTGCTCGGCGCCGCCAGACGCCTGGTGGCCGTCGGCGGCTTCGAGGCCCTCACACTTTCCGCCGTCGCCCGCGAAGCGCGCGAGTCCAAGGCGAGCATCGGCTATCACTTCGGCAACAAGGACGGGCTCATCGCCGCTCTCGTCGACTCGCTCGCCCACGACGCCAACCGGGGTCTGATCGAGGAGACGGCCAAGCTGCCGCCGGGCGAGGGGCGCGTGCACGCCCTGATCGACGGCGAGACGCGCATCGCCGCCGACGCCGAGGCCTTCCAGTCGTTCTTCGACGCGCTCCCGCACGCCTTGCGTGACCCGGCTCTCCGCGGGCGCGTCGCGGCGCTGTACGAAGGCTACCGCGAGACGGTGCTGCGCTGCCTCGACGCGGACGACCCCGCCGTGGGTGCCGAGCTGCGGCCCTTCGCGATGCTCATGATCGCGATCGTCGACGGCCTCGCCATCCAGCACGGCCTCGACCCGGACGGGGCCGACGTCGGCGCCGCCACGGCGCTCTGGGAGCGGCTCTCGCAGCCGTACCTGGCCGCCGCGCGCCGCCGCGGGTATCCTTGAGGGCGTGAGACCCGCGATCATCTGGCACGAGGCCTACGCCGAGCACGCCACCGGCGACCATCCCGAGGGCGCCGACCGCATCGGGTCGCTCGTCGACCACCTGCGGGGAAGCGACCTCTGGCCACGTCTCGCGGTGGTCACGCCGGAGCCGGCCGGCGTCGACGACGTGCTGCGCGTGCACACGCGGCAGCACCTGGAGCTCATCCGGCGCGCCGCGCGGGGTGGCGGCACCTGGGTCGACCCCGACACCCACGTCTCGGAGCGCAGCTACGAAGTGGCGCTGCTTTCGGCCGGAGGAGCGCTGGCGGCGACGAGGCTCTGGGACGACGGCCTCGTCGCTTTCGCCCTGATCCGCCCGCCCGGCCACCACGCCACCCCCGACCGGGCGATGGGCTTCTGCCTCTTCAACAACATCGCCATCGCCGCGGCGCGGCTCCTCGACGAGGGGCTCGAACGCGTGGCCATCGTCGACTGGGACGTGCACCACGGCAACGGCACCCAGGCCGCCTTCTACGCCGAGCCCCGGGTGCTGTTCGTGAGCCTGCACCAGTGGCCACACTTCCCGGGTAGCGGCTTCTTCACCGAGTGCGGGGAGGGCGCGGCGGAGGGGCGCACGGTCAACCTGCCGCTGCCGGCGGGCTCGACGGCCGGCGACTACGCGCACGCCTTCGAAAAGGTCGTCGAGCCCGTGGTGCATCAGTTCGCTCCTCAGGCTTTGCTCGTCTCGGCCGGCCAGGACATCCACGCCGACGACCCGCTGGGCGGCATGCTCGTCACGGAGGCCGGCTTCGCCGACATGGCACTTCGCTGCCTGCGCCTGGCGCAGGAGCACTGCGAGGGCCGCCTGGCCCTGGTCCTCGAGGGCGGCTACGACCGCGCCGCCTCGGCGCGCGCCGTCGAGGCCATCCTCCGCGCGCTCGCCGATGAGGCGGCGCCCGCCGTGGGGCAGGGCACCGAGAGGGCGGCGGCCGCCATCGCCCGCGCCCGCGAGACGCAGGCGGCATTCTGGGACCTTTGAGTGACGACGGCGGCCCGGCCCCACCGGGGCCGGGCCGCCGTCGCGTCCTGATCTGGAGCTTCTGGAGCTGTCAGGCTGTCGCTGGTCCTTCTGGTGGCCGCCTCACTCCGGCGGGACCTCGAGGAAGGCGTAGTTCACGTCGATGCCTTTGCCCTTCTGGTACGCCCGGCCGATCCAGTATCCGACCAGGCTGACCAGGAAGACGCCGGCGACGACGATGTACGGGGTCGTGCCTTTGAGGCCGTAGGCGGCATTGGAGAGGAACGCGATCAGGGCAAGCAGGCCGAACACGAAGCCGATGATGCCGAAGATCGTGACGAGCGGGAAGCCGCCGAGGGTGTACTTGGCGCCGGGAGACGCGTCATACAACGCCTTGGCGCGATACGGCATGAGCGCGGCCGCCAGACAGCTGATCATGAAGACGTACCCGCACGCGAACGTCACGCCGAGAGTCAGGCTGTACCACTGGGCCCAGTAGTTGTACCCGTAGATCGCCACGCACCCCAGCAGGAAGTAGATGAGGTGGGCGTTCATCGGGGAGCGATAGCGCGGGCTGACCTTGGACAGCCAGGCGGGCAGCGTGCGGTCGAGCGACATGCCGACCATGACGCGCGTCATGCCGATGTAGCAGTTGCAGGTGATCTGCAGCGACGCGAGGATGAAGCAGGTCGCCACGAGGATCGTGATGATCGGGTTGGGCGAGATCACGATGGCGAACATGCCGGGGAAGGGCAGGACGCTGCCGATCCCGTCGCCGGAGGCGCTCACCACGTAGTAGTAGGAGTGAGACACTGCGTTGAAGAAGGCGGTGCCGACGGCCCGCTCCTCGGCCCAGGCGAGGACCGCGAGGCTGATGCCCATGGCCACCATCGAACCGACGATGATGAACATCTGATTCTTGAAGACGCGGGCGCCCTTGATCTCGCCACCCTGCTCAACGCTGTACGTGGCCCACTGCAGGCTCGTCCACACGATCGGCATGGCCAGCAGCGTGGCCCCGAGCGCGAACTTGGGCAGGAGGTTGACGCCGGCGTCGGCGACGTCCTTCTGGACCCAGTGATAGTAGTCTGTGCGGCCGTCGACGACGCTGGAGAAGTGGTTCAGGGCCGTCGCGAACTGCTCGGGCGACGTGCGGAGGAACTGCACGAGCAGGACGACCACCAGGATGCCGGTCGCGGCGAACATGAAGTACTGCAAGCGCACGTAGTTCTTGAAGCCGGCCACCAGAAGCGCCGCCATCGCCGCCGCGCCGATGATGCTGATGATGACGTGGCCCTGCGCCGACTGTGCCCAGACGGCCGCGTCGATGAGGCCGGCGTTGTCGTAGTACACGCCGAGGCCCATGAACAGCGGCGCCACGCCGAGGGTGGCGAGGAGCCAGCCGGCGAGCGCCACCCACTGGAGGATCCAGATCACGAACCCGCTCATCACGACCGGGAACCCGATGGCGCCGCCCAGCACGCGGCTCTGGAACACGTAGTCGCCACCGCTGCGCGGCATGGCGGTCGCCATCCAGACGTAGGCCAGGGCGATCGGGAGCTCCAGCAGGATGGCGAACAGGCATGCCCTCCACACGGAGACGCCCGGGAACGCCGCCGGCGCCCAGACGAACGTCCACGGGAAGATCACGCCCATGGTCAGGAAGTTGTACATGAATGCCGACCAGGGCGACATCACCCTGGACAGGCCCGAGGCCTTACGGCTGAACACCTCGGGTTTTGCTGCGACTGTAGCCATATCCGCCCCCTGTTCGTCTTCAGTTGCGATCACAGATGCGCCCCGGCTGCCGTGTCCGGCCCTCACCCCGACGTCATCTGATAGCCGACCACCTTGCCCGGCTGAAGATTGACGATGCATCCCCTCAGGATGCCTTCGCCGTACTCGCTGCCGGGGTTGATCACCGTCGTTCTTCCGACCTTGACCAGGCCCCGTGACTCGTGGATGTGCCCCGTGAGCTGGAGGAGCGGCTGGTACTTCTCGAGCATCTTGCGCACCGCTGTGCTGCCAGCCGGGGCGCTCTGGGCGACCCCCGCGACCACCACCGGCGTCGGCGGGTCGGTGGACCAGTCCAGCTTGGGGCAGTCGTCCAGGGTGCAGTCATAGGGCGGCACGTGGAAGTTGAAGATCGTGCTCGAGAAGTCCTCGATGCCGTGCACCGCGCGTTCCAGGTGCTCCTCCAGCGCCTCCTCTTCCACCTCTCGCGGGGTGTCCCACGGAGTCGGGTTGCTGTACCCGCAGTTGGCCATCGGATACCGATCGTCCATGAGGACGACCCTGCCCTCACAGTTGACGACATGGTCGCTGTCGATGCCCTCGAGCACGCTCAGCACATCCATGGGGTCGTCGTTGCCCCCGGTCACGTACCACTTGACGCTGGTGCCGGCCAGCCGTTCGTCGGCGAGCGCGATCCAGCGCTCCAGGCGTTCGCGCCCGAGCCGGCGGAAGAGGGCGTCGATCTCGCCCTGGCTCTCCTGCATGGCGTGCAGCGCGTCTTCCTCGAGGGTCACGTGGTAGAAGCCCAGGGTCTCGACCCGGTCCTTGACCGCCTGCAGGGCCGAGTCGCCGTCGATCGACTCCGTCGCGCCCTGCAACGTGACCCGGTAGTGGCTGTCGCGCTCGTGGACGATCGGCACGAGGAACTTGCCGGTGATGTCGCCGCCCATGATGATGTGGTCGACCTTGTAGAACTTGGCGCCGTTGAGGAACTTGCGGAAGGTCCGCTCGGACCCGTGGATGTCGGTGGCGTAGAACACCCGCGTCTGCCTCGAACCGGCGTCGTCCTTCTTCTTCCAGAATGCCATCGTGCGGTCACCTGTCCCGTCAGTCGATCGTCTTGTACCACTTGACCTTGTCGCCGACCCTGGCGCGCAACTTCCACTTCGTGCCCTTGGGGAAGTCGTTCATGGCCGTGAGCAGCTCGGCGATGCGCCGCGCGACGATGCCGCGGTCCTCGTCTGCCAGGTCGAGGTGGGGCAGGTAGTCGCGCACCTTCGCGAGGTTCATCGTCGTGGTGCGCCAGAGGCCCCACTCCGCCGCGCACAGCTTGGCCACGTGGGCGGAGTTGATGCGGTCCTCGTCGCTGGCGTCGACCTGGTGTTCACGCAGCAGCATGATGGTGTCGATGATGTCCTTCTCGTTGATCCGGATGATCTGCATCTTCTCGAGCAGGAGCTCGGCGAGCGGGATCGTGGGATCGTCGACCTCGAGCCGGCCCTTCCAGGAGATCGGATGGCAGAAGTCGAGCTTGTCCATGAAGACGTCAACGTGCAGGGGGATGCCGGGGTTGTTGAAGATGAGGCGTCCGCCTTCGGCGTGGAAGGCGTTGATCTCCAGATCCTCGTCATAGCCGATCGACTTGAAGAGGTCGCGGATCTGCGTGGACTGCCGGGCGTAGGCGGCGAAGTCGATGTCGGTGTAGACGCGGTTCAGCTTCTCCTGGAAGTAGCCGAACTCAGGGCAGTGGTTGTGGAACGCGAGGGCGCCGATGATGCGCAACGTGACGCCCTGCCGCTTGCCCGCCTCGACGACCCGCACGGCCTCCTCCTGGAACACCCTGGCCTGCTCCTTGTCGACCGTGCCCATGCCGACCGTCTCGTCGATGGGCTGCGTCTCTTCTTCGGTCATGTGTCGCTCCCGTGTCGTCTCTCGTGCCGAAGGCGCTTGGTCTCGTCAGACCGCTTCACAGCGCGGCCCTGCTCGCTGGATCTCTCTGCAGTCCTCCTCGTCGATCCCGTTGTCGACGAGCACGACGTCGATCTGATCGAGAGGGCAGATGAACACTGGGCACACGAGGCCGATCTTGTTGTTGTCGGCCAGGACCACGACCTCACCTCGCGTGCGGCGGATCATGGCCAGCTCGATGCCGGCCACCGCGATGCTCGGCGTGGTGAGCCCCGCCTTCGAGTCCAGGCCGTCGGCGCCGAGGAACGCCTTGTCGGCGTAGAACTGCCCGATCATCTCGATCGGCCAGGTGCCCTCGACGGCGTTGAGCTGGGGGCGGTAGAGACCGCCGAGGAAGACCATCTCGAGGCGAAGCCCCTGGACCTCGCCGGCGGCCGCGAGGCTATGGGTGACGACGCGTGCCTCGAGCCCCGGGTCGACGTACCGGAGCATCTGCGCCACGGTCGTGCCCGAGCCGAGGAACACCGTGTCGCGCGGCTCGATCATCGCGGCGGCGGCCTTGGCGATCCGGGCCCGCTCCGCCGCGAGCTTCCCGTCGGGGCCTTCGGGGCCGTGCACGTCGGCTTGGGGCTTCCGGAGCACGGCGCCGCCGTAGGTGCGGGCGAGCACGCCCTCCCGTTCGAGGATCATGAGGTCGCGGCGAATGGTGATGTCCGACACGCCGAGCGCCTCGCTCAGCGTGGAGACCTTCACGGCGTGCTGGGCTTCCAGCGCCGTGACGATTCTTGCTCGCCTCTCGGCGGGGATCATCTCTGGAGCGTGAGAAACAGACAAGTGGCGCTCCTCGCGGCCGTCGCCGCACGCCTGACCGATCATCATCGGGCATAACCGTGCAGAGATGATCGAATCATAGATCGTGCGCCCCGTTGTCAAGGGGCGCCAAGGCCTCCTTGCCAAGGTAGATCGTGCCGATCGGCCGGGGGGCGACGGTCGCCTGCCGCAAGGGGCTCACGTCAGCGAGCGGGGCGCCGCTCGGCGGCGCCCCGCTCGCGCTCAGGCCCTCTCTCGCCTCGCCGTCAGGCTTCGGCGAGCCACCTCTGGAAATCGGGGTCGTCGACGCCGCGCTGCGAGCGACTCACGATGCGCTCCATGCCCCAGTCCATGTAATCGAAGTCGATCTGCGAGACGGTGCGCTGGATCATCGCCCACACGCCCCACCACACGCCCGAGACGATCTTGTAGAGCATCATGCGGCCGAAGAACCGCTCGCTCATGCCCCCGCAGTAGGTGGCGATGATGAGGCGTTCCTCCTCGCGCGAGAACGGGTGCTCCATGACGAAGTCGCCGAGGTCGAAGTACGGGTCGGTCATGCCGCCGTACTCCCAGTCGATGACCCACATCTTGCCGCCGGCGTCGATGATGAAGTTCTCGCTGAGCAGGTCGTTGTGGCAGGCGACGTACTTCACGGGGTCGCGGCCCGTCGCCGTCTCGATGTCGTTCATGACGACCAGGAGCGACTCCAGCTCGTCGGGCATGGGTGCGTCGATGTCGCGGGCGATCTTCGTGTAGCGGCGGAGCATGTCGAAGATGTGGACCTCGTTCTTGAACATGGCCTTGTCGTGGACCACCTTGACCGTCTCCACGACCTGCTTGATACGCTCGGGGTGCCCGGCGATCGTCTCGGGGTGCATGATCTCGCCCTCGACGAAGTCGATCACGAGAGCGCCCTCGGGGTCGATCTGGTACGCGACCCTGGGGCCGATACCGGCCTTGTCGGCCTGGATCATGCAGTCCCGCTCGACGTCGCGGTCGATGAACATGTCGGTGCCCTGGCCGGGGACGCGCAGGACGTACTTGCCGCCGCCTGGCTGCCCGGGGCCGCCGTTCACCCAGACGATGTAGTTGTGGTTGGTGATGCCGCCCCCGAGCTCCTCCCAGCGGACTTCCTTGCCTTGCCAGTCGGCGACACGCGCGATGGCTTCGTCGGGGCCAAAGTGTGACATCTGCGTCCTTTGCTCGAGGTTGGTTCCCGCTGACGCCGGGCGCCTCGCCGCCCGCAGAGTGAGAGAGGACGGCCGGCCCCGTGCGCTGGTCCACTTCGCCAGCATGCTATTCCGCGAGTTTGGCTTGGACAAGCAGCCGTGCGCTCGAGAGCCCGACGACGCCCGAGGAGGGCGGCGAAGTGCGCTCGCCGCCCTCCTCGGGGCACTCGGATGACGCTTGGCGGGCTCGCCGATGGGGATCTCGAGCCGGCCTGCCCGCCTAACGGGAGGCGCGCTCCAGCAGAGCCTTGGCCCGCCGGTAGACGTTGTCGGCGGTAAAGCCGAACTCCTCGAACAGGATTCCGGCCGGCGCCGAGGCCCCGTAGTGGTCGAGGCCGATGACCTCGCCCTCGTCGCCCACCCAGCGCTCCCAGCCGAGCGTGACGCCCGCCTCGACCGCCAGCCGGCGGCGGCAGGCGGGCGGCAGGACGCTCTCCCGGTAGGCGACGCCCTGGCGGGCGAAGAGCTGCCAGGAGGCCATATTGACGACGCGCGAGCGCACGCCCTCGGCGGTGAGCCGCTCG
>Ga0265296_1005736_pt1 | contig 10015 bp, 9 predicted proteins | sample MunlanPumphouse1_FD_189073 | JGI IMG/M metagenome (GOLD analysis project Ga0265296, IMG submission 189073) | Groundwater microbial communities from a municipal landfill in Southern Ontario, Canada - Pumphouse #1 | ecosystem: Environmental > Aquatic > Deep subsurface > Groundwater | place: Canada...
GCAATAATCGTCCCTGAACCGGACTGGGACAGGGCAAGAATGAACATGCCGGCTGCCATGCCGATAAACCCGGCAAGCTGGAGCCGGATCCTGCCAATCCTCTCAATGAAGAAGATACTTAAGATGAACCCGATGACGAGGAAGATGTCCAGCAGGACCGTATACTCTGACGAAAAGAAATCCTGGGTAATGAAATTGAGCGGGGCCCCGTGCGTGCCGATCATGGATGCGATGAGGATGGGCGTGAATATCCCCACTCCGTAAAAGGCAAAGTCCATCAGAAACCACGGCACGGTGATGAGCAGGGTCCTGCGCAGGTTTTTAGGAGAGAACAGTTCGGCATACGTACCCAGGGAGGTATGCCAGGCCGGCTTTTTTTCCGGCAGCTCCCCCACCGGTTCAGCTCCCGGGAGCGTGACCGGTTTTTTCATCTTAAAGTCCGGTATCAGGTAGCGGACAACCCCTATTGCAAGTTTCCACTCCCTGCGCTGGATATACCAGCGGGCGCTCTCGGGAACGCCCCGCCGCAGCAGGAGGATCACCACCGCAGGAACTGCACCGGCAACAAGCATCCAGCGCCAGGCTGATTCCGACGGGTGCAGGGCAAGGATGAAGAGCCCGATCCCGGCTGCCGCAAAGATGCCAACTGCCTGGAAACTGAATGCGGCGATCAGCATCCTGCCCCGGATTCGTTTCGGCATGAACTCACTGACATAGGATGCACAGACCGGGTAGTCAGCCCCGATACCGACCCCGAGAAGGAACCGGAAGAGGATGAGTGACTCTATGTTCCACGCGCAGGCCGACAGGACTGCAAAGACGATGAAGAGGGTGAGATCGGCTAAAAAGACTTTCTTCCTCCCAAACCGGTCACAGAGCCGGCCCCCGATAAGCGCCCCGAAGATTGCACCGACAACGGCTGCTGCACCGACAATGCCCTGGGCGAGCGGTGTCACGGTAAACTGGACGATGATGAGTGGCAGGGCAATCGACATCACGAAAAGATCAAAACCGTCAAGGAAGATTCCCATTGCTGAGAGAAACCAGATATGGGCATGCTTGAGGGTGAACGGGGCATCGTCCATGGCTTCCGTGAGAAGAGTGCAGGGCATAAAAATCCTCATAACCGCAGGTAACCTTCCTCTATTGCCCAAATGGATAAACATTTCTTTTGATTATTTCCGCCGGTCCTACCGGTTTTTCCGATGTCCGACCGGTCTGATGAGCTTTGAAAAAAAATTGGGAAAATCTTTCTTTAAGCTTTCATGGTGTGCGAGGTCTCTTGCGAAAAAACGTTATCCGACACCTGGAGACTCTGACGGTCATCCCGGAAATTCTGAATGAACCAAAACACTTGCTCAGCCTGACTTTAAAAAAGATGGGATAACCAGATTAATATTTCATTTTAGATCACAGTCGATATTACACAAATAAAAGACCGTATCGCATTGCATTCGACAAGTATGCCACTCCATCTCATTTGTAGCGTCTTTACTGCACATGGTACCACATCTTTCATGATTATCGTTACATATGTTACGGCATTCCACCTTAATTTCAGCAGGCGTATAATTTTCCGGTGTGGTGACAGCGTTCTGCTGTGGCAGGTCCACGGCGTAATAGTGTGCGCCGGCAATGATACTTCCGGCAATCGATAAGCAGACCATGAACAATACCAGCCGGGCAAGTGGTGATCTTGTGGATTGTGATGATGTCATTCTTCCAATACCTCCAGATTATTAAACGACCTCTTTTCAGATTATTTTTAACAATATATGAACACTGTTATTTGGAAATCCGAATGGTTCGTCAGAACCTTGAGGAAGAGAAGAGTTATCAGGCTCTCCGACGTTAATCCGGGACCATTATTCGAAGGTCGAGGAGGCGAATGCTTCAGGGTCATCAGACCCGAAGCAGGAGAAGGACGTTATCCTTCTCCTGAACGAAGTTCTTCGACCGGGTCGCACCCGCATTTATCCCGATTTCAGGGGGATGCGGGGATGCATTTGGATGAAAGGAGCCGGGAATATTTTGTAAAATTTTTGATTTCTGAAAAAAAAATTTGTGGATTGCCCCGAACACAGATCATTCTGAGATTATTATACAAAAAAGCAAGGATTGTTCATGGCATCCTCAACAACACGTATTTTCGACACCATTATGTTCCGTTATCCCGACAGGAAATTCCATACGGATTTCAGTACCATTGTGACTCTCTAACGTGAGTGATCCCTTCAACTGATCCTGCACCAATGTTTTGATAAGTTTAATTCCGAGACTGTTGATACGGCTGATATCAAAAAGAGCGGGTAAACCGATTCCATCATCCCGCACAGTGATTCTGATCTGACCGTTCTCCTGCACTACCAGAATCTTAATTGTGCCTTGATCTCTCCCTTTGAATGCATGTTTATACGCATTCGAGAGGATCTCATTGACTACGAGTGCACAGGGCAGGGCCTTATCTACCGGGAGAAATACTTCCTCCGGGTTGATCTCACAGTGGATCTCGTGTCCCTTGTGGGAAAAGATTTCTGACAACCCGGTTATCTGGTCCCGTATCTGGCCTGTTAAACTGATTTTTCCAAACTGTTTACTCCCATACAGCCGATTATGGATCTGCGCCATGGTCTGAATTTTGAGCATCATATCGACAAGAACACTGCGTGTTGGTTCATCCACCGTCCGCGTCAGGGTCATATCCAGCAGTCCGGACATCAACTGGAGATTATTTTTAACCCGATGGTGAATCTCGCGAAGCAGGGTCTCTTTATCAACAAGCGCCCCTTCGATCTGATCGGTCATCATCTTCCTTTCCGTTACATCCCGTCCTGAAGCATAGAAGGAGTTCCCGGTGGGGAATAAGCGCCACTCGATCCAGCGGTACGACCCGTTCCTGTGCAGATTGCGGTTCGTGAACTGCAGGACTTTTTTATCTGATTTCTGTTCAGACATTGCATCAAGAGATGCCTTCATATCGTCAGGATGAACAAAATCCAGGAACTGTTTACCTTCAAGTTGGGCCGGGCTGTACCCGAGAGCAGATTCCCACTCCCGGTTCAGGCGCCGGAAATGCCCGTCCGCATCTGCGATGCACAGCAGGTCGAGCGTATTGGTAAAGTACTCCTCCATTTCCTCATTTTTGTGGCGAAGCGCCTCTTCTGCCAGTTTGTGTTCAGTGATGTCACTGCAGGAACCCACCATCCGGTATGCCATTTTATTTTCGTCCAGCATGGCAGTGCCCTTATCGGTCAGGTAATGGATCTCACCATCTTTGCGCACCACCCGGTACTCTGCAGTATAGGGGGCCTGCATCGTTACATGCCCGTCCCTGAGCACCATAACCCGGTCCCGGTCATCGGGATGTATGATCATTTTCCATGCATCCCGGGTCCGGGGAAATTCACCCGGGGCATAACCCAGTAACGCATCGATCTGGCCATACCAGTCCATCCTGCCATCAGGGATATTCCAGTCCCAGATCACATCACTGACACTCTGGGCACTGATGCGGAACCGCTCCTCGCTCGCGGTGAGCAGTTCGTCCCTCTCCGTTAGTTTATCGAACTGCACACGCAATTCTTCCTGAGAATCTTCCAGTTCCGTGTTGGCCTTCTTAAGTTCACTCGTCCGTCCTTTCACGCGTTTCTCGAGGTTCCGGTTGAGTGCCTGTATCGCTTCATCCTTTTTTGCAAGCACTGAATACTGGTGCCGTAGTTCTTCGTTGACCGCCGCGAGTTGTTGTGTTCGTTCAAAGACCAGTTCTTCAAGGGAGTCGCGGTGTTTTTTCAGTTCTTTTTCAATCCTGCCCCGTTCAATAGCATACCGCAGGGAACGGGAGATTAATGGGCCGTTCATCTGGCCTTTGACTAAAAAATCCTGTGCACCTTCTTTGAGTGCCGTCATGCCGGTCTCTTCACTGTCAAGCATGGTCAGTACCACAATCGGTACTTCCCCGGCGCTCTCTCTTACCCGCCTTAGCGTGTCCAGTCCCTGGCTGTCAGGAAGTCCCAGGTCAAGAAGAATAATATCAACACCGCCGGCTTCAACGTACGGTTTTGCCGTTGATAACCGGTCTGCGCAAACGATATCGAATGAAGATCCTTTATTTTGAGACAGCAGCTCACGTATCATCTCTACATCAGCGGGATTGTCCTCAATCAAAAGAATTGTCATTCCCTGCACCTTATTTTTCTGACGGGAGTGTCACAATCGAGAACCAGAAGTTCTCAAGGGTCCTCACAATCTCCACAAATTCCGTAAATTTTACGGGTTTTGTGATATAGCAGTTCGCGTGGAGCCGGTAGGATTCAAGGATATCCTTGTCGTCCTTTGAAACGGTCATGATGACGACGGGGATACTTTTCAGCCTATCATCCGCCTTGATCTCTGCAAGGACTTCACGCCCGTCTTTCCGGGGCATATTAAGGTCGAGAAGGATAAAATCCGGGGTCGGAGCCGAGGCATACCGGCCCTTCTTCCTCAGAAAATCCATTGCTTCCACGCCATCATTCACGACATTTAAGTTGTTGCAGAGCTTGCCGTCCTGAAATGCCTCCTGGGTAAGTGTGACATCCGCTGGATTGTCGTCGACTAACAGGATTTCGACTGGTCGTGACCATTTTAATATTTTTTCTTTTTCATTCAGGTTTTCATTCATGGTTTGTCTCCACCTTTCTTTTTGGAATAGTGAAATTAAACGTCGATCCCGAACCGGGAACTGACTCAATCCAGATAGTGCCGCCATGCTGTTCTGCAATTCTCTTGCAGATTGCAAGACCGATCCCGGTTCCGGGATATTCGTCCCGCGTGTGCAGGCGCTGGAATATCTTAAAAATCCGATCTGCATATTGCGGATCGATACCTATCCCGTTATCAGCAATGGAAAAGATCCAGGTGTTCTCATCCTGTTTTGCTGATACGTGAACCTTCGGGACAACGTCGGGTTTGTGGAATTTGATTGCATTGCCGATGATATTCTGGAACATCTTGGTGATCTGTTCCCTGTCGGCAAAAACGGAGGGAAGGGGACCGTGGGTAATGACCGCATGATGTTCTCTTGTGGCAACCTGGAGATCACTGAGCGCCAGATCAAGCGCGGTAGTGCTGTCAACCAGTACAAATTCGTGTACAAGAGTCTGGACGCGGGAATAGGATAAAAGATCCTGGATCATCTGCTGCATCCGCGTGGTCCCTTCGGTGATGAAGTCGAGATACTTGTCCGCTTTTTCGTCGATTTTTCCATGATAGCGGCTGACTAAAAGTTCAGTAAATCCTGATATTGCCCTGAGGGGTTCCTGCAGGTCATGGGACGCGACATAGGCAAACTGCTGGAGTTCTATATTGGACCGGGCAAGTTCTGCGGCTTTGACAACGAGATCCTCTTCGAGTTTCTTCCGGACCGTAATGTTCCGGATGTTGCACTGGATGACTTTCTTGTTATTCACCTCATAGACACTGCTGACGAACTCAACCGCAATCCGCTGCCCGTCAGCGGTTTCGATCGGCATATCTTCGTACCGGACGTATTCCTTGCGCTGTAATTCCTCGAAGTTGTCTTTGTTGGCAACAATGTCCTTGAACAGACCGATCTCCCAGAGTTTCTTACCAAGGAACTGGTCACGGGAGAACCCGAGCATGGTAATTAAAAACGGGTTTACTTCCACGATCTGCCCGGTCCCGGCATCGAGAATGAGAATACCATCCTGTGCCGTCTCAAAGAGCCGGCGGTACCGGATTTCAGAAGCAACCTGTGCTTCTTCTGCCAGTTTTCGCTCGGTACTGTCCCTTATGTTGCACTGGATGACTTTCTTGTTATTTACCGTGTAGACGTTACTGATGAACTCCACGGCAATCCGCTGCCCGTCAGCGGTTTCAAGGGGCATATCTTCGTACCGGATGTATTCCTTGCGCTGTAATTCCTCGAAGTTGTCTTTGTTGGCAACAATGTCCTTGAACAGTCCGATCTCCCAGAGTTTCTTACCGAGGAACTGGTCACGGGAGAACCCGAGCATGGTAATTAAAAACGGGTTTACTTCAACAATCTGCCCGTTCTCTGCATCGAGAATGAGAATCCCATCCTGGGCCGTCTCAAAGAGACGACGGTACCGGGTCTCTGAAGCGTGCATCGCATCTTCTGCGGTTTTGCGCAAGGTGATATCATGGGCAATGGTAGAAACACCGATGAGATTGTTTTGGGCATCCCTGATCGGCGATGCCGTCAGGGTGATGTTAATCAGTCTGCCATCTTTCTTCCTGCGCAGGGTTTCGTAACGGACAACCGGTTCGCCGTTTCTGATCTGTTCAAGAATTACTTTGGTGTCATCTGTCTGGCCCGGCGGTACCAGCAGCGAGATATTCCTGCCAACAATATCCTGTGCAGAGTACCCGTAGATCCGTTCGGCACTGGTGTTCCAGCTTGTGATGATGCCGTCCAGGGTTTTACTGAGGATTGCATCCTCGGAAAATTCCTCAATAACCGCAAGACGTGCCCGTTCCTCTCCCTCACGTTTGCGGTAATCATCAAAATCTGCCTGAAGGTGTTGCAGCTGGCTGAACCGCTCTTCTGCAAGCCGGGTCTGGGTTATAAGATCCTGTTTAAACTGCGCTTGTGCTTCTGTCATTTTTCCCCCATGAAATCTGGATCTTCCCCACGCTCTTGCGGATTCTTGATAAAAAACCGCAGTAAGACATTCCCGTTCTGCTCATGAAACGAGATCGAACCGCAGTCTGATTTCCCGTCCCGGATTCTGTAAAACCAAGCACCGTTCGTCCCGTCACTTTGAAGGAGATATCCCGCTACCATTCCGGGTATCCGGCATGTGTCGGATCCTCCGGTTTTAATCCGTAAATCTGTTATTTTCAATCGGCCGGGGACAATTCCGGATACCTTCACATTAGGAAACAATCCGCAGGATCCCGGCACCTGCGCACTCCTGATTTATCCAAAATTCCGCAATTTTTTAAAAACGGTGATACCCGGATGAGGGGAATTCCCGTTCACGTTTGGGTAATTTTTAAAGACCCTGTCAGGATTCTCACCGCCCAAAAACAGCCTGCAGGATTATTCAAAGGCGTGAATTTGTCTTTATCTGTGCTTGATATGGAAGAGGGGCGCTTATAAGGTATCTGTTAAAAAGCAAATTTTAGAATGAAATTTCCGGACCAATCTGAACGAATGACCCTGGTGAGAATAAGGGGTGGGGGTGGGATCTGGCATGAGGGACCCAAAATCTTTTGGCGCAGGAGCGTGGTTTTGTGAAAATGGTGCGGAGGCTTATACGAAAAATTCCGCGACCGCTGCCGTTACCTGCCGGGGCACGGGAGAATCCTGCAACAGGGTTATTTACTGTCCGGATAAGATGTTCAGGATCATAATGAGAGGATTCACTGTCTTTATTCTGGCCGGCATTGCCTGCATTCTAGTGATTGCTGCAGGCTGCACGGGCACTTCAGGTACCGCACCGGTTTCAACAACCGCAGCCGCGACAACCGTCCCGGCGCCGGCGGCCACCACGGCTGCACCGGCAGTACCGATCGCATCATGGGCCGGGACCTGGGACACCTTGTGGGGTTCGGGGAATACTACGACCGGGATAGCGGGAGAATCGATTACCATGACCCAGACCGGTTCATCGGTTACCGGGACATACGCGAATGGAAGTATCTCGGGCACGACCGCAGGTAACACGCTGACCGGAACCTGGAAGGAGAATGACGGTACCGGCGGGCCGGTTGAGTTTGTCTTATCTTCTGATGGCAGTTCGTTCTCCGGGAAGTGGGCGTACACTTCCGATCCGGCGGGTTCCCTTGCCACATCCAAGAACTCCTGGAACGGTGTGAAGTCAACCGCTCAGAAAAATTCATGGGCCGGAACCTGGAATACATCGTGGGGATCCGGGACTACTACGACCGGGATAGCGGGAGAACGGATGACCATGACCCAGACCGGTTCATCGGTTACCGGGAAATACACGAATGGAAGTGTCTCGGGTACGGCCGCAGGTAACACGCTGACCGGAACCTGGAAGGAGAATGACGGTACCGGCGGGCCGGTTGAATTTATCTTATCATCTGACGGCAGTTCGTTCTCCGGGAAGTGGGCGTACACGTCCGATCCGGCGGGTTCCCTTGCCACGACCAATAAAACCTGGAACGGTGTCCGGGTATAATTTACCGGCATAATTTCCTTTTTTTATCCGGCGCGGGTTGAATCGCATATCCGCATCCATACGTGTCCCTCATACGGTACAATGAACGGAAGAGTGACGTATCCCTCCTTTTTGATACACTCTGCTTCCGGGCCTGTACTGTTAAGGCGGATCTCCCCCATTTCCGCCCCCCTAAAAAAACGGCGATACCTTCATCCGGTTGCATTTCCACATCCAGACCTCCGTGGAGGGGGAGATCGGCCGCTGGTACACTACTAAATACTCCCTCACTTCTCCGACGTGAAACTGCAAAAAAGTGCCGAAACACGCCCTCATTTTCGGGTAGTGTCTCTATATTGCTGTAAAATCAGAAGCCACAGTATCCAAAGAGATCATCTCGCTCTTCAAAGATAAATAGCGGCTACCGGTAATCCATTCCTCGTTAATATCGATAAGAATGGAACCTGCGAGTCTGAGCAACGAGTCGTCGCTGGGGAAAGCCCCGATCTTTTTACTCCATCGTTTAAGTTCCCGGTTGACGCGTTCAAGGAGATTAGTGGTCCGGATCTTTTTCCAGAACTCCGGAGGAGCAGAACGATAATTCATCAACCCGTGATGGAACCGGTGAATCGTATCAGCGGCACGGGAGAATCCTCGTTCATCAAGTTGAGTGGCATATTCGAGTAATTTACCTGAATCAGTGAGAGATTCTTTGAGGACCTCAGCGATCTCCTTGTGATATTTTCGGGGAACTTTTCTGCGCACCGCTCGGATAAAGTGGACATGGCACATCTGCCAGGAAGAGCCCGGGAACATTCTCCCGGCCGCCGACTGGATGCCGGTATGACCATCTGATATGATCAGATCAACCTTGGTGAGACCTTGTTCTTTCAGGTCAGAGAACATACCTTCCCAAGTGAGTTCATGTTCAGCATCGGCCACCCGGGCTCCCAGTACTTCCCGGTGGCCATCGGTCCTGACACCGATAATCACGAGAAGTGCTTTGTTGACGTACCGGGTATCGTCACGGACTTTGAAATACGATGCATCTACGAATAGATACGGGTAGTACGAGTCGAGAGATTTCTCCATAAACTCCTGAACTTTCGTATCGAGTTCACGACCAACTTTCGAGACGTAAGATGCCGAGAGCTGGTTGACTCCCAGACATGAGACGACCTTCTCAACGTTACGTGTCGATACTCCCTGAAGATACGATTCGATGATCGCATTTACCAGTGCTTTTTCTGTACGGGAGTACCGGTCAAAGACTTTTGTCTCAAACGGGATCTCCCGTAACTGATGTTTCTGGAGACTTAATTCTCCAAACCGGGTCTTGAGGGATCGTTGTCGGTACCCGTTCCGGTGCGCTCGTCTTGTACTCGATCTCGCATACCTCGGTATGCCGGCTTGCTGAGCCACTTCCTCGTTCATCACATCATTCAGGAACCATGTGATGAGCTGTTGCATTCCCTTCTCGTTATCGGTAAGGTAATTTAGTACGATGTCTCTTAGATTCATTGCCCTGTTCCTCTTTGTTTGCAATTCACTGTTGGATACAGGGCATCTTCACTTTTACAGCACTTCGTGCACACTACCGATCCAGACGAAAGAAATCGCCAACAAAATGATTGTCTGTAACATCCACAAGTTCTTACAATTTCTTATCGTTGAGGTTTCTACAGAGCAATTTTTTTAATTTCCGGAATCGTCTTGGAATATTCTCTCAAAAAAATTTTGTAGTAAGAACCGGAAAAATTTACGGGAATAGTGCATTTTTTTTGGGATTTCATTTTCCAGAGTTCATTGCAATGCTGTGAAAAAAAATTCTAAAAAAACCCGGCCGGTAAAAATCACACAACCTT
>Ga0265296_1005737_pt1 | contig 10014 bp, 17 predicted proteins | sample MunlanPumphouse1_FD_189073 | JGI IMG/M metagenome (GOLD analysis project Ga0265296, IMG submission 189073) | Groundwater microbial communities from a municipal landfill in Southern Ontario, Canada - Pumphouse #1 | ecosystem: Environmental > Aquatic > Deep subsurface > Groundwater | place...
TACCGGCCGTATCCCGGCTGGCAAGCAACCGCTCGTTCTTGAGAAAGCCGAGCTCCTAAAGCTGGATGTCGGTCTCGAGGACGTCGTTTTTCCTATGGGCCGACCAACTGCGCAGGCAGCGGCATGAAGTCCTGGTTCGAGATCGACGCCATGATCGCAGCGGTCCGCGCGGCGGTCACCGCAGGGGATTCGCTCGCGGCGCTCAGCGCCGCTCACCGCAGTGTCTATGACGCGCTGGTCCGTGCGGCCAACGTCGGCGACCGCTGCCCTACTGATGTGATGCTGTGCGATCTCGCCGGCTGCACTTCGCCGTCGACGCCCCGTCGTGCGCTTAGCCGGCTCGACGAGTTGGGCCTCATCACCATTATCGGAGGCGGCCGGCATCGCCAGATCATCATTGCGTCGACGCGGAAAGCCACTGCTCCGACAGTGCGCTGCACTCGCGACCACGGCAGAAGTTATGCGGAGCGCAAAGCCCGGATGAACGCGGGTCCGCCCGCCCCTGTCATGCTCCGCGTCGTCGACCGAACGCCCTGCCGGCGCTGCGGCGTCCGGGGTGACCTTGGCTGCGCGCATCGTGCGGCCTCCGAGCCGCAGCTGGTGGCCGCTTAGAATGGCCAACGCCACACTCACCTGGGAAACCGTGGACACGGCGGCGGCGGCGCTTGGCGCTTCCGAAGCGCAGCGACGCAAATGGCGGCAGATCGGGCGCCAGGTGCCAGACACTTGGCGCATCCGGATCTCCGACCACTTGAAGGCCGGCGGCACGATCGTCGAGTTCGCGCAGTTCGACGAGCTTCCGCCCCGCCCCGGCCGGATCGCGACAACGGGAGCCGGTTCATGACCAACGTCGCTCATTGCCTGCTGGTCGTCGCGGCCATCCTGCTGCCTTCGGCATGCGTCTTGATCATTGCGGTCGTGCGCGGCCGGCGGCGGGAGCGCGCTCGTCTGTGGGAAGATCATCGTGTCCATGTGGTTGTCACTAGGACCCATCCGCCACGGCAGCCGCAGGGAAACCTCGCTCAGTTTTCCCCTCGTGCGGAACGGAACGCGCACAATGGCTGATCGCGCCCTTAGTCCCGACGAGAAAGTGCTCGCGCTCGCGACCAAGCGCTCGATCCAGGCGGCGGGCGGACTTGAGGTGTGCGAGCAGGAAACACCACTGTCGGATTCGCAGCTGTCGCGTTGCTGTTCGGTCAATCACCGCGACAGCATCACGATCCGCGACGTCGCGGTGATCGACGCGCTCGCCGGGTACCCGCACATTCTTCATGCGCTTGCGCGCGTGATCGGCGGCGTCGTCGTGATCGAGCTGCCCAGCGCGGCCGACGATCCCGACTGCCTCGTGCAGTCGATCCTCGAGTTGACGACCGAACTCGGCGACGTCTCCGGCGCGGTAGCATCGTCCCTGCGCGGCGATAGCGCCGGCGGAACGGTCGTCACGCCGGCCGAGGCCGCGCTCGCGATCGAGCATCTCGATGATCTGGACCGGGCCAGCGCCCGGCTGCGCCGGAAATTGGAGCGTATCGCGAAGGGGGACGCGCCGCCGGGATGATGATCACGTAGCGCCGGCGGCGCCGGCAATTGGAGGAAGCATGGCTGAAGTACCTAGCGCGCCGACACCCGTCGGCGCGGACGATAAACTACGTTCTGCGCGCGAGCAGGCTCTGACGGTCGAGATTGTCGGCGGCCGGCTGGTCGTGAGCATCGGCATCGATGCCCTAATGATCGCGGTACGCGGCGGCGACGATTGGGACGACGAGGACTTCGTCATCACTGATCCCGACGAGTTGGCAGCGTCGATCGCGCGCGGGCTTGAGAATGAGCAGGAGGACGGGAGCACCAATATCCACCTCTCAATCGACAAGGCCGTGACCTGGGCGATCGAGAGCGCCGAGCCTGGCGTCGAGTTTCGCTCGGATGTCGAACGGCTGGACGACGACACAGGCGGTGCGTCGTCATGAGCGTCAGCGTCGCCACCCAGCTCACGATGGCTGAACTCCGTAACCTGATCGCCAACGAGGAAGCGAAGGGGCGGGTCGAAGGCAACTGCGTCGTATGCTTCGACGTCGACGTCGATACGGACAACGCATTCGATGCGCTGCTCGGCACCGGCTACATGGAAGCTTGGCTTAGCGAGGAAGATCGGGGGCAACTGCCCCTGCGCGATCTTCACGACGCGATTGCCGAAGTCCGCGCCGGCAACATGGCAATGGCACTCGTGCTGTTCGCGCGCCTGTTCGATTCCCCCGCCGAATTCGACGTAGTCGAGCAGGCTTTGCGCGAGCGACCAGCGACGGGGCTGCTCCAATGAGCGGCCCTTTACTGATCGGGCAGCTCATCGCCGACGCCAAGCTGAAGAAGGACGAGGCGCAGGCCGTCGCCATGCTCGCCTCTCTTGCGGAGAAAGGCAGGCCGCTAGTCTCGGCGGCGGCCGCCGCTGGCCTAGCGCACGATCGCGCGCGCGAACTCGCCCACCGCTTCAACATCGATTTCACCCTTTCGGGCGGGCCGGCGTGATGCCGACCCGCCCCACGATCCGAAAGCCGCGCGCTCCACACGCGCGACTGAGCGAATTTCGTCGCCCGATCGGACCGTCGCCTCGCGGCGGCGCGCGCTCCGGGCCCACCCAGCAGGCACGGAGAACACCATGAGCATCACCACAATTCCGCTCTCGAAACTACACCTATCCCCGTTGAACGTCCGCCAGACCGGCGCGGCAGACGATACTTCCGATCTGGAGGCCTCGATCCCTGTACACGGGCTTCTGGCGCATCTGATCGTTCACAAGATCGGCAAGCCGCGCGGGCATTTCGGCGTGCTGGCCGGCGGCCGCCGCCTGCGCGCGCTGCAGCGCCTACGCGATCGCGGCGAGATGGATGCCGAGACGCCGATCGACTGCGAGATCCGCGAGGCAGACGATTCGACGTCGACCGAGATCTCGGTGATCGAGAACACCGGCCGCGTTGCACTGCCGCCGGTGACCGAGTTCCGCGCTTATGCCCGGTTGGCCGAAGAGGGCGCGGACGAGGTGGCGATCGCGCAGCGCTTCTCGACCACCGTCCTTCAGGTGCGCCAGCGCATGCGGCTTGGGCAGCTGCATCCCGCCATCCTGGATGCACTCGAGCAGCGCGTAATCACGCTCGATGCGGCGAAAGCCTATGCCGGCGTGTCCGACCAGATCCTGCAGAAGCGGGTGTTCGATCGACAGGAGGCGATGGGCACACATCACGACCACGCCATCCGGGCACGTTACCGGGCCGAGACCTCCGACCAGGCAGTCGAGGAGATGATCGAGCTGGTCGGCCTCGAGGATTACATCGCCGCCGGCGGAAAGGCCGACGACGATCTGTTCCTACCGCATGCGATGCCGCGGATCCTTTCGCCTGATCTCCTCCGCGATCTGTACGCGACCAAGCTGGAAAGCGAGACGGCGGCGCTGTGCCTGCCGGAGAACGTGACGCTGCAGCTCGGCACCGACGACGTCGGTGAGCGTGTCGTCGTCGGCGCGATCCTGACCGACGAGCAGCAGCGGCGGCGCGAAGAGCTCGAGACCCGCGGCGATGCCATCACCGAGCGCCTGGAGGAGATCGCCGAGTGGAATCAGGAAGGACCGATCGACCGCATGGTTGCGATCGCCGGCGCGTCGCAGGACGAGGTCAATAATCTGCTGGCCGAGCTGAAGCGCTTCGAGCGCGAAAGCGAACTCATCATCGACAACGCACGCGGCTATCCGGACGGCCCGGTGATCGCGCTCGCGATCATCGACGAGGGGAGGCTGCTGGTTACGGAATACGCTCGACCACTGGGCTGGTCACCGCATTCCGATGCTGACGACGAGCAGGATCATGACGGCACCGTCAACCCGGCGGCCGTTGCTAACCTGTCAAAACCGGCTGCGGTAGCAGCGACCCCTGCGGCGATCACCGGCAAGGTCGTCAACGCATTCGAGCAAGATCGCAAATACAGCAGCGGTGTTCAGCCGGAGGAAGTGACCCGGTCCGAGCATGGCCTGTCGAAGGATGGCACCGACGCTATGCGTTCGATCCGTCGTCAGACGCTTGCGGCGATGATGCTTGGCGATGTCAGCGCGCAGCGGACCGCGGCGGACTATCTGACCTTCACCCTGGCGCGTGGACTGCTCGCGAACCTCCCGGCGTACGAGTTCGGCGTGAATAGCCTGCCACGGCACGAATACGATCCTATCCAGGCAAAGGAGGATCAGGCTGGGCATTCCGGTGCCACTGATTGGCAGGCGGTCGCCGAGCAGTTGCGCGGCCGTGACTGGATGACCGAGAAGAGCGTCACGAAAGCGTTCCAGCGCTTCACCTCTGCACCGGCCGTCGACAAGACACTGGCCGCCGCTTGGGTGGCGACCATCATGCTCAGCCGTTCGCTTAACGCGCCCGGGTTCCAGGTCGGCATGCATGACATGCTGGCTTGGGAGGTCGCGCACGATCGCAGCGACGCCGAGGTGCGCTCTTACTGGACGCCCGATGAGCGTTTCTTCGCTCGGTTGCCGAAGGGGCGCCGCCTCGATGCGATCACCGCGGTGGATCCGGCGCTGGCGGCTCAGGTCGGCAATTTTGGCAATGCGGATCTGACGGCGGCCGCGGCGGCGATCATGGCTGCAACACCGGCGGCGCGGGCAAAGTACAAGATGACGCCGGCGATGTGCGATCGCGCCCTCACCTGGCTGCCTGATTATATGCGGTTCCGAGAACCGGACCGGTGGCCGACGCTAGCCGAACGTTTCGCGGCTGAAGCTGAAACTGGCATCACGGGGGTGGCAGCGTGAGCGCGGCAGTGAAGGCGAAGACCGCCAAGCCCGCCGCACGCATGCCGTTCCCGCCGCCATCGGGACGCCTGCCGTCGATCGAGTGGGTGCCGATCGCCGAGCTTGAGCTCGATGATAGCTATCAGCGGTCGATCGAGACGGGTGCGTCGCGCAAGCTGATCGCCGGCATCGCCAACCGTTGGGACTGGGATCTGCTCGACGTCCTGAAGGTTTCGCGACGTCCGGACGAGCGCAAGTTCGTGATCGATGGCCAGCACCGGAAGGCGGCGGCCGTCATGCGCGGCGACATCCCTCAGCTGCCGTGCGTGCTGAAACGATGCAGCGGGCCCGAGGAGGAAGCGCGCATGTTCGTCGCGGCGAACCGCGGCCGCAAGGCCATGAGCGGTCTCGACGACTTCCGCGCCGCCGTCGGCAGTGGAGACGCCGAGGCGACGACGATCGCGCGCCTGGTCGACGCCGCCGGTCTCAACATCCCGCGCCACTACGTCGCCAGCGCCGCGCCGCCCGGGGCGATCCCGGCGGTTGCCGGTCTGCGGACAATCCTTAAGCGCAGGGGTGAAGATCTGCTTGGGCAAGCGCTGATGCTGGTCGGGGAAGCGTTTCCGGACGAGGTCCTGGTTACGCCGATGCCGATGATCCACGCGCTGGTCGATCTCATTGCCGCTGGCGGCGTCGATCACGATCGGCTGTTCGCCACGCTGCTGACCGGCACGACCGGTGAATGGGCCGACTGGTCCGGCCTCGCGGCGATCCGCGGCGGCGGCGGCCGCATGTGTGTCGTCCGCGATGCCATCATGGCGCGGTATGCTTCGATCGAGGTGGCGGCATGAGCGGCCGGACATGCTCACAGTGCGGCGCGCGTATCACGCGCATGTCGAGAACCGGCCTTTGCCGGCCCCACGCCAATGCTCGCATGCACGCGGATCCTGCATACCGTGCCCGCCGCGCTGCCGGCCTGGCGGCGCACTTCGCTAAACCGGGTGTACGGGAAGCGTGGGGTAAACACCTGCAGGCCGGACTGCGCGCGTATCGCGCAACTATGACCGACGAGCAGCGGCAGCGTGCCAGCGACCACGGCAGGCGTCTCATTCGCGACTATCTCAGCCAGCCTGAGATCATCGCTCGAGCTCTGTCGCCTGAGGCACGTAGGAAGGCGGTCGCTGCGTATGTCGAGACGGTCATGGGTTGGTGCCCGATACCGTTGCGGCTCGAATACTCCGATCTGGTCTACCGGAAGGGATACAGCGCCACCGAGGCGCGGGAGATCATCGAGCAGCAGATCCCCGGGACAACCGCGCATGCGAAGCGCGAGATTGCTAGTCGCGAGCTCGCGTCCAGGATGCGTCACCAGCGCTCGATGGCGGAGGCCTATTGATGGTGCCTGTCGCCCTTACCGACATCCAGCGCGTGATGCTGTTCATGATCAGGTACGCCAACCGTCCTGGCTATATCGGGCATCGGCGGCAGGGAACACTTGTGGCGCTGGAGCGCCGAAAGCTTGCCCAGTCGCGCCCCGACCTGACGGCGCCGGGCCAAGCTATCTGGACGCTCACGCTCGATGGTCGTCGCTGGATCGACCACGACGAGGCCAATCGATGAACGGCGGCCGTCGTCTTTGGATCGAGAAGGTCTCCCCCGATTGGTCAGCTCGGGCCGCCGCGTTGCGGTCGATCGACGCCCCCGGCGCGCAGCGGCGAGCCGAGGCGATCGAGAGCATCGTACGCGGCCTGCTCGCCGAGTTGGACCATACCGAGCCACGACCGAAGCCGATCGCGCCGCCGATCGCCCGCGCCGTCGTCACACCACCCTGCCAGTTCGAGTTGATAATATGAGTTTGCGTGACATCACCTGGGCGATCGAGGAGGCCGAGTGCCCGACAGCGCACGCCACGTTGGTGCTGATCATCTTCGCCAATTTCGCCAACGCGGACGGCCGTGCGTACCCGTCGGCTGAGACCGTAGCGACCAAGGGCAAGCAGAACATCAAGACCGTGCGAGCGGCCATTGATGCGTTGGAAGACGTCGGCCTGCTCGAGGATACCGGTCGTCGCGTCGGCCGAACCGGCAACGTGAAGGTCTATCGCATCGGACGCGAAGGCCACCCTAAAGCGGGTAGCTTAAAAGGCGAGACGCCCAGAGAGGCTGATACGGCCTCCCTAGAGCCCGCTCAGCCGTCGTTGCGCCAAGCCCTACCGGAAACGGGAGCCTTAAAGGTACCCGCTTCCGGCTCGAAGCCTACCCATAAACGGGTAGCAGAACCTGTTTCTGGAACCATACCCCTTGAAGATGCTGACGCATCTTCAGCCCCCAGGGGCGAAAAGCGGGATGGTTCGAATTCGGGTTGGAAGGTTCCTGCGATCGACGCACTGCCTCCAACGATCCGGGCGATCGTCGAGCAATGGCCGAAAGGTGCGTACGAGGCGGAAGGCGCCGGTCACGAGGCGCACGTCCGTCACCGGCGCCGGCGTGGTGATCCCGACGCCGGCTGGCATGCCCGCATCGTGCAGCTCGGCGCCAAGCCGATGCGGGACGCGAAGGCAGGTCTGAAGTTCGCGGCACCGTCGTCGACCAGCGCCGCGGTGGCAGTGCCCTCCGATCGGGCGGCGTCGATCGACCGCAGCGCCCGGATGCTCGAACGGATGGGCCAACACGAAGATGCGGCCGTTATGCGTCGCCAGGCAGTCGGGGACTGATGGCACCGACTGGTCAGCCGGCCCGGCTCCTTCAGACCTCGAGGATGCGCGATCGCGTGCAGCTCGCGCTAGAGGCGATCCGCCGCCATTTCTACGCATACGGATGCTCACCATCGTACCGTGAGCTTGGCGTAATCATCGATGCGCCTGCCAGCCGGGTGAGCGCGATCGTGAGCGAGTTGGTCGACCGCCGGGAGATTGGTCACACGCCCGGCGCGCGCAAATCCATCACGCTGCCTCGACCGCTATCGAACCGCGCCGATAGCGAATTGCTCCTCGAGCTGCAGGCTCGGGGCTACGTCGTCCAGATCGTCGCCGCTGTAGCGCCGTTGGCGATAGCCGCTGCCGAGGTCGCCGCCGAACTCGAAAGCGGAACAATCTAGGAACTGCCCGAAAATTAAGCACCACGCCATATAGCGATCTGCGAGATGCTGATCGGGGGAATGAATGTCACGGGCTGGGCGTAAACGGAAAGCGGGCAAGCGGCAGCCTAACGGGCAGCTGGTCCGCACACCGAAGATCGACAAGGGCACGCCGGAACTACAGATGCAGCGGATGGCGCGCATCGGTGCGGTACCGGCCGACAGCGCTGCGGTTTGGTTGTCGCAGGGTGCCGCCGCGGCGATCGAGGGCACGATGCGGACCAAGGCGCAGATCAAGCGCGGAGAGCCTGAGGGCGTGCCGGCCATGCGAATGGTGGACACGAGCGAAACCGTCGATCCGATCGGCCGCGCCTGGGCCGCTGGACTGCTCGACGGCGTCGACGGCTATACGGCGAATGAGCTGCGTGACGCCGGCCGCCGGTTCGCCGCGCTGTACTGGCGCAAGATGCCTAACTCGTCGGTCGTCAGCAGCCTGTACGCGAACATGGTCAGTGGTCTGGTCGAGGAGCTGCCCGCCGGTGTCGATCGCGAGCAGCTGCTCGAGGACGCCGATGCCCGCGACATGCGGCAGGAGACTGTCCTGATGCGGCTGCTCGATGGGCTCGACCGCCTAGATTACCAAGAGCGTGGAATCCGCAAGGCAACGGATCAGCTTACGCTCGATCCCTTCGCCGATGCCGGTCCGAGTTGGCTTGATTGGCTGATCAGCGCTCGAACGTCGGTGCTGCCCACCGTGATTGGCGCGATCGGCCGCAGCATGATGCTCGGCCAGGTCATTGCGACACTGCCCGACCCTGATCCTGCCCGCTGCACTATCGGCATGATGGATCTGCCTCGGGAGGCTGAGGGCCGGCCTATATCGCCAACCGACTGGCATCTGTTCCTGCCATACGCACAGATCCTGCGCTGGTCAGAGTGCAGCCTCAGGCTTCGACGCGCAATCGCGGGCCTTTCGCTACTCTGCCGCGGCGGCAAGCTCAGCTAACGACATGGGTGACGCCTTGGCGTCACCCATGCTCATCAGAAGCCAAAACGGACCAGTTTCATGATCTGCCCGAAGCGACTGCTCACGCGATCCAACACGTAGCCAGCAGCCAACCGGAATGCCTGTACGCGGTAGATCCGATTGGCCCGACGGTCACCGTGGCGGGCAACCCAACCGTCATATGCGTCTTCGAGGTTGGCCCGGGCATCAAGGGCATCATCCGGCCGCATGACCCAGTCGAAGTATCCGACCTCAGGATACGCAGGCTTCTTATTGATCGAACGCAAGAACTCCGCTTCCAGCCGCCAAAGCAAAACCTGCTTCAACTCTGCCTGAATGCGCAAAGCTGCATCGATACCCTCTGCTGTGACCTTGTCGCGATCCTCTGCATAGATCACCTGTCCGTCATCCCCATCCATGACGATCCTAGTGTGATGCGGTGTCATCTCCATCAACTGTTTGAGGGCATTGGCATCGAAGTAGACACCACCCTCCCCCCCTTTGTGGGGCACGTTGAGCTTTCCGGCGCTCATGCGAAAGCTCCCACCAGACCATGGCCGCCAAGCACGTTAATCGGGTGAAGGGATTCCTGCAGCGCACGCTGACCAGCGGCAGTCACCGTGAACGTCTTCCGCTCACGCCCCTTCTCATCGACGACCTTCCCGGAGGTCAGAAGGTTCTTCGCCGCCATGCGGTTCAGGGTGGTATATACGGCGCCGAACGCCTGCTCCTTGCTGCCTGGCGCCGTTGACCCAACTATGATCTCGTAGATCGCGGATGGCATAGCGTTGCCCCCGCTCCTCAGCGTTGCCATGATGATGACCTCTTCTAGCTTGCCTAACATTTCACTTCTCCGAGTCGACAATGTAGACGTATGCAATGTAGAGTTGGATTGCAAGTTGGCCGATGCGGTCGACAGTACGGTAGCAGGGAGCGTTCATGTTTGATCTGATGGTCCAGATAATCGACAGCCAAGGCGGCGGACGGCGGGTCGTTCAAACGACGTGGGTCACCGTAGACTCCGTACATAGGGGCAAGGTGTATGCCGATGCGATCGTCGATGCCGCGCCATCATGGTTGGGCGGTGACAGCGTGGAACTCAATCAAGAAGGTAGAGTGCTTTCGTCGCGGCCGTTCGGCACTGACTGGCGCCCCT
>Ga0265296_1005738_pt1 | contig 10013 bp, 12 predicted proteins | sample MunlanPumphouse1_FD_189073 | JGI IMG/M metagenome (GOLD analysis project Ga0265296, IMG submission 189073) | Groundwater microbial communities from a municipal landfill in Southern Ontario, Canada - Pumphouse #1 | ecosystem: Environmental > Aquatic > Deep subsurface > Groundwater | place...
CCAGCCTGCTGGGGCAGTCTGGGCTTGCAAATCCCGCTGGGGCGGGCTACGGTTTAAAAAAGGAAATCCGCGCTAATTTAAATGGTTGTTTTCCCTTATTGTGGTGGTTAGCTTTTACATAACTTTTATTATACGAAGCTGGGCAAATTTTGGAATTGCCTATATCGCCCAGCTATCCTATAATAAAGAGTTATGTAAACTTTTTGTAAGGAAATAGCCTGAATAGAGAAAATAGAAGCAGTTTGCCTCATCATTGTTTATCCCGCCTAAATAAAATTTTAAGCTGGTTCGACTGCCCTCACCACAGGTAACCAAAGATAAACAATCATGAGTTTGCCTGCTTCTATTTTCTCCCTGCAAAAAGCCGCGCAATTCCTTGGGGGCAGCTGTAATCGTAAGCACCTATATACCCCCTCTCTCATTCCCTCACCCTTGACATTTCGTGGGTTTTCTTTGAGGGAAAAATGTCAAGGGTGAGGGCTCTCTCCCCCTGGGGGAGAGAGAAGGTAGGTTCTAATGGCTTTGGCTAAAAGGAAGCCAAACCATGGCCTTGTGGCCAAATATCTTTATCGTCGGAAAAAGGCAGGTCTTATCCTATGGCTCGCCTGAAAATCGTGGCTCTACGGGGCTATTAAAGGGCAATCTCCCGACGGACTATCGTCGGAAAGAGCAAAACCCGGTTTTCGCCGGGTTTTGCCGTTTGGCATCGGCCCCTAGAATGCCTCAAAAATGCCCCTATGCTGCGTTCTGTGAGGCGTTCTTCTTTGAAACGGGGTTTTTCCCCACACTAATAGAAATAAACGGTTATGGTCTTTAGTATATTTTTCTTGGCAGAGTTAACTAACCAAAGTAAAATTTCATCAATATCATCAAAGTCAGCAGGAAAATGCTGACTTTGATGATATTGATGCTGGACAAAAACAGATTGACAACCTCAGCAACATATGTTACGATATTTTTCGTAACGGAACTTGCCGTAATGACAGTCCGCATTAAAGAATTATTTCTAACGAGGTAAAATTGGAGGTTTACGATGAATCCCTTTAGATTTGGTAATGTAGTGACGGGAGAATACTTCACCAATCGAGCTAAAGAAATAAAAGAAATTGTCTCTGAGATAAATGCCGGCCAGCACATAGTGCTTATGAGCCCGCGGCGCTACGGTAAGACCAGCCTTGTGAATGAAGCAATGAAAGCCGGCGGGGTGAAAGGCTTTAAAATTAACATGGAGTTAATTGCGGACGAAATAGACTTGGCTAATTACTATGTTAAGAATGCCTTGTCGTTAAGTAAATTTGAAAAAATAAAACACTACCTAAAGAATCTAAAAATACAGCCTTATATCCAGCTTCAGCCGGCAACAAATGAAGTTTCCGTATCTTTCAACGCAGAGACCAGAAATATCTCAACGCTTCTTTCAGACAGCCTCCAGCTTCCTGAGATAATTGCCAAAAATATCAAGAAAAAAATTGTGGTTGTCTTTGATGAATTTCAGGAAATACGTAGAATCTCTCCTCTGCTTGAACGAAAAATGCGCGGGATATTTCAATATCACCAAAACATAACATATATCTTTATTGGAAGCCAGGAAAGCATGATCCGGGAAATATTCCAGAACAAAAAAAATCCTTTCTATAAATTTGGCCGCCATATCAGCCTGCGCAAGATACCCGAAGCTGAATTCTCAGACTTTGTCATAGAAAGATTCTCCTCGCAAAAAACAGATGCTCGTGAAATTGTTCAAGACATCCTAAAGTTTACTGACTGCCATCCCTATTATACCCAACAATTGTGTCATGAAATCTACATATTAAACACAGAGAAAACTCTTACAAAAGAGGTAATAAATAACGCTATTGACCAAATTACCACGGAACACCATGCGGATTATTCTAGATGGTGGAGTAGTTTAACTAATACCGAACGTAAAGTCATTATAGGCATTACCTTGGGTGATTATAATCCTACTTCACAAGAATTTATAAGAAAGTACGGAATTAAATCAGCCAGTACTTCCGGCAGCGTGGTGAGCAAATTAATTGCCTTAGGGACATTAGTAAAAACGGACGGAGAGAAAATTAAGTTAGAGGATCCCTTTTGGAAAGAATGGATCTTGAAGAATCGCGGAATCGGCTTAACCAGGGTATAGCTTATTATCCCTTTGCCTTCCCCTCGAACGTCGCAAAACTCCCCCAATTCCCCTTTCTCCCGTGCTCAATCCCCTCACCCAACGTCGCAAAAGACTTACTTTTACGACAGTCGGTTAACGGCCAAAATCAGCCGCCCTTAACGCGCTAACGTCAAGGATCCGCTAGATGTTTTGTCAGGAGCAAGTCTTTATTTTTAACGGAATCCACAAAATAAAAGCAGCTATACCCATTACTAAGAAAATTGACTGTAAGGCAACCGCACTTGTGTAAGACCTCTTGACAATATTTATAGCCTCTTTTTTATCTTCTTCATTTGGGTTATCGCCAAGTAAAACATAGGAAAATTTTCTCATCTGGTCACGAAATTTTAAAATTCTATAAATCTCTAACCCGCCAAATACAAAACTACCCAAAAACGAGGCCCAACTACAAAAAAGTATCCAATTATAGCCGTCTCCTTTGGTTGAGAGAAAATCGATGATTTTAAAAAGGGTGCAACTAATCCCGAAAAAGGCACTCGCTAATGTAATGCCATACTTTGCCATATTTTCAAATGGCATCAAAACAGGATCAAAAGATTTGAGAAATTCCCCAACTTTTATTTGGTTTTCTGTTATTTTGGCAAAATTTAATTCTTCCATATTTTTATTATTTTTTTAAAATAAACCCTTATTTTACGATAAAATATACAGTATATTCTCGAGAATTCTGTTGAGAAACCAAATTAGTACCGCCGAGATCTTGCATGAAGTCCGTCAAGAAAGCCGCGGTTATAACCATCAACGTAGCCATTTTCACCAATTTTAGGAATAGGGCAAATTGGCGGAATTGGTTCGATACAAAAATTGTCTTGATAGCACCATCCCGCGGCATAACCATCTTTATAACCTGAACAAAACCCACCGTCGGCTTTTACCAACGATGGACCGGACAGAATCAGTACAGTTAAAATTAAAGCAACCGCCATGAATGAAAAGGTTTTTTTCATAACGATACTAAATTAATGGGGCAATTGCCCCTTATTTGTCAAAATCCCATTTTTCTTTCGGGCGTATAAATATAAGTATTACTATCTTGCGGTATACTTGACGGCCGTAAACGACCTTCCACAATTTCTTTTCCCCATTTCAAATCGCCATTAGAAATTTCGAGTCTTTCTTTCAGAGAATCATTATCTAAACATTTTTCAATTCTTACAAAACCCCAAGTTTTGAATAGATCCTCTTTATCTTCTAAAATCCTACTAATATCTTGAATGTTTGATACCTTAAAAAAGTCGTCAACAAAACTCCTCCCAAAAATAATCGTTACAGATGTTTCTTTTGCATCAGGAGAAGTCAATCTAAACTCTGTCATTGCTACCCAGACACTATTCTGACCTGCAAACTTATCAAAACAACCAATAAATGCGATTTTCCAAGCTCTTGATAATTCCTTATTTTCAAAAGGCATATTCATACCCCCTTATGTTTCTTTTGTGTCTTTTATCTTCCCGCCAGCATCTCTGCCACCTCTTCCAAGTCTTCCGGAAACACCTGCCTGCCTTGACTGCCGTCAGGCAGGCATCCACATAATACCTCAACGTCGTCGCCACATCTGAAATTTTTATGCCTGTGGCACTAATTTACCATTTATATACTTATGCACTATACTTGCGATTAGTGTTTGATATAGAATACCTTCATCTACGGCTTTGCTTTGAATGCCAATGAAATCCTGCTTAGACATACGGATACTAATTCTCTGATCTTTTTTCAAAGTATTTCTGGCATACTCAGCATATTTCTTGATCTCAGCCGCCATATTTTTAACTGGTTTCCACTCTCCTCTTTCAATAGATGATGATATTTCTTGTTCTTTTTTATCAAGTTGATAATTACGCATTTTAACCGCCTCCTTATCTTAAAAACTCCTTAGTTAATTTACGGCTGGGAATAATAGTTTTAAGAAACAAATCATCTCCCGCCTTAACAAATGGAACATAATAAACGTAATGGTTTAACTCCACAATAAAGACTCTCTGGTCTTTGTATTTTTTACTGGGATTTTGGATAATAGCTAATACCTGCTGATTTTCAATGCAAACCAATATTTCTTCAAATGAAATATTTCGTTCGGTTTTTAACTTTTGATTTTTAGCTGGACCCCAGTAAATATTTCCCATAGAATAAGCATACACCAGTTTGTGCCAAATGTCAATACATTTGGCACAGAAAATCTTTATCTTATTAAACTCTCTGTAACCTAAACAATATTATCTTTTCGCCAGCACCTCTGCCGCCTCTTCCAAATCTTCCGGAAACACATCCACATAATATCTCAACGTAGTCGCTACATCTGAATGCCCTAAATATCGCTGCACCAATTTAGCATTTTTGAATTCCTTTAGAAGTCTTGTTCCTACAGTATGCCTTAAGCTGTGTGGTGAAAGATTTGATTCAATACCGCTTTCTCTTACCCACTTCTTAAAATCCCTTTGCACCTGGCGCGGGCTGATCCTGGTACTATTCCTAGAAATAAACAAAGGAGCCTCAGGTAAAAGAGACTCCCCTCTTTTCGCTTTGACTTTCAGATACTCTTTCAAATGCCCTTGTAGAGCTTTTGGGAAATATACTGTCTTAAACCTGTCCTTCTTTCCTTCGCTTCGCTCAGGACTTCGATCCCTTTTCTTGGTCCATCCTTTAACCTTTATTTCTAACTTGGCCCGGCCGGCATGCTCTACATTAAGACTTAACGCCTCTGAAATCCTCAATCCTGTAATAAGCATAAGATGATAAAGCATGTAGGCTCTCTCAGCATCCTTGCGATTCTTAAGGATATCTAAAAACCTTTCTTCTTCTTGTGGCGTAAGGCATTTTATGTTTTGGTTCATTTTTATTGTTTTTAGGTCTTTAAAAGAGAAAATTTAAAAATCGTTCTATTTAACGTTATCTTAATACGTTACTTAATACGTTACTTAAAAGCTCTCTAACCACTTGCTATAGAATAAGTTAAACTAGTTGAGCATCACATCGATATCACGGGTTCATCACATCGATATCACGGGTTCATCACATCGATATCACGGGTTCATCACATCGATATCACGGGTATTTTAAGAAAGAGCAATCCCTAATTTCTCTCCTTCACGCTTCAAAATATCTGTAAAAACCGCTCCTTTTGACTTCTTTATCTTCCGGGTTTCTATGACCTCTTGGGTAAGAGACAAGCATTTATAGATTAAATCCTCAGGATATTTCTGGGCCACTTTGTGATAAAAATTCTCAGATTGGCTGTCTCCTAATTTTTCTAACATTATTGAAGATAAGCTTTCCTGCTGGGCTATCTCCTCAAAAGTAAGTTGTGCCTGAAATTTACGTTTTTTTATAGATGAAAAGGTTACCCTTACTCTTTCTTCATCAAATTTAAAATCAGTTAAATAACCCGACTTTACTAAAGGCTCAAAGCTTCTCTTTAAAGCCTGCCTAAGATGATACGTTTCTTTTTCATCTATCCAAAGTTCTTTCTGAAGTTTTTCATAAGGGATAAATTTTGTTTTCTCATAACGAATAAATTCTAAAATTCGATATAACTTTCTGGGCCTGCCTTTTTTGAGCATAAAATATTTTTTGACATCAAACTCTGTAGTATAAAAATTCTCAATATTGTTTACTATCCATTCAGGGATTTTTACATCGAGGTAATACTTTTTTACCTTCTTACCACTTCTGGTTTGTTTCTCTTCTTTATGTATTCTACTAAAATGAAATAATTTTAAAGACCGCTCATCGTATATTTTTAGGGTGCCGCCCTTTTCTTTCAGAGTAATATACTTATCTTGTAATATCTCAAAATTAGAGATCCTTCTCGCAGATTCTTCAATATTTTTGTAAAGGGCGCCCTGTTTGGCTATCTCCATAATCTTAGGGAAATCACTTAAGGGGATTCTAATTTCTTGCGGGCAAGCCCCCAGTTTCTTACTAAGTTCATAAATTTGAGAAAATACCACTACGGTAATATCCTGGTCAAACTCTGTAAGTAACCCATAAGCTGCGTTAGGTGCTATGCTTAATTTTTTAACTATACTCCCATCCTCATTAGTTACTGACGAGATCTCATGAGGTTTCTTGGATTCAAATATTTTCTTTTCTAACGCCCTCTTTTTTTCCTTGGAGCCAAAAAAGACAATCGGCATCTTCTCAATATTTACATCAATTCGCATCAAATCCCTTTTTTCTTCCATCTGTTCCATCATTACTGTCATTATTAAGTAAACCTGTTTACAGGTTTACTTGCTTACCTTTGGTTTGTATCCCTTTAAAAATTTATCCATCCCCGTATTCACTACTTCAGAGATGTCAACCTTTTCAAAATAAGCATATTCTTTAATCTTCGGGATTAAGTCTACGCGCATATGATAGGTCTGCCTTTTTTTATTTCCCCCCTTTTGAGTAAATACAGGGGGATTGTAATGTTTACTTATAAACTTATTTACTTGTTTACTTTTTGCTTTAGGCACCTTTTCCACTTCTTTCAAAGGCGTAAAAATATCCCTTTTCCCTAATTTTAGTTTCTTCATTGCTAACTCCTTAAAGTAGTTTGGTGTTTTCTTGTAAACTTGTTTACTCTTTTATCCGTTTTAATATCTCAGCTGTTACTTCTTTGTAAGCTGTTGCGCCGGTGGCCCAAGATGTATAACCGAAAACATCTTTGCCGAAAGAGGGGGCTTCAGCTAAGGCCGCGCAGACTGGTATTTCGGTTTTAAATATCTCTTTGGGGAATTCTTTCCTGACCAGTTTCAGCGTCTCATTAGTTAAATTACGCCTATGATCCACCTTATTAGATAAGATACCTAAAATTGTTAAATCGTGATTAAACCCATTTTTAATTTTTTCTATAGTAAACAATAACTGTTTTAGTCCTTCAAGCGAAAGATAATCACATAGTATAGGAATAATTACGCCATTAGAGGCAGAGAGAGCGTTTACAGTCAAAAGGCTCAAAGAAGGGGGACAGTCTATGAGGATAAAGTCAAATCTTTCTTTATAAGACTGTATAATTTCTTTTAATCTAGTTTGATGGCCATCTAAAGAGATGTCGCTGTTAGCTAATTCTATATTAGCCGGGGCCAGCCATAGATTTTCTCGAGGTGATTGTTGGACGATTTCCCTAAGCTCAATGTGATTTAGAAGAACATCGTACATTGATCTTTTTATTTCTAAGGGATCTATTCCCAAAGAAATAGTAGTATTAGCCTGACCATCCAGGTCAATCAATAGGATTTTATATTTCTTTAGCGCTAACGCAGCTGCTATATTCACGCAGGCTGTAGTTTTTCCCGTGCCGCCCTTTTGATTAACAAAAGCTATAATTTTTATCATGGAATGTTTCCAAGTTTACTTGTAAACTTGTTTATAAGTTTACCTTACGCAATATTTATATTATACTGCTATTCAAACCTTGTCAAGTATTTTCTCTGCCTTAACACCTTTCAATATAATAGCTCTAGAAGGAGACGTCCGCCCTCCTGAAGGTGCCGAAAAACCCTGTCCTCATCCCCCAATTTTCCATACCGCTAAAACGCCACTTTTAGTTAAAACTTTTAACCTATAGCAAATCCTCTACCTTAAAACTCAAAATTTTACTTGTTTAGTTTTCTCTCTTCTGTTAAAATAAACACGTTATTCCAATGGTTCGACTGTGCTCACCACAAGAAAGGCGTCCAAAGATGACAAGCATAAAACCAAAGAAAACAGCAAGCCCCAGCCAGGGCCAGCGCCAGCAGAGAACCCTTGCCGAAGCTATTTCTATAGCCAGCCAGGGTTGGCGCCCCGGTTTTGAACTATCCGCCCGGCAGAAGGCCGTCTCAAGAGAAATCCGCCTGCGCAGAGAAGGGATCTACAATTTCAAAGAAACCATCCACCTGCAATCCACCGAATGGCTGATCAAACACTTTGGCCCGGGCAGAAAGTACCCGGTAAATGTAAACAAACTCATGAAAAATATCATCTGGCAAATAAGAACGAGAATTGTCAGAAGAGAACATCAACCAATAAAAGGATTACTGCGGTCATTCTGGTATACTTACATCAAAAACACCCTTTCCAGGGCTGATTCTTTAGGCTCTGATGTGGACCAATACGACCAGATGATTAAAGTGTTTGTGCGGCTTATTCAATACTATGATTTTATGCGATACAAAGAGATGGGATTTATTGACGACAACGCGCATGACCGCCAGCTCGGGATAAACAACCAGATCATCCTCTTTGCCGAAAAATCAGGACATTACCCCCTGCTCAAAGAAATAACACAGACCACTGATGTAACCATCCTCTCCTTAGGAGGCCAACCCTCCCTTCTCAGTGCAGAATACTTCGTAGACGAAATGAAGGCCCAGGGCATAGATATCCGCAAATCCTTCTACACCTTCAGCCTGGTAGATTATGATACAAGCGGCTGGATCATCAAAGACGCCTTTCTCAACGACCTAAAATTCTTCGGGCTAAAATATATCCAGCATAAAGATCTCCTCTTGCCTGAGATCTTCACCCAGGAAGAGATAGAATTAAATAAATTCACACTGCCCCAATCTCCAGAAATGAAAGCAAAAAATAAAAAATGGCTTGAAGAATCAGGAGGAATAAACGGCGAGCTCTACGGGCTTGAAGCAGATGCCGCCCCGGCAGAAAGAATAGAAGGCTTATTTACAGCCGGGATAAAAAACCTGACAGAATCGACTCAAGAGATCAGAAAAGCCAGGGCCCTTGAGGCCCTAGCCGGCGCCCTGGAAGAATACATATTAGCCAGGCTGCAAACCCCATTAGCCCTTGACATTTTTGGCTTCACTAAGGGAATTCTATTACCCACTCAGAAAAAACCCTGTAGAACCCCAAATCTGCTTAAATTTGGGCTATTCTAGAAGTCTATGTCATCTAAAAATGTCAAGGGGCAAGCATAGGAGGAGAACCAACATGCCAAAACAGAAAAAATCCGTCACCAAACTCTACACCCTGGGACAATTCATGAAGACAGCCACAAATTTTAAAATATCAGAGGATACCATAGAAGACCTTATCCGGACACTGGATGAGATTGTTACCAAAATCACCAGGATCTCAGAAAAATTTGCCACAGCGGAAAAGAGAAAAACAATCATGCCCCACGACCTCGAACAAGCCCTGGATGAAATTCTTAGAAGAGGCCCTCTCACAGTAGATGAACTTCTTGGGAAAATAGAGCCTTTGAGCATTATTGAACTCTCTCAGTTAACCAAGAAAATAAAACAAAAGGCTGATGAGCTCCTAAGACCCAAGCGGGCGGACAAAAAGAAATGAACCCAGCCCTTTCTGCTGAGAAGAGACGCCTTAATTTAGAAAGGGCTGGGTGAACCCCAAAGGACTATGAACATAACAGAACTCGCTTTAGTTATCTCAGAAGAGCACAGTCTTTCAAAATCCTTCTCCATTAGGATCCTGAAAACAACCCTTAACACTATCCGCAAAGAATTAAAACAGAACCGCATGGTCAGACTCAGAAACTTTGGCACCTTCCAAACTAAAAAGAGTCATGGCAAACTAAGAGCCAAGTTCGATGACTCTAAAAATTTCTTTTCCCGATACGGCTATTAAATGGTTGGATCGGGATCCCGCCTACTATAAAATAGCGGGGCGGGAAAGTAGGTAGTCTCGCCTGCAAACGTGGTTGGCTGTTTTGGGCATGTTAGGTGGTGCTGTCAGAGGTGGTTTTTGCTGCGCCCAGCCTGCTGGGGCAGTCTGGGCTTGCAAATCCCGCTGGGGCGGGCTACGGTTTAAAAAAGGAAATCCGCGCTAATTTAAATGGTTGTTTTCCCTTATTGTGGTGGTTAGCTTTTACATAACTTTT
>Ga0265296_1005740_pt1 | contig 10011 bp, 7 predicted proteins | sample MunlanPumphouse1_FD_189073 | JGI IMG/M metagenome (GOLD analysis project Ga0265296, IMG submission 189073) | Groundwater microbial communities from a municipal landfill in Southern Ontario, Canada - Pumphouse #1 | ecosystem: Environmental > Aquatic > Deep subsurface > Groundwater | place: Canada...
GGGATGCATCGAATATCCGCATGGTGAAAAGAAAATAAGCGTCTTCGAACCATTCCAGGTAATCCGACACCGCCGATTTGGGGACCTTGTGTCCCAATGACTTCAGGTATCCGGTAAGGCTGTTGATTGAATACAGCGAGGCCGTGTTGTCGACGAGCCGGTGCGCAAGATCGGATATCGCCTTCGGGTGAGAAACATCGTGGCGCTCGACTATGTCCCGAAAAAGGATAGTGTGAAAATATTCCTGGTGGGTCTTGATCCTTAGATTCAAGCTAAGGCCCGCGACCTCGGGGAAGCCGCCGGTTTCCCAGTACTCATCGAAGGCTTTCTGAACGAGGAGCCGGCTCTTCGTCGACATTGGGCCGGCGCTTTCAATCCCCTTGTAGTCCAGAAACTCCCGGAACGAGAACGGGAAAAGCTCCCACGACAATGCCCGCCCGCGCATTTGCGTGGCGATTTCTTTCGAAAGCATCTGCGCCGAAGATCCGGTGAGGCAGACCTCGCATTTTTCCGTACGTATCAGGCGGTCTACAAAAGGTTCCCAGCCGGAAACCACCTGAATCTCGTCAAAAAAGCAATAGACCGTTTCAGTGTTCTTCTTCTCCGGGTAGAGGGAATAGTATGCTTCGGTGACCAGTCCGATACCGTCCTGCTGCAGATTGTGGAGACGATCATCGAAGAAATTCAGATACAGGATATTTTCACGATTGATCCCGTTTTCCAGAAGCTTCCGAATCATCTGGAACATGTACGTCGATTTGCCGCTCCGGCGCACCCCTATGCAGACGGTTGCCTTGCCGTGAATTGTCTCGATAGGCAGGCGCCGGGGTACTCCGGTATCGAGATGGACTTCCTGAAAGTCCAGTATGATTGATTTTATCGTCTCTATCATCGGATTGCTCCTGGGCATAGTTTTTGCCGGTTAACGCTCTAACCGGTAATATTTATATCCGGTTTCGGCGACAGGTGTCAAGAAACATCCCCGGATTCGGCAGAAAACGGACATATGGGTCGACATAATAAATCTTATACAACACCTATCAGGATCATAGTGACATTCTTGAATTTTGTTCAGATAAAGATTCTACCGCCAGCATTAGATGTAAAGGAAATCTCGTATTTTCCGCATTTGCCCTAAAAATAAAGCGGTCTACCGGATCTCCGATAAACCGCTTTATTTATTTTGGCGTCCCCAACCGGATTTGAACCGGTGTCGCCGGCGTGAAAGGCCGGTGTCCTGGGCCGGGCTAGACGATGGGGACATGATTATCTCACATCTTTGAGCCGCTTTGGTGGGCCGTGCGCGACTTGAACGCGCGACTCTCTGCTTAAAAGGCAGATACTCTACCAACTGAGTTAACGGCCCGTAAAAAAGAGCCTTCTTTTACCACAAATTTTCAGCTTGTCAATAATAAATAGTAAAAGAATATGATATCTTCTAACAAATTCTATCTAAAAAAACAACTTTGTTGGACTCGTAAAAAGTCCAAATTCAGACGGCAAAGTAAAAAGCTCATTATGTAAGGCGCGCGAATCTTGAGGAATGAAGCGTACTTATTCGTACGCTGCAATGACAAAAGATGAAGCGCAACACAGCAGAATGACTTTTTACGAAGCCGTCAACTTTATTTTACAAATATGCAACGATTGCCATGCAAATCAATATTACCACAAAAAGAACCATCCAGTCATTTTTTTTCGATGAAAGTTTATATCCTGTTCTTATATCGGAATAACACCTTGCTTCCATTGCGATTGCAATCCTGCCGGCATTATCAAAAGTTCTTCCCAGAAGCGGTATGGCGAATTTAACCATCCGGTATAAGGGATTCTTCCTGTTTTCAATGCACCTTGCCTTCTGGGCATCTGAGGTTTCTTTCGCCTGCTCCAGAATAACCGGTATAAAGCGCATCATGAGGCCTGTCATGGTTGAAATCCTGCTGCCTGAAACAAATGGGAAAGGCTTTAAAATCCACTCAATCGCCGCTTTTATTTCCAACATGCGGGTTGTTGCAACAAACAGCAGGCCAGACAGCGCAATAAGCAGCAGCCTTAAGCAGACAAGCAATCCTTCTTTCAATCCTCCGGCAGATAATGATATGCCATATACCTCAATCAGACCGGTTCCATCAGCAGAAAATGCCCTTATTGCAATTACAAAAAGTAAAAAACAGAGAAAAAACCGAAGCTCTTCAAATAGATCCTGAAGTCTTATTCCGGCATGGATCAGCCCAGACAAGACAAGCACAAATAACAATAAAAGCCCTGCCGGGGATGCTTTAAGACCCGATGCTCCTATAATTACAAGAAGCAATAACTTGAATCTTGCATCAAGAGAATGCACGATTGAAAATCCCGTACGGTAACTAAAAGCTGTCAGCTCGGCCATGACGCCCTTTCAAGTCCCATACGTGAAAAATACGGCTCCCTTACGCCAAAAGTTTCCACACCGGAAATAATTTTTTCCGGAACCCCGTCTCTTGCTATTTTTCCTTTTTCCATTATCAGAAGGCGTCCGGCATGAGCTATAATCTTTTCAAGATCGTGTGTTGTGACAAGAATCGTCCGGCCCGCTCTGTGCAGTCCGGTTATCTGGAGAAGAACATCCCTTGTCCCCGGATAGTCAAGATTTGAAAAAGGCTCGTCAAAAACCAGCACTTCCGGCATCATGGCAAGAACACCGGCTATGGCAAGCCTCCTCTTTTCACCTCCTGAAAGGATATGCGGCGCTGCATCGGCTAAACCGGAAAGTCCCGTAACATTTAATGCTTCGGAGGTTCTTTTTTCTATTTCATCTCTTTCCAGACAAAGATTTTCAGGGCCGAAAGCAACATCTTCCCGCACGGTTTCACAGACTATCTGGCTGTCCGAGTCCTGAAACACCATTCCTACAATACGCCTTGCCCTTACCGGATCATCTTGCACACTGACACCGTTTATTCTTACTGTTCCCGATGTCGGGAAGAGAAGAGCGTTCAAATGCCTCAGCAGAGTGGTCTTGCCTGAACCGTTACGCCCCGCAATAACGACAAATTCGCCTTTTTTTACAGACAGATCAATGCCATCCAGGCCCAATAAGCCGTTTGAGAACCTGTGGCTCAACTTATTGATTTCAATGATGTTCATATTTGATGATCCCATAAAAAGTCATAATTCAGACGGCAAAGTAAAAAGCTCATTATGCAAGGCGCGCGAATCTTGAGGAATGAAGCGTACTTTTTGGTACGCTGCAATGACGAAAGATGAAGCGCAACACAGCAGAATGACTTTTTACGAAGCCGTCATACCCGGCTTCTTCCTATTACCGGTCTGACAGACCTTGCAATAAAAACTGCTGCTGCAATCTTTAACGCATCGCCTATCAGAAAGGGAATCATTCCGACAGCAACAGCCTTTTTCAAATCCATCCCGGTCAATACCTTGAGCCATGAGACACCGCATGTATAAATTATTATTGTCCCGCAGATCATCGCGGTTATATCGATCATGGCGCTTTGCTTTTTTTGTTCACTTATGAGTCCGATAACATAAACCGCCGGAAGAAAGCCGAGGAGGTAGCCCCCTGTCGGCCCGATAAATCGGCCTATCCCGCCGGCGCCGCCCGCAAAAACTGGAAGCCCGAATGCCCCGGCGAGAAGGTAGATTCCCACACCTGCAACACCCCAGGTGCTTCCGAGCAGAAGCCCGGATAGAAGAATAAAAAGGCTCTGAAGAACAATGGGAACAGGCCCTATCGGTACGGCAATATATGCTCCGACTGCCGTAAGAGCAGCAAGAAGCGAGGCATATGCCATCATTTGAAGCTGGGAAATACCTTTCATTTAATATCAATCCTTTCTTGAAGGCGTCGTAAAAAAGTACGATTCCATCAACTATGAAAACAATCTCCAAAAGAAACTGATTTTATGGCTCCGTCATCCTGCCTTAAAATAAGGGAACCGTTTTCATCAACATCCGTTGCAAGCCCGGAAAATATGCCGCTTGTCGTGACTATCTTCACTTCCCTGTTGAGGGTACAGGTATAATTCTTCCATTCGGGTATTACGCTGTCATAATCGCCCGCATCAATTCTTCTTTCAAGGGCATCGAGGTACCTTGTCAGGATTTCCTTCCGGGAAACATCTCTTTTTAGAATCTGCTTTAGGGATGTTGCCGCAGGTTCACATTCGGACGGATCATTATTGGCATTTAAGCCTATCCCGATATTTACAAATGAAACCAAGTCGGCTTCAGCCTCCATTTCCGAAAGCATTCCGGATAATTTCCGGCCGTAAACCAGAATATCATTGGGCCATTTGACCATCGCTTCTATGCCGAACATTTCTCTCAAGGTTTTTACAAGAACAACTGAAGCCATGAAATTGGCTCTTGAACTTAATACAACAGGTATCTGGGGCCTTAAAATCATTGTAAAAAAGATTCCGCCCTCATCCGATAACCAGACTCTTTTTAACCGCCCTCTTCCTCTCGTCTGCCTGCCTGCTATTACGACTGTAAAGTGAGGAGAACCCTTCCGGGCAAGCTCCCTTGCAATATCCATTGTGGAGAAAACTTCATGATAATAACGGATTTTTTCTTCTTTTCCGGGAAACTCCCACGGGAAAAGGGCATCAGGCGAACCTGTAAGCTGATATCCTGTCGGGGTTGACCTGATATCATATCCTGATTCCTGAAGCTTATGGATATGCTTCCATATTGAGACTCTTGAAATGCCAAGAGCGGAACTTATTGTCTCACCGGAAACAATTCCGTTTCCGGCTCTTAAAATACTGAGAATCCGGCCTTTCATCATATTCAGTCTGCATAACGGGTTGGTTGAAAGAATTTTCGTTAGCCGATAGCTTTAACATGGTTAACGACATCGCCGGAAAAAGTCAATTGCTATTGTTGTTCCGGCCTGTTTTCAAGAAGAATTGAGATGATTTTAGGAATATATTCGTCGGCTTTGTTTGAAGGAAATCTGCATGCGCCTGCGCCCCTGTGCCCTCCTCCGTCGAATTTTGCAAGCATGCCGCCTACGTTTACATTGCATTTCCTGTTGAATATGCTGTGCCCTACGCTTACAGCCGTTTTTTCTTTACTCGCGTCATCATATTTTATTCTCACGCTCACAACCGCTTCCGGATAAAGAGAGTAAACAAGGAAGCGATTTCCTTCGGGAGCCTTGTCGAATGACCGCAGATCGGTTATGGATACCTGACCTTTTAATATGGTATTCTCCGTTAACACCGATTTATATATCTTGTTCTCCTCAACTACTGCTGCACACCTTTCCCTCACTTCAGGGTCTTTCATAACGTCGGTCATGTCATGCTTCTTCAGCAGCAGAATCAGTCTGTTCCAGTATTGCTCATCCGCCATGCTCCGGTTTGAAACAGTCATTGAAAGAAGAATATAGGGATATTTTTCCGGACAGGAAACCTCATCCATTGATAACTCGGCTGAATCAATTTTATCCATTTTCTTCACAAGTTCCGTGTAATCCCTTTTGAATTTGCCGCCATAATAGGCAAAAACAACTCCAGCGGCGGATGGCGCTATCTTGAAGGAACCCTTGAAAGTTTTGTCAATCATGTTTGAATAATGATGGTCAAACCACATTGAGCACCGCTCATCGTACGGGAGGTTGGCCATTATGTCCCCGTCTCTGATTTCAACAAGTTTTTTTTGAATTTCATGAGGTTCGACCCATTTAACGGGTTCAGTAATGTTCTCGGCTTCAAAAAGAAGAACCGCACAAGCCAGACCGTCAAAATCAGGCCTTGTCACTATTCTCATATATCCCCCAAAAATCTCAAATCCGTTCGCATATTTGTACTTATTTACGAGAGTATTAAATTAATTAGGACGCAGATTTGCGCCGATATTCACAGATAAATTCTGGGAACCATAATCCTTAAAATCTGCGTTCATCTGCGTCCAAAAAGGAAATTTCTATACAATCAAGGTTATAAACCGTATTGGATTTCATGGCAAGAAAAGAAATAAAACAGCCGGTTACCTAACCCCGATAAACGGGATAAGTGCGTTAACGAAACTATTTTCTGCCGGGAAAACGCAGAAAATAGTTTCTAACTTACTAAAAAGGCAACCGGCTGAATAAGTTGAGGGTATTACGGGTTGTTCTATTTCATCTCATTGATTTTTTTAGTAAGCATCGGGACGAACTCGAGCAGATCTTCAATAACCCCGATTTCTGCAACCTGGAAAATGGGGGCTTTCGGATTTTTATTCACCGCAACTATGAAAGGTGATCCCTTGATTCCGCCAAGGTGCTGGAACGAACCGCTGATGCCGAGAGCCATGTAGACTTTCGGTTTGACTGTCAGTCCCGAAGTGCCCACCTGGCGCGATTTTTCAAGCCACTTGGCATCAACAATCGGCCTCGAACATGAAACGTCCCCGCCGACCGCCTTTGCAAGTTCCTTGATAATCTCGATGTTTTCCTGTTCGCCTATTCCGCGCCCGACAGAAACAAGTATTTCGGACTTCGTAATGTCGACATCGCCGACCTCAGCTTGAACGATTTCAATAAAACGCCTTGCTCCGCCCGGCAAACCGCCTGTAAGGGCATCAGCTGTTTTATCAACAACTGCACCGCCCGCACCGGAAGCTTCAGCCGCACGGAATGCACCGGCACGGATCGTAATAACCGCTCCGCCCGAAATATCGCACAGTACATGAGTGCTTACCTGGCCGCCGTATTCCTGGCGGACGGCTTTTAATTTCCCGCCTTCGATCCCACCAAAACCAACCGCATCCGGAATGTATGCGCTCTCTAATTTTATGGAGAGTCCAGGGCCAATATCCATTCCAAAAGGATCTAGTGCAAAAAGGACGGTGCTTCCTTTAGGAATCACACGTGTAAGCAGACCGCGGATCACTTCTGAATTAGGGTATGAAAGCGCATCATTATCAATCTTCCAAACCTCTTTGAAAGAAGTGATCAGGCTGTTGCATACCGTGTCTGTTTTACTGCCCACAACAATAGCTGTTAGAGAAGCTGCGGGATCGAGTTTCCCGGCTGCTGCAACCATTTCAAGGGCTGTATCATCGATAACCCCGTCCTTGTGTAATATATATGCAAAAATCTGAAGGGCCATTATTTAATACCTCCTTTGGATTTTAATAGTTCAACCAGCTTTTCAACTTTTTCTTCGATGCTTCCCTCAAGGAGTTCGGCGCCTTTTCCAAGTGCAGGCACAAAGTAATCAACACGCGAAACTCCGGCTGCCGCCTTGCCGACCGAACCGGGATTTACTCCCAGATCGGATGCACCATGAACCGGAATCTCAACAGAGGCTACTTTTCTGATTCCTCTGATGCCGACATAGCGTGGCTCATTTATACCGGTCTGAATGGAAAGAACGCACGGAAGGTCTATTTCGTTTATCTCCTGGTTTCCGCCGGCAATTTCCCGGCCTATCTTTATTTTTTTATCATCAAGAAGTTCTATGCGGTTTACAAGTGAAGCATACGGCCAGTCAAGCATTGCGGCAAGCATGCCGCCAATCTGACCGGCTCCATCATCAGCTTGGGCACCGGTGAAAACGAGATCATATTTACCTTTCACAATTTCGGCTTTCAAAATGGTAGCAAGCCCTTTTCCATCTGAACCTGCAAAAGCATCATCAGAAAGCAGTATGCCTTTATCGGCGCCCATTGCCATCTCCCTTCTCAAGACCTCTTCCGAATCCGCATCGCCGACAGAAACAACAGTGACGATCCCGCCTACTTTGTCCCTGATCTGGATAGCCTCTTCCACGGCATAATTGTCCCATTCATTGACCGAATAGACAAGGTCGCCTCTTTCAATATCGGAACCGGAACTGTTTACGCTGATTTCATTTTCAGCCGTATCGGGAACCCTTTTGACACAAACCAAAATTTCCATTTTCATCCTCCATCAGTTTATTCCAATCGATTTTCAGGCCGTGTAAAACACCGTAATTGCCTGTTTATTATTCCGCTTCAATATGTTTTTCAATTAGTTCTGCAAGATCAATTGCCTCCATCTTCCCCTCCAGGCCGCTTACCTTGATGGCATCTTCTATGTTGACAAGGCAGAAAGGACATGCTGTTACAATCACATGGGCGCCGGCCTTCTTTGCCATTTCAACCCTTAAGACTCCCATTCTCTGCTCTTCTTCGGGTTCATAGAAAAGCATCAAACCGCCCCCGCCGCAGCAGAACGAACGGTCCATGTATTTTTCCATCTCGACTCTTTTGATTCCCGGAATAGCATCTATGGCAGCCCTCGGGTCATCATAAACATCGTTGTGCCTTCCAAGATAGCACGGATCATGGTATGTATATATCTTGTTTGCGTCTTCGACGCCCTTAAGCTTTATTTTCCCGGCTTTTATGCTTTTTACTATCGTCCGGCTGATATGTTCTACAGGCGGAAGACCCTTGTAGTCATTCTTTAAGGCATTGAACGCATGGGGATCGGCAGTCACTATATTTTTTACACCCGAATTTATTATCTCTTCGGTATTATTGCTCTTTAAATCCTGGAAAAGCATCTCTTCGCCAAACCGTCTGACTTCGTTACCGCTGTCCTTTTCAAGAGATCCGAGAATTCCGAAATCGATTCCGGCCGCTGAAAGAATCTTTGCCGCAGCTCTTCCGATATTCTGCATCCTGTCGTCATATGACGTGATGCTGTCAACAAAATAAAGCGTTTCGGATGTTTCTCCCTTCTCGATCATCTTTACATTACATTCCTTCGGCAGATCCTTTGTCCAGTCAGCGCGCTTTTTCTCCATTTTTCCCCAGGGATTACCGCGTTTTTCAAGGGCGCTGAGAGGCTTTTGAATTGATTGTGGCACCATTCCTTCATCCACCATGCCCCTTCTCAAATCAACTATTTTATCTATGTATTCTATCATTAAGGGGCATTCCTGTTCGCATGCTCCGCATGTTGTGCAGGACCAGATTTCATCCTCATTATAGACGTTTCCCATAAGGAGCTCTTCCTGTTTCTGATCGCTCCCAAAAACAGAATATTTTTTGAATACATGATCACGACCTTTAATGGAAATAAAACGGGGGGAAAGAGGACGCCCCACGGCGTTGGCCGGACACTGGTCGGAACACCTTCCGCAATCGGCACATGAATAAAAATCGAGAATCTGCTTCCAGGTAAAATCCTCGAGTTTTTTAACTCCGAAAGATTCAATTTCATCAAGTTTACCGTCATCCACGCCATACTTTACCGGTTTTATGTTGCCTTTGTTTAAACGCATGAAAAAAACATTAAAAACAGATGTAATGACATGGAAATGCTTGCCCATAGGAAGAAAACAGAGGAAAAAGAAGAAAGTCAGGTCGTGAACAAAATATGATCCCACATGAATATTCTGCAGAGTTGCAGAAGGAGTATCCAGAAGCATGTTTTTAAACAGCCGGACAAGAGTGCCCGGAGCAAGGAATTCGGCTTCGAAACCTCTCTGAACTTGAGCAGCTGCAAGACTGGCTTCAAAAAGGCTTTCAGAAATCATAAGAGTCGATATGACGCCCAGAACAAATACAGCTTCCGCCGTATGATCCTTTCCGTATTTTTCCGGAACGGCATATCTTTTCGGCTTAAAAAAGCCCCTTCGAACAGCAGCTATGATACATGCAATAAGAACCATTGTAGCGGCATAATCTTTTAAAATATTGTAGGCATGCCCGATCACTCCATTCAGCCCCGGCAAAACAAATCCTTCAGAAAAACCGTTAATGACAAGTGATGTGGAACGGATAGAAAGAATTATAAATCCGGCAAAAATCATTATATGAAGCACGCCGGCCAGCATGTATCTTGGCTGGCGGTACTGGATAAGCCATAGCTTTATTAAATTTACAGTGCGCTCAGGAATCCTGTCAAAACGGAAATCAGGGGATGCTTTCAAAAGCGGCGCAATCCGCTTATTCATTATGTAGGTAAAAATTCCTACACCAATAACCGGTATCAAAACAGAAAATATAAAGGCAGGAATCCCGAAAAGAGACGCATTTGCCGGA
>Ga0265296_1005741_pt1 | contig 10010 bp, 4 predicted proteins | sample MunlanPumphouse1_FD_189073 | JGI IMG/M metagenome (GOLD analysis project Ga0265296, IMG submission 189073) | Groundwater microbial communities from a municipal landfill in Southern Ontario, Canada - Pumphouse #1 | ecosystem: Environmental > Aquatic > Deep subsurface > Groundwater | place: Canada...
ACGCTCGCGCTCGCGCTCATCAATACGGGGCGCGACATGGAAGCGGACCAGGTGCTCGCCGACATCGCAAAGCTCTATCCTTCCTCGCCGGTCAGGGCGCTTGCCCTCGTGAAGCTCGGCGAACGATCGCTCGCGAAGAACGACTTCGCGAAGGCGGAGAGCTATTTCCGCTCGGTCGAGAAGGATTTCAAGGAAGATCCTCTCTCTGAGAAGGCGGTGCTCGGGCTCATCGACATTTACGCGAAGAAGGGGAACGCGGACGGGGTCCTGAGCGAGTCGGAACGGTTCCTCGAAAAGTTCCCCAACTCCGACATGCGGGCGAAGGTGATGCGGGGCGCCATCGACGCCGCGCTCAGGTCGAAGAAGCCGGATAAGGCGCTCGCCCTCGTCAACTCGCTCAAGTCGGGCAAGGCCGCGAGCGACACGACGGGAGAGCTGTCGCTCCTTACGGCGCGCGCACTCATGGCGGCGCTCAAGACGAATGAGGCGATAGCCGAGCTCGAAACGATGCGCCGCGCGTATCCGGCATCTCCGTTCCTCAAGGATGCGATTGTGCTCGAAGCCGAACTGCGCGACCGGGCGGGCTCTCCGCTCGAAGCGGCCCGCCTCTATAACCTCGCGCTCATGGGGAACGCGAATCGCGACGAGCGTCTCCGGCTCAACGCCCGTCTCGCCGAGCTTTCCGCCGCGCGCCTTGCCGATACGCTTTCGGCGATCCGGTACTGGCGGCTCGTCGCCGACGAGGACAGGGGCGGGGGCGTCGCTGAGGAGGCCATCTATCGGGAGAGCGTTCTCAAGGAAAAAATCGGGGACGTCGGGGGCGCGACGCGCGGGTTCGAGGCGGTCGTCTCCCGGTTTCCCGAGGGAAAATACACGTCGCAAGCCCGGGACCGCCTTGCCGCGCTCTCGGTGCGCCCCGTCTGGAACGAGAATATCGGCAGGCGGCTCGCCCGGATCGCCTCGTGGGATGCGGGAGCGGCTCAGCGCTCGCTGGAGACGGGGGCTATCCTCGTGGACGGCGCCCGCGACGCGGAGACGGCCATACCGATTCTCGAGGCTGCGCTCGCGAAGGAGCTCCCCGATTCGCTTCGCGCGAAGGGAAGCTACTATCTCGGCACGGCGCGTCTCATGCGGGCGGAGGCCGCCGCGGCGCGCGGAGAGGACGCGAAGGCGGAGCGCGCGCGCGGGTTCGACATATTGAAGAGCGCGTCGGAAAAATACGCGAACACGGCGTGGGGCGAGCGCGCCTCCCGGGAGAATATCGAGCGGCGCGAGAGCGAATGGAACCTCGCGGAGCGTCTCGGCAGGATCGAGGAATATTTGGCCGCCTACGGTCGCGGCCAGGGCAGATGGTGGGCGCTCACGAAGCGCGCGCAGTATCTCTCCGAGCGCGCGTCGAAGGGCGATACGGTCGCCGCGAACGCGGCGCTCGCCGCGGCGAACGAGGTGCTCGGCTCGAGCGCTCCGGCTGCCGACAAGAAGGAAGCGATGCTCATCGGCGCCTCTCTCATGCGCGCCAGGGGTAATCACGCCGGCGCCGCGCGGGCATACGAGGAATTCGTCTCGTCGTACCCCGAAGACTCGAGGGTCACGGGCGTCCTGTACGACCTCGGCGAGGAGCTGCTTGCGGTGAGGAATTATGCGGGCGCCGTCTCCGCGTACGATCGCTGCATCGCCCGGGCCCCGGGGAGGGGGATCGCCGAGAAATGCATGATCCGGAAAGGAGACTGTCTCTACTCTAGCGGCGCGTTCGCGGCGGCCGCCGACGCCTGGGCGGGCTTCGCCGCGGCGTATCCCGAAAGCGAGCTCGCGGGTGAAGCATTCTACCGCGAGGCTCTCGCGCGCGAAAAGGTGGGGGACGCGGGAAAGGCGGACGAGCTGTTCCAGGGGCTCCTCGCGAGGGAGGGTGTACCGCGCGCGGTGCGGCTGAGGACTCTCGCCTGGCTCGGCGCGCGATACCTCGAAAGCAGGCAATACGACAAGGCGCGGCCGCTCCTCGTGGAGCTCGCCGCCGGCGAGCGGACCGCGGCGAACCTGACGGCTGCCGGCGATGCCGAGCTCGGCGCGGGGGATTTCAACGGCGCGGTGAAGAGCTTCAGCGACGCGCTCCTGATGCAGGGCGCCGACAGCTGCCGTATCATCGCGGGCAGGGCCAAGACGTACATGAGACTCAAGCAAACCGATTCCTACGAGCGGGATACCGCGATTCTCGCATCCCGCTGCGCGGTGTGGAAGGGACTCGGGGGCGTGCTTCTCGAGAAGGGAAGGATCGAGGCCGAAGAGGGGCGCTGCCCGGAGGCCGCGAGGACGCTCGACGAGCTCCAGAAGAGATTCAGCGGCACGGAGGAGGGCACGGAGGCGCTCTTCTATCTCGCGCTCTGCGACCTGAAGCGGGGCGGGTACCGCGAGGCCGCCGAGAAACTCGAGACGTTCGTCGCTTCCGCCGGGCGCTCGGCCATTCTCCCGCAGGCGTACTTCAAGCTCGCATCGTCCCACTACGGGGCGGGGAATCTCAATCTCGCGGCGAAGTACTACGCGCTCGCCGCCGAGTCGTCGAAAGAGAGCGAGCTGTCGTTCACGGCGTGGAAGAACCTCGGCAGCGTCCAGCAACAGCTCGAGCAGTGGAACGACGCCGCGGCGACGTGGCAGAAGCTCGTCGAGACCTTCCCCGAGCGCGACGGGATCGTCGAGATTCTGTTCGACCTTGGATTCTGCTACAACTCGGGCGGAAAGAGCGAGCTCGCCTACGACGTCTACTCCAGAATTCCCGACGTCGCGACGAGCGAGGAGCAGCAGGGGCGCGCCCATTACTGGGCGGGGATGAGCCTCAAGAATATGAGACGCTACGACGAGGCGATCCGCGAGTTTCTCCGCGTGCCCTATCTCAAGACGGGAGGCATGTGGGGTGTGACGTCCAAGCTCGAGGCGGCCGGGTGCTGTGAGGCGAAGGGGGATCTCGCCCAGGCCGGAACGATCTACGAGAGCGTTCTTTCCGCGCACGGGCCGGCGTCGGACTGGGGCCGCGTCGCCTCCGACGGGCTCAAGCGCGTCGCGGAGCGGGAAGCCGCGGGCGGCGGAAAGACCGGGGAGGCTCCCGGCAAGAAAGAGTAGGCGCGGGATGGCTCGCGAGAACCTGGTCGTTCGGGGCGCGCGGGAGCACAACCTCAAGAACATCACCGTCACGATACCGCGGAACAGGTTCGTCGTGATTACGGGGCTGAGCGGCTCGGGCAAATCGTCGCTGGCCTTCGACACGATCTACGCCGAAGGGCAGCGGCGCTACGTCGAGTCGCTGTCGAGCTACGCGCGGCAGTTCCTCGAACAGATGGAGAAGCCCGACGTCGACAGCATCGAGGGGCTCTCCCCCGCGATTTCGATCGACCAGAAGACGTCGTCCCGAAACCCGCGATCGACGGTCGGCACGATCACCGAAATCCACGATTACCTCCGTGTTCTCTTCGCGCGCGCCGGCGAGCCGCGGTGTCCCGGCTGCGACAGACCCATCTCGCGCCAGACCGTCGCTCAGATCGTCGACCGGCTGCGGGGGACGGGAGAGGGAACAAGGCTGGAGATCATGGCGCCGGTCGTGCGCGGGCGCAAGGGGGAGCATCGCGCGCTCCTCGGGAAGCTCATGCGCGAGGGATTCACGCGGATACGCGTCGACGGCGAGGTCCGCGAGCTCGAACCGGGACTCTCTCTCGAGAAGACGAAGAAACACACGATCGAGGTCGTCGTCGACCGGCTCAAGGTTAAGGCGGGCGTCGAGCGCCGTCTCGCCGATTCGGTCGAGACCGCGGCGGCGGTCGGAGGGGGCGTCATCCTGGTGCTCCGGAACGGCGAAGAGTCGCTCTACAGCCTCGAATACTCCTGCCCGTACTGCGGCAAGAGCCTCGGCGAGATCAGTCCGCGCGTGTTCTCCTTCAACTCGCCGTACGGCGCCTGCCCCGAGTGCCACGGCCTCGGCACGCAGATCGATTTCGCGCGCGAGCTCGTCGTTCCCGATCCATCCCTCGGAGTCGCCGGGGGCGCGCTCGCGCCGATAGGTATACTCAAGGGGAACTGGTTCCGTTACCGTCTCGATGCGCTCGCGGAGAAATTCGACTTCTCGCTCGAGACTCCTTTCGAGTCGCTCCCGCGCCGGACACAGGACGTCATCCTCGACGGGAGCGACGCGGAGATCACGGTCAAGTACGACTTCGAGCGCGGGCGGGGCGAATACCTCACGACGTGGGAGGGAATCGTCCCCAACCTGCGCCGCCGCTATCACCAGACGAAATCGGAGGCGATCCGCCGCTGGATCGAAACCTTCATGACGTCGCACCCGTGCGCGTCATGCAACGGCTCGCGGCTCCGGCCCGAGAGCCTTTCCGTGACGGTCGCGGGGAAGAGCATCGCCGAGGTATCGGCCCTCACGATCGAGCGCGCGATCGATTTCTTCGCCGGCCTCGCTCTCGCGGGAAACAGCGCCCTCATCGCGGAGCCGCTCGTGAAGGAGATCTCCGCGCGGCTCCGTTTTCTCGCGAACGTCGGGCTCACGTACCTCACGCTCGATCGCTCGGCGGGAACGCTCGCGGGGGGCGAAGCGCAGCGGATACGGCTCGCCACGCAGATCGGCTCGAAGCTCGTCGGCGTTCTCTACATCCTCGACGAGCCCTCGATCGGGCTCCACCATCGCGACAACGCGCGGCTCATCGCGACGTTGAAGGATCTCCGGGACGCCGGGAACACCGTCATCGTCATCGAGCACGACCGCGACACGATACTTTCGTCCGACTACGTGATCGATCTCGGGCCGGGAGCGGGAGAGCGCGGCGGCGAGGTCGTCGCCGAGGGCACCCCCGCGGAAATCATGGAATCGCCGAAGAGCCTCACGGGCCGCTACCTCAAGGAGGAGCGCTGGTTCAGCCTCAAGGGAGGCGCCGGTCGGGGCTCGGGCTCGGCGATCGTCGTGCGCGGCGCCCGCGCGAACAACCTGAAGGACATCGACGTCGCGATCCCTCTCGGGAAGCTCGTCGTCGTGACGGGCGTGTCGGGCTCGGGCAAGAGCACGCTCGTGAACGATATTCTCTACCGCGCGCTGGGGAGACATTTCCACCGGACTCAGGAGCTCCCCGGAGCGCACGACCGGATCGAGGGATTCGAGCACGTCGACAAGGTGATCGATATCGACCAGTCCCCGATCGGGCGCACGCCGCGCTCGAACCCGGCCACGTACACCGGCATATTCGGCCCCATCCGCGATCTCTTCACCCGCCTCCCCGAGGCGCGCATGCGTGGCTACAAGCCGGGCCGTTTCAGTTTCAACGTAAAAGGGGGGCGCTGCGAAAACTGTCGCGGCGACGGCATGATCAAGGTTGAGATGCATTTTCTCCCCGACGTGTACGTGCACTGCCAGGAATGCAAGGGGAAGCGGTACAACCGCGAGACGCTCGAGGTCACCTTCAAGAACCGGAACATCGCGGAGATCCTCGACATGACGGTCGAGGAGGCGTGCGTGTTCTTCGCGAACATCCCGCAGATCGTCCGCAAGCTCGAGGTGCTCCGGAGCGTCGGTCTCGGGTACATCCGCCTCGGGCAATCCGCGACGACCCTCTCGGGAGGCGAGGCGCAGCGCGTGAAGCTCGCCGCCGAGCTCTCCAAGGTCGGGACGGGGAAGACCCTCTATATACTCGACGAGCCGAGCACGGGGCTCCACTTCGAGGACGTGAAACTTCTCATGCGCGTGCTCGACGAGCTCGTCGAGCGGGGCAACACGGTGCTCATCATCGAGCACAATCCGGAAATCATCCGCATGGCGGATCACATCATCGATCTCGGTCCCGACGGGGGAGACCGCGGGGGAGAGGTCGTTTTCGCGGGGGCGCCCCTCGATATCGTGGAATGCGGGCGATCGCACACGGGGCGCATGCTCGCCGCGCTGGCCGGACCGCGTCCTGCGTGACGGGCCGGAAGCGCCGGCGAGAAAATACTTTCAAAAGGCGCTCCAAAATGCTATTGAACTAGCCTGGGAAAGGAGTACTCGAAAGAGGGTGCATATGGAGATCAAGAAAACGCCGTTATATGAAGCGCATGTCCGCGCGGGCGGCCGGATCGTTCCGTTCGCCGGATTTCTTATGCCCGTCTCGTTCGAGGGGATCGTCGCCGAGCACGCGAGGGTTCGCACGTCGGTCGGGCTCTTCGACGTGAGCCACATGGGGGAGATCTCGATCACGGGTCCCGGAGCGGTGGCGTTCACCGACCGGGTCGTGACGAACAACGTGGCGAAGCTCGCCCACGGCCAGATCTGCTACACGGTCGCCTGCAACGAGAAGGGCACGGTTCTCGACGACCTCCTCGTGTACAAATTCTCCGACGATCGAATCCTCCTCGTCGTGAACGCGGTGAACGTGGACAAGATATTCCGGCACCTGAAGAGTCTCGCAGCTCCGGGCGTGGAGATCCGCGATCTCACGGCCGCTACCGGACAGATCGCCGTTCAGGGGCCTCGCTCGCGCGAGCTCCTCATGAGAGCGGAGTTCTGCGGGCGCGTCCGGGACGCGCTCGTCGATCTCAAGTATTATCGCTTCGTCACGTATACAATGCAGGGCGAAGAGATCATTCTCTCGCGCACCGGTTACACGGGGGAGCTCGGTTTCGAGATCTATCTTCCGGCCGGCCGCACGATGGACGCGTGGGAAGAGCTTCTCGCGCTCGGGAAGGATCTCGACGTCGGGCCGATCGGCCTCGGCGCGCGCGACACGCTGCGCTTCGAGCCGTGCCTGTGCCTCTACGGGCACGAGCTCGACGAGGAGACCTCGCCGCTCGAGGCGGGGCTCTCGTGGCTCGTGAAATTGAACAAGGAAGATTTTCTCGGACGGAGCACCCTGCTCAAGGAAAAGGAACGCGGGCCGGCGCGGATGCTCGCGGGCTTCGAGCTCTCCGGGCGGCAGATCGCGCGGCAGGGATTCTCCGTGCTTCAGAACGGAACGAAGATCGGAGCGGTGACCTCCGGCACGTTCGCGCCGACCCTCGGAAAAAGCCTCGCCCTGGCGCTCGTATCGAGCGCGGCGAAAGTCGAACGCGGCGGCTTCGCGATCGACGTGAGGGGAAAAGCCGCGGAGGCGACGATGACGCCGGTACCGTTTTATAAGAGTCGAGCGATGGACTGAGGCGGTCAGCTGAAAGGAAGGTGGGCGATGAACCCGGAAGAATGCAAATTCACCAAAGAGCACGAGTGGATCTATATCGAGGACGGCGACATCGCGATCATGGGAATCAGCGACTACGCCGCGGGAGAGCTCGGTGACATCGTATATATCGAGCTTCCCGAGGCGGGGCAGAAGGTCACGCAGATGGACCCGATCGGATCCATCGAAGCCGTGAAAACCGTCGCCGATCTCTATTCGCCCGTGAGCGGCGAGGTGATCGAGGTCAACGAAAAGGCCGTCGCGAAGCCCGAGATCGTGAACAAGAGCCCCTACGATCAGGGCTGGTTCATCAAGATCAGAATGGATGAACCCGGGGATCTCGATGTGCTCTTCAGCTTCGACGAGTACCGGGATTTTCTCGGCGAGGAGGCGTCCGGAAAAGAGGACGAAGCAGAGGACAGGTAGATGAGCTACATTCAAAACACAGACGCCGATCGAAAAGAGATGCGCGAGCGGATCGGGATCTCTTCGTTCGACGAGATCCTCGAACCGATACCGGAACCGCTCCGATTCAAGGGGGCCCTGCGTCTCGACGACCCGCTCGCCGAGGCCGGGGTCGCCGCGCTCTTCGGGGAGCTCGCCGGGAAGAATCGCCCCGCGTCCCGCGCCGCGAGCTTTCTCGGGGGAGGAATCTACGACCGCCATATCCCCGCACTCGTGCGCTACGTGACTTCCCGCAGCGAATTCTACACGTCCTACACCCCGTACCAGGCCGAGGTGAGCCAGGGGACGCTTCAGGCGATCTATGAATATCAGAGCCTCATCTGCCGCGTCACGGGAATGGACGTTTCGAACGCCTCGATGTACGACGGCGCGACCGCGCTCGCCGAAGCCGTGCTCATGGCAAGCGGTATCGCGAAGGGCGGCAAGGTGCTCGTGCCGCGGGCCCTTTCCCCCGCGTACCGCGCCGTGCTCGACTGCTACGTCGCCGCGCGCGGGATCGTGCTCGAGGATATCCCGTACGCGAAGAACGGAAAGCTCGATCTCGACCGCGTTTCGTCCGCCCTCAAGGAAAAAACCGCCGCCGTCATCCTCGCGCAGCCGAACTATTTCGGGCTCGTGGAGCCGTCGCAGGAGCTCTCCGGGCTCGTTCATGGAGCAGGTTCGCTCCTCATCGCCTGCGTCGATCCGGTTTCGTGCGCGCTTCTTGCCCCTCCGGGGGAGTACGGCGCCGATATCGCGGTCGGCGAGGGGCAATCGCTCGGCCTTGCCCAGAGCTACGGCGGGCCGCTCCTCGGATTCATGGCTGTGAAGAACGAATACGTGCGCCGCATGCCGGGGCGCCTCATCAGCGGAACGACCGACATCGACGGGAAGCGCGGCTACGTGATGACGCTCCAGACCCGGGAGCAGCACATCCGCCGCGAGAAGGCGACCTCGAATATCTGCTCGAACGAGGCGCTCTGCGCGCTTTCCGCCGCGGTGTATCTCATCGCTCTCGGCGAAGAGGGATTCCGGGAGGTCGCCGCGCAGAGCTACGCGAAGAGCCACGCGCTCTATTCGATGCTCGCCGCGACGAAGGGCTGCGCGCTCCCGTTCGGTACCGGATTCTTCCAGGAGTTTGTGCTCCAGCTTCCGACGGGCGCCGCCGAATTCCTGAAGGGCGCGAAGGCCAAGGGCGTTCTCGGGGGGATTCCCCTCGGCGCCGCGTTCCCCGAGCTTGGGGGCAGGGCCGTTCTCGTCGCCGTTACGGAAAAGCGCACGAAGGAAGAGATCGAGCTCTATCGGGATCTCGTCGCGGGAGAGGGGGCGGGACGATGAGCGCAACCGTATTCGAAAAATCGAAACCCGGCCGCCGCGGCTACCGCATCCCCGACTGCGACGGCGCGACGGGGAAGATCGATCTCGCGGGGCTCAGGTCCGCGCCGCCCGGTCTTCCCGAGATGGGAGAGCAGGACATCGTCCGGCATTATGTCGAGCTCGCCGCGAAGAACTACCACGTCGACAAAGGGATCTACCCGCTCGGAAGCTGCACGATGAAATACAACCCCCTCGTGAACGAGGAGGTGGCGAGGCTCGAAGGCTTCACGGGGCTTCACCCCGCCCAGGACGAGGCGGATTGTCAGGGCGCGCTCGAGCTCATGTGGCGCCTCGAACGCGCGCTCGCCGAGATATGCGGGATGGAGGCGTTCACGCTCCAGCCGGCCGCGGGCGCCCACGGGGAGCTCACGGGAATCATGATCGCGCGCGCGCACTTCGCCGACCGCGGAGAGAAGCGAAGCATCGTCCTCATTCCGGATTCGGCGCACGGAACGAATCCGGCGAGCGTGGCCATATGCGGCTTCACGCCGAAAACGATCGCTTCGAACGGGCGAGGTCTCATCGATCCGGCCGTTCTCGAAAGAGAAGTAACGGCCGAGACCGCCTGCCTCATGCTCACCGTGCCGAACACGCTCGGGCTCTTCGAGCGCGAGATCGCCGAGATCGTCCGCATCGCGCACGCGAAGGGGGCCCTCGTCTACATGGACGGCGCGAACATGAACGCGCTCCTCGGCATCGTGCGCCCCGGGGACATCGGCATCGACATCATGCACATCAATCTCCACAAGACCTTTTCGACGCCGCACGGCGGGGGCGGGCCGGGATCGGGTCCCGTCGGCGTTGCGAAGCGTCTCGTCGATTTTCTTCCCGTTCCGCGCGTGGTGGAGAGGAAGGGCGCGTTCGCGCTCTCCATGGACGGACCGAAATCGATCGGCAGGGTCCATCCCTATCACGGCAACTTCAACGTGTTCGTGAAGGCGTACGCGTACATCCGGTCGCTCGGCGGGCCGGGGCTCAGGGAGGTCTCGGAGAACGCGATCCTCAATGCGAATTACCTCATGA
>Ga0265296_1005742_pt1 | contig 10008 bp, 4 predicted proteins | sample MunlanPumphouse1_FD_189073 | JGI IMG/M metagenome (GOLD analysis project Ga0265296, IMG submission 189073) | Groundwater microbial communities from a municipal landfill in Southern Ontario, Canada - Pumphouse #1 | ecosystem: Environmental > Aquatic > Deep subsurface > Groundwater | place: Canada...
CGCAGGACGCACCGCAGGAGCAGCGCGAGGGCCAGGCCGACACCCCCGCCCCCGCTCGCGCCGACGGGACCATCGTCGCGCGCACCACCGCCCAGGCCGCCCGCCCGACCCCCGTGCCGGCCGACGCCCCCGCCGCCGGCGCGAAGCAGGCGGCGAAGGCGGAGCAGCCCGAGACCCCCGCGGAGCAGCCGGTCGTCACGACCCTGCGCGGCATGCCGAAGTCGCTCGCGGCCAACATGGACAAGTCGCTCGCGGTCCCGACCGCGACGAGCGTGCGGACCGTGCCCGCGAAGCTGATGATCGATCAGCGCATCGTCATCAACAACCACCTGCGACGCACGCGCGGCGGCAAGGTGTCGTTCACGCACATCATCGGCTACGCGATCGTGCAGGCGCTCAAGGCGTTCCCGAGCCAGAACGTCTACTACGACGAGATCGACGGCAAGCCCTCGCTCGTCGCGCCGCCGCACATCAACCTCGGCATCGCGATCGACATGCCGAAGCCCGACGGCAGCCGCGCGCTGCTCGTGCCGAGCATCAAGGCGTGCGAGTCGATGGACTTCTCGGAGTTCGTCGCCGCCTACGAGGCCATCGTGAAGAAGGCGCGCGCCAACAAGCTCGACGCCGGCGACTTCGCCGGCACGACGATCTCGCTCACGAACCCCGGCGGCATCGGCACCGTGCACTCGGTGCCGCGCCTCATGCAGGGCCAGGGCTGCATCATCGGCGTCGGCGCGCTCGACTACCCCGCCGAGTTCATGGGCTCCAGCCCGGAGCGCCTCGCGGAGGCGGGCGTCGGCAAGACCGTCACGATGACCTCGACGTACGACCACCGCGTGATCCAGGGCGCCGGCTCCGGCGAGTTCCTGAAGATCGTGCAGGGCCTGCTGATGGGCGAGCAGGACTTCTACCGCGGCATCTTCGCCGACCTGCGCATCCCCTACGAGCCCATCAAGTGGTCGACGGATGTCTCGGTGCGGGCGGCCGACGAGCTCTCGAAGCAGACGCGCGTCACGCAGCTCATCAACTCGTTCCGCGTGCGCGGCCACCTGATGGCCGACATCGATCCGCTCGAGTACGTGCAGCGCACGCACCCCGACCTCGAGATCGAGCAGCACGGGCTCTCGTTCTGGGACCTCGACCGCGAGTTCGTCACCGGCGGCTTCGGCGGCAAGCGCTCGGCGCTGCTGCGCGACATCCTCGGCGTGCTCCGCGACTCGTACTGCCGCACGACGGGCATCGAGTACATGCACATCGCCGACCCGGCGCAGCGCCAGTGGTTCCAGAGCCACCTCGAGGTGCCGTACGTCAAGCCGACGCACGACGAGCAGATGCGCATCCTGCGCAAGCTCAACGAGGCCGAGGCGTTCGAGACGTTCCTGCAGACGAAGTACGTCGGCCAGAAGCGCTTCTCGCTCGAGGGTGCCGAGTCGATGATCGCCTTCCTCGACGCGCTCCTCACGGGCTCCGCCTCCGCGGGGCTCGACGAGGTCGCGATCGGCATGCCGCACCGCGGCCGCCTCAACGTGCTCACCTCGATCGCTGGCAAGACCTACGGCCAGGTGTTCCAGGAGTTCGAGGGCGCAGCGGTCTTCCAGGGCTCCGGCGACGTCAAGTACCACCTCGGCAACGCGGGCGAGTTCACCGCCGCCGACGGCTCGACGGTCCCCGTGTACCTCGCGGCGAACCCCTCGCACCTCGAGGCCGTCAACGGAGTGCTCGAGGGCATCGTGCGGGCGAAGCAGGACCGCATCGGCAACGGCGAGGCCTCGGTGCTGCCCGTGCTCGTGCACGGCGACGCCGCGATGGCAGGCCAGGGCGTCGTGTTCGAGACGCACCAGCTGTCGCAGCTGCGGGCCTACAAGACCGGTGGCACGATCCACCTCGTCGTGAACAACCAGGTCGGCTTCACGACGCCTCCCACGGAGTCGCGCTCGTCGACCTACGCGACCGACGTCGCGAAGGCGATCCACGCCCCCGTGCTGCACGTGAACGGCGACGACCCCGAGGCGGTCGTCCGGGTCGCGGAGCTCGCCTTCCAGTACCGCCAGGAGTTCAAGCGCGACATCGTCATCGACCTCATCTGCTACCGCCGTCGCGGGCACAACGAGGGCGACGACCCGACCATGACGCAGCCGCTCATGTACTCGCTCATCGAGGCGAAGCGCTCCGTCCGCACCCTCTACGCCGAGAACCTCGTCGGCCGCGGTGACATCACCGAGGAGGAGTACCAGTCGGCGCAGGCCGACTTCCAGGGCAAGCTCGAGCAGGCCTTCATGGAGACGCACGCCGCAGCGACGGGCTCGATGCCCGTGGTCGCCGCGCAGCCCGAGCAGGCGACGGGCGAGCCGGAGTCGACCGGTGTCGACGCATCCGTCATCGAGGCCATCGGCGATGCCCACGGCAACCCGCCGGAGGGCTTCCAGGTGCACCCGAAGGTCAAGCAGGTGCTCGACAAGCGCGTGAAGGCGAGCCGCGAGGGCGGCATCGATTGGGCGTTCGGCGAGCTGCTCGCGCTCGGCTCGCTGCTGCACGAGGGCACCCCGGTGCGGATGTCGGGTCAGGACACGCGCCGCGGCACGTTCGTGCAGCGCCACGCCGTCATGCACGACCGCGACAACGGCCAGGAATGGCTGCCGCTCGCGAACCTCGGCGAGGAGCAGGGGCGCCTGTCGATCTACGACTCGCTGCTGAGCGAGTACGCATCGATGGCGTTCGAGTACGGCTACTCGGTCGAGCGGCCCGACGCGCTCGTGCTGTGGGAGGCGCAGTTCGGCGACTTCGCGAACGGCGCGCAGATCGTCATCGACGAGTTCATCGCGTCGGCCGAGCAGAAGTGGAACCAGCAGTCCTCGCTCGTGCTGCTGCTGCCGCACGGCTACGAGGGCGCCGGCCCCGACCACTCGTCGGCGCGCATCGAGCGCTTCCTGCAGCTGTCGGCGGAGCGCAACATGACGATCGCGCGCCCCTCGACCCCCGCCAGCCACTTCCACCTGCTGCGCCGGCAGGCCTACGCCCGGCCCCGCCGGCCGCTCGTCGTGTTCACGCCCAAGGCCATGCTGCGCCTGCGCGACGCGACCAGCGGCGTCGAGGACTTCACGAGCGGCCGCTTCCAGCCGGTGCTGGACGACCGCTCCGTGCAGGACGCGGGCGCGGTGAAGAGGGTGCTGCTGCACTCCGGCAAGATCCACTACGACCTCAAGGCCGAGCTCGCGAAGCGCGGCCGCGACGACATCGCGCTCGTGCGGGTCGAGCAGCTCTACCCGCTGCCCGTCGACGAGATCAACGCCGCGGTCGACCGCTATCCGAGCGCGTCGCTCCTGTGGGTGCAGGAGGAGCCGCTCAACCAGGGCGCGTGGCCGTTCATGCACCTCGCGCTGCCTCGGCACCTGCACGGTCGCACGCTCAAGGTCGTCGGCCGTCCGCCGTCGGCGAGCCCCGCCACCGGCTCCGCCAAGCGGTCCGCGCAGGAGCTCTCGGCGATCCTGGAGGCCGCTCTGGGATAGCGCCCGCCGCCCACCGCGACCTTGCGCATTCCTTGCGCATGCGTCCTGTTGTCCGCTGAGGCAAGTTTGCACATACTGTTCCAGAACAGTGTTTCGCAGACAGCCGGGGCAATCGGATCCCGGCTCCAGCGGGAAGCGGGTGGTGCGGATGCGCGATGCGATCCAGTCGACGGCGGGGCCGCGGATCGCGCCCCGCCGGGCCATCGCCCTCGGGACGATCGCGGCGGCCGCGCCGCTCCAGCTGCCCGGCCCCCGCTCGCCCCGATCCACGCCGACACTGGCGCTCCGTCTCCAGCGCGAGCGCCGCACGCGCGTCCGGCTCGCGCTCTCCGACGCGGTCGCCGTCGCCCTCGCGACGCTCACGGTCGCCCTCGTGACCGCCCCCGACGACGCCACCGCCCTCGCGCCGGCGCCCTCTGCCGAGCTGCTGGCCGCCCCGGCCGTGGTGCTCGTCGTGTGGCTCGTCGCGCTCGCGGTCTTCAACTCCCGGCAGACCGCGATCCTGGGGGCCGGGGCGATGGAGTACCGGCGCGTCGTGCACGCCACGGGCCTCGCGTTCGCCATGCTCGCGGCCCCCGCCCTCGTGGTGGACTGGCCGGCGCTGCGGCTGCAGCTGCTCGTCGCGCTGCCTGCGGGCATGGTCATGCTGCTGGTCGGCCGCTGGCAGTGGCGTCGCTGGCTGCTCGACCGGCGGCGCGAGGGCGAGTGGTCGTCGCGCACGATCCTCGTCGGCGACCGCGACGAGGTCGGGTACGTGCTCGAGCGCCTCTCGCGCACCGCCGACCTGCGATACCACGTCGTCGCGGTCGCCATCTCCGGCAATCCCGGCTCCCCCGTCGAGCTCCGCGGCCGCCGCGTCCCCGTGCTGAGCGCACGCTCGACGCTCGCCGAGAACGCCGCCCGGATGGGCGCCGACACGGTGATCCTCGCCGCGAAGCCCGACGCCGATCCCGCCTACCTCACGCGGCTCAGCAGGCAGCTCGAGGGCACGTGCGCCGAGCTCGTGCTCTTCTCGCGGCTGGCCGACGTGGCCGGCCCCCGCATCTCCTTCCGCCCCGTCGACGGGCTCCCGCTCATCCAGGTGCGGATCCCCACCTTCGAGGGCGGCGCGCACGTGCTCAAGCGCGTGCTCGACATCGTCGTCGCATCGCTCGCGCTGCTGGCGGTCGCGGTGCTGGCCGTGCCGATCGCCATCGCCATCCGGCTCGACTCGCCCGGCCCGATCCTGTTCCGCCAGCAGCGGGTCGGGCGGGACGGCCGCACGTTCGGCATGCTGAAGTTCCGCACCATGCGCGTCGGTGCGGAGCTGGAGCGTGCGGCGCTGCAGCAGCGCAACGAGGGCTCGGGTCCGATGTTCAAGCTGCGCGACGACCCGCGCGTCACCCGCGTCGGCCGCTTCCTCCGCAAGCACTCGCTCGACGAGCTCCCGCAGTTCTGGAACGCCCTCACGGGCGACATGAGCGTCGTCGGGCCGCGGCCGCCGCTGCCGCACGAGGTGATCGCCTACGACGGCAACGCCGTCCGCAGGCTCTACCTCAAGCCCGGCATCACCGGCCTCTGGCAGATCAGCGGCCGCAGCGACCTCACCTGGGAGGAGAGCGTGCAGCTCGACCTCCGCTACGTCGAGAACTGGTCGGTCATGCAGGACCTCATGATCATGGTGAGGACCGCTCGGGTCGTGCTGCACCCGACCGGTGCCTACTGAGGACGCGCCATGCGCATCGCGATGCTCGGGTCCCGGGGGGTGCCCGCCGCCTACGGCGGCTTCGAGACCGCCGTCGAGGAGATCGGCGCTCGGCTCGTGCAGCGCGGCCACGAGGTGACGGTCTACGGCGACCGCTCGGCACCCGAGGTCGCGGAGCACCGCGGCATGCGCGTCGTGCACGTGCCGTCGGTGCCGCTCAAGCAGCTCGACACGCTCAGCCGCACCGGTCTCGCGACGCTGCTCGCGATCACGGGCGACCGGCCCGACGCGGCGTTCGTCTTCAACGCCGCGAACGCGCCGTACGTGTCGCTGCTGCGCGCGAGGGGCATCCCGGTCGCCCTGCACGTCGACGGGCTCGAGTGGCGGCGCGCGAAGTGGGGCGGGGCGGGTAGGGCGTACTACCGCTGGGCCGAGGAGCACGCGGTGCGCACCGCCGACGCGCTCATCGCGGACGCGCCCGGCATCGCCGCGTACTACGCCGCCGAGTTCGCGGTGCCCACGGAGCTCATCCGCTACGGAGCGCCCGTGCAGGGCCTCGTGTGCCCGGATCGCGTCGCGCAGCTCGGGCTCGAGCCCGACCGGTTCCACCTGGTGGTCGCCCGCTTCGAGCCCGAGAACCACGTGCTCGAGATCGTCGAGGGGTACCGGCGCAGCCGCGCCCGGCTGCCGCTCGCGGTGGTCGGGTCGGCGCCGTACAGCGTCGCCTACACGAGCTCGGTGCGGGAGGCCGCCGCCGGCGACCCACGGATCCGCCTGCTGGGCGGCGTGTGGGATCAGGACCTGCTCGACGCGCTCTACGCGCACGCCCGGACGTACGTGCACGGGCACTCGGTGGGCGGCACGAACCCCTCGCTGCTCCGCGCGATGGGCGCCGGGACCGCGACCATCGCGTTCGACGTCGACTTCAACCGGGAGGTCCTCGACGACGACGCGTGGACCTTCGCCGACGCCGCGCAGCTCACGGCCGCCCTCGAGCACGCCGAGGCCGACGATGCGCTCGTCCGCGCGCGAGGAGCCCGCGCCCGGGAGCGCGCCGCCACGGTGTTCCGGTGGGCGGATGTCGCCGACGGGTACGAGCGGCTGGCCGCGCGGATCGCCGCCGGCGACTCCGTGCACGCCCTGGCGCGCCATGTGCGCCGGGCGCCGGCACGACCCGAGGCCCGTGCGGCCCGCGTCCCGTCGTGATCCGCACCGGAGGGGACGCCGGCGCGCCCGAGGCGCTGACGTTCGTCACGGTCGTCTTCGAGCCGGAGCTCCCGCTGCTGCGGCTGCAGGCGCGCTCGCTCCGCAAGTTCCTCGACCCGGCGTGCGTCGCGGAGATCGTCGTGCTCGACAACTGCGCCGGTGGGATGAGCGGTCGGGCCCGGCGCGCGCTGCTCGACGACCTCGGCGACGTCCTCGGGCCGCGCGCCGCCGTCCTGCGCACGTCGGAGCTCGGCGTCGACGGCGGCACGGCCGGCTGGCGCAGCCAGCAGGCCGCGAAGCTGCTCGTCGCGCGGCGCGCGCGCACGGATCACCTGGTGGTGCTGGATGCGAAGAACCACCTCATCCGAGCGGCGAGCGCCGCCGACTTCGTCGACGCCCGCGGCGTCGCGAGGGGCGGGACGCATCCGTACGCGACGCACCCGCTGCGCGGCGACCTCGAGCGCACGCTACGCTACCTCGGGGCGGACGACGACCGCATCGCGGCGCTGGTCGCCGACTTCCCGCCGACCGCGACGCCGTTCGTCATGAGCGCGGAGGTCGCGCGGCGCATGATCGACGACGTCGAGCGCCGCTCGGGCAGGCCCTTCATCGAGGAGTTCGAGCGAGCCCGGCTGCTCGAGTTCTTCCTCTACTCGGGCTGGTCGATCCTGCGCGGCGATGGGGTGCCCGTCGACGGGGAGCCCATCCAGGCACCGATCGTGTGGCCCGGGCGCGCGCACGAGCAGGGTGCCCTGGACGCGATCCGCCACGCGCGGGAGTCGGACGCCGCGTGGTTCGCGGTCCACCGGCGGGCGCTCGCGCGCGCGGACGCGGCGACACGGCGGCGCATCATCGACTTCTGGAGCGAGCGCGGCCTCATGCGAGCGCCCGCGGCCGAGCGCTTCGTGCGCCGATTCCGGATGGCCTACGTGCCGGCCGTCGGACGCGCCCGCATCGCCGAGCGCCTGTCACGCCTCCGCAGCCGGTGACCGGCGTGCCGCGCCGATCGGCAGCCTCCACCGGACGCGCTCCGTGGGCGCGGCGTCCGTGTAGTAGGTGTGCCGATGCCTCGGCGGCCGGGCCTTGTTGAGCACGATGCCCAGGATGCGGCCCCCAGCGGACTCGATCGATCGCACGGTGTTCGCCAGCTGCGGGCGCCGGGTCTTCGACGCGTCGACCACGATCACCACGCCGTCGACGAGCGGTGCCAGCAGGTTGGAGTCGGCGACCGTGAGCACGGGCGGCGAATCGACGATCACCGCGTCGTAGCGGTGGGAGGCGCTGTCGAGCACGGAGCGGAACGCCTGCGAGGTGACGACGGTCGCGGGGTTCGGCGGCAGCTCGCCGGACGTGAGCACGTCGGGGCCGCCCTCGCGCCACGCGACGATCGCGTCGCCGAGGCTCAGCCTGCCCATGAGCACGGTCGTGAGCCCCACGGACCGGTCGAGCCCGAACAGCTGGTCCACGCGCGGGCGCCGCAGGTCGGCGTCGATCACGAGCGTGCGCTCGCCCGCGTCCGCGAGCGTGACGGCCAGGTTCGTCGAGAAGGTCGACTTGCCCTCCGCCGGGGAGGCGGAGGTGATGAGCAGGCGCCGCGACTTGCCGTCGAGCGCGCTGAACGCGAGCGCGGACTGGATGCGGCGCATGTCCTCGGCGACGGGGCTGTGCGGCTCCCGGGCGACGATGAGTCCCGCGTCCACGTTCCGCTTCGACCGTGTCACGGAGCCCAGCACCGGCAGGTCGGTGACGCGAGCCACCGCGGCCTCGTTGCGCACACGCGTGTCGGCCATGGTCGCGATGAACGCGGCGAGCACGCCCAGCAGGAACCCGACGGCCGCTGCCAGGAGGGTATCCCTGGTCGTGCTGGGCGAGGACTGCACGGCGGCCGGCACCGCGTCGTCGATGACGGAGGCGCTGATGGTCGCCGCGCCCTCCACGCTCTCGGCGGCGACCTCCTGCACCACCGCGGCCACGCGCTGCGAGACGGTGTTCGCGATCGACGCGGCGCGATCGCGGTCGGCGGAGGTCGCCGTCACGTCGAGGATGACGGTGTCCTGGGGGATCGTGATGGCGATCGAGCGGGCGAGCTCCCGCGGCGTCGTGCTGAGCCCGAGCTCGTCGATGACGGGTTCGAGCACCCTCGACGACGTGGCGAGCCGGGCGAACGACAGCATCTGGTTCTGCGTGTAGGCCGAGCCCTGGTTGAGGTCGGCGCCGGAGGTGCCCTCGTTGAGCGCGAAGTAGAGCGACGCCCGCGACTCGAACATCGGTTGTGCGGAGGAGGAGACCAGATAGCCGGCCGCACCGACGAGCAGCGTGAGCCCGACGACGAGCGCCCAGAGCTTCCGCAGCGCCTCGAGCACGTGCGAGAGGTTCCACTGCGTCGTCGGCTCCGGGATCACCGCACCCACCGGGTTCGAGGCGTCATGCGGCAGACACTATCCCCCGCGCGACGTCGGTTCCGATCGCGCAGGCGTAGCGTGTGCGCAAGATTCACCCAACGCATCGCTGGGGCGCTGATGATGGGTGCCCGACCAGACGGTGGAAGGAGGACCCCGTGCGCGTCCTCGTCGCGTGGGCCGACGACTCCTCGGCGAACCTGGGCGTCCGAGCGCTCGGCCAGGGGTCGGTCGACCTGCTCCGCGGCGTGTGGCCCGACGCCGAGTTCGCCTTCATGAACTACCGCCGCCGCCCCGAGCAGATCCCGTGGGGCCGCAACCGCTCGCTCCTGCGCGAGCGGGTCACCGGCGCGAAGGGCATGATGCGCTGGCTCGCCGGCTTCGACCTCGTCTGGGACACGCGCTCCGGCGACAGCTTCGCCGACCTCTACGGCCTCCCCCGCCACACCACGATGTCGCTCGTCCACGAGTTCGCGGCGCAGGCGGGCACGGCGGTCGCGCTCGCCCCGCAGACCATCGGGCCGTTCCGCACCGTGCGCGGCAGCGCGCTCGCGCGCCGATCGCTGCAGCGCAGCCGGCTGGTGTTCGCACGCGACCCGATCAGCGCGCGGGAGGCGGTGCGGCTGGGCCGCGCGTCGGACGCCACGACGAGCGATCTCGTGTTCGCCCTCCGGCAGCCCGCGGCGACGGTCCCCCACGACGTGCTGCTCAACGTCTCCGGGCTGCTCTGGCACGGCAACGGCCACGTCGACGCGATCGCCTACCGGACGGCGGTGCGGGGCGTCATCGACGGCCTGCTCGCCGACGGGCGCTCCGTGACCCTGCTGCCGCACGTGCTCGACTCGGACGACGCCGACAACGACGTGCCGGCATCCCGCGCCCTGCTCGCCGAGTACGACGGGAGGATCGACCTGCGCATCCCCGCCGACCTGGACGACGCACGCGCGGCCATCGCCGGCGCTCGGCTCGTGATCGGCGCGCGCATGCACGCCTGTCTCAACGCGCTCTCGACCGGGACGCCCGCCATCGCCATGGCCTACTCCCGCAAGTTCGCGCCGCTCATGGACTCGATCGGCTGGCCGCACGTCGTGCGCATCGGCACCGGCGACGACGCGGCCGCCGTGCTGCGCCTCGCGCGCCACGACGGGCTCGACGCCGCGGCCGCGGCCGCGAGAGCGCAGGGCCGGCGCATGCTCGAACCGGTCGTCGAGCG
>Ga0265296_1005743_pt1 | contig 10002 bp, 14 predicted proteins | sample MunlanPumphouse1_FD_189073 | JGI IMG/M metagenome (GOLD analysis project Ga0265296, IMG submission 189073) | Groundwater microbial communities from a municipal landfill in Southern Ontario, Canada - Pumphouse #1 | ecosystem: Environmental > Aquatic > Deep subsurface > Groundwater | place...
CATTGTGCCGTCTAGGCTGATTTGAATAGTGTTAAAATTTTTAGCAATAAATTCTGCATTATCTAAATTAATAAAAAAAGCATTAGTTGCTATGCCTGTTTTTAGGCCTAAATTTTTTGCATAAGTAAATATCTCAAAAATATCTTTTCTAAGCAGGGGCTCGCCGCCTGTTGCTACAAAATATTCTACACCAAGATTCGATGTGTCATTAATAAAACTTTTGACTTGGGTTGTATTTAACTCTTTTAAATATTGCTTGTTCTTGGCTCCACAATGCTCACAATTAAAGTTACATCTTCTTGTGCAATCCCAAACAATGTATTTAGGGGGAATTATTCTATTATTCTGTAATGCTAATAAAAAGTTGCGATAAAAACTAAGTATTTTCAGCTTCTTAATATAATATTTCAACATTATATTATTTTTTTCTTATTTTCCTGACAACAAACTTCACAAAACTCACTAATCCAATAACTGAAAAAACAACAAGAGAAATAGCTAATGCAGTCCATTCTTGAAAAAAATCAACTAGACTATCTAATCTCTGATTTGGAGCTGGTCCATATACAACCATAGAATTCATTCCGCCTATTTGTGCTAAAGAAATATTCGCGGATACAAATCCTATGATTTTAGATAAAATCTTTTTCATAATTCACCCCCTCTCTCTAATTACTTAGATTATAACAAATATCAATAAAAAAACAAAGCGTTCATTCAGTGTCCAGCCTGTGGCAAACCTCTGCCAGAGCCAGTTTTAAAATATTTTTCAAGATTATAAGCAAGATATCTATTTAGAAGTGCAGCCAATATAAATAGAATTATTTTTGCATTTGAGAATATAAACATAATATCATGTTTGGATAAAGCCCGCCTTCGCGGTCTTCTTGCGGGCTTTGCCCGCCGAAGCCCGCTACTGCGGGCGAAGGCGGGGACGACCGGACTCGAACCGGCAACCTCATGCGTGACAGGCATGCGCTCCGCCAATTGAGCTACGCCCCCATATATTTTTCAAAAATCTTTTTCTTTCTGGCAAGATATAATTCAGAGCCAATATGATTATACATAAATTTATATAAATTTAAAGAGTTATACTTAGCAAACCATAGCCTATAAGCAGAGTCATGATAATATGTTGGACTTTTTCTGTTTTTCCTTTTGTATGTACATATATTAACACAACCATCTCCGTCAAAATATCCTCTTAGATAATGGCGAAAACATTTATTCGGCATACTTTCTGTTATCTTTACGGACCTAGTTTTTCTAGGCGATAAACCCAAGTTCACTAAGTCATTAAACATAGGCCATCCTGGGTGTCCATTTTTTAAAAAAACTTTTATTTTTAGTTTTGTATATAGGCACAAGCAGTGTCAGAGGCGGGATTCGAACCCGCGGCCTCACGCTTATGAAACGTATGCTCTGCCACTGAGCTACTCTGACCGTCTATGCACTCTTTTTGTTGCGGGGGTTGGATTTGAACCAACGACCTCCAGGTTATGGGCCTGGCGAGCTACCAGACTGCTCTACCCCGCTGTGTCAGCTATCCTATCATATTGCTTCTAATTCTTCAAGGGCTTTTTTTACTGCGCTGACAGCCTGTTGCGCTTGATGAAAATTCACTTCTGTTTCAATATTATGAACAATATCATTGCGCAGTTTATGCGCCTGCCAGAGAACATCCAAATTACTAAGTTGAGCAGAAGTCAGCCGCTTTAATCGGTCGCCCAAACTTTTGCCTGCATAGCCGGCTCTTTCCAGCAAGTTATCAAGCAATTTATCAGCTTCAATCACAGCCATTTTATAATTGCTTTCATCGCGACTAGCCAAGCGTTTTTCAATAATCTGCCATCTTCGGCGTAATTTACCCGGAGTTAGCGTAGACACATCAATGCCCTTAAAAGTCATAAACCAGCTTTCCTGCAAAAAAGGACGAGACTGCGCAATGACAATTATAATGCTGATAATTAAAAAAATAGAAAAAATCAAAAAAAGCGCTTTAGTGGTCAAAAGCAATCGTTTTGGCCAAGGCGAATGCCAAAAACTAATTGCCTGGTTTTGGGTTTGACTAATAATTTGATTCGCAATTTCTTTCCAGTTCATAAGCAATTTTAAAAATTGTTTCTTCTTCAAAATGACGGCCAATAATCTGTAGACCAACTGGCAAGCCAGCTATTTTGCCAATTGGCAGAGACAAAGCTGGTAAGCCGGCTAAATTAACCGGCACAGTATAAATATCTGATAAATACATCTGCAATGGGTTTTGAGTTTTTTCGTCAAACTTAAAAGCAGTAGTTGGCGTGGTTGGCGTAATCAAAACATCAATCTTTTCAAATGCTTTTTGAAAATCTTGAATAATCAAAGTCCTGGTTTTTTGCGCTTGCAAATAATAAGCGTCATAATAACCGTGCGACAAAACATAAGTTCCAAGCATAATTCGACGCCGCACTTCCGGGCCAAAAAATTTTCTTTCTCGACCGAACCTTATGCCATCATATCTAGCTAAGTTCGCACTAATTTCCGCAAAATTAATCAAATAATAACAGCTTAGAGCATATTTTGTATGCGACAGGCTCACTTCTTGAACATCAAAACCCTTTATTGCTTTTTTTATCAAATTATCTATTTGCAAATCCAGGCCTTCGGAAAAATATTCTTTTGGAATGCCGATTCTTAAATTTTTAATTTTTAATTTTAAATTTTTAATTTTTATTGATGTTGAGTCTAGTGGATCGTGACCTTTAATAATATCAAACAAAATTTTGCAGTCTTCAACGGTTTTTGTAATTGGGCCAATTTGGTCAAGAGAAGATGCCATAGCAATTAAGCCGCAACGCGAGACCGCGCCGTAAGTTGGTTTTAAGCCGACTACTCCGCAAAAACTGGCTGGCTGCCTAATTGACCCGCCAGTATCAGAACCTAAAGCGCAAACACATAAATCTGCGGCTACGGCAGCAGCGCTGCCGCCGGAAGACCCGCCAGGCACGCATTTTGGATTATGAGGATTTAAAGTTTTTTGATAAGCAGAGTTTTCTGTTGACGAGCCCATAGCGAATTCGTCCATATTTGTTTTGCCTAAAACAGCAAAACCAGCTTTTTTAAGTTTTTTGATAATAAAGGCGTCATAGGGCGCGATATAATTTTCCAGAATTTTAGAGCCAACAGTGCAGGGCATATCTTTGACTAAGATATTGTCTTTAATCGCAATCGGAATACCGACGCCCTCTTTTTCGCGATGCAAAAAGCAACCGAATTTATCTTGTTTTTTTGCATATTCTGCAAAAATATTTTTCTTGTTTTTTAATTTTAAAATCTGTTTTAGGGTCATATATTCATTTCTTCTCGAGTAGTTTTTTAACTCTTTCTGCCAATTCTTTTTTATCAGGCAAGTATAATTTATACTTTGACACAAATAATTTGTTAGAAATTCCACCCAAAGCATATCTTACCATAACCTCATTTTTGTCAGCCGCTAAAATTAAGCCAATTGGCTGGTTATCGTCTTTGGCGTTTTCTTCAGCTTGAAAATAGTTTAAATACATATTCATTTGGCCGATATCTAAATGATTAACATGGCCGATTTTTAAATCTATTAAAACAAAACATTTTAAAATTCGGTGGTAAAATACTAAATCAACATAAAAATGCGTATTATTTAAAGTTATACGAAACTGACGCTTAACAAAAGTGAAACCCTTGCCAAGCTCGAGCAAGAACATCTGCAAATGATCAATAATTTTCTGCTCTAATTCCTTTTCTGAATACCTGTAATTTTCTGAAATGCCTAAAAACTCCAAAATATAAGGTTCTTTAATAATGTCTTCTTCCTGCTTGATAATCTGTCCTCGCTTGGCAAGCTCAAGCACGCCTTTTTTATCTTTAGAAAGAGCAATTCTTTCAAAAAGTATAGAGTTAATTTGACGGCTTAATTCCCGCACTGACCATTTTTCTCTAAGGCATTGCTTTTCGTAAAAACTACGTCCCAAATTATCAGAAACACTCAAAAGCTCAACATAATGGCTCCAACTTAATTGGTCAGACATTGTCTGACTTTTTGGATATTTCTTATAGAACAAACGCATATAAATAATATTGCTCCTGCTGAATCCTTTGCCATATCTCTTTTTCAAATCTGCAGCAATTTTCTCAAATAATTTACTTCCATATTCTGCTTTTTGTTTCCCGGCCTGCTCATATTCAACAATCAATCTGCCGATCTCCCAATAAGTTTTTACCAAAATTTGATTGACAACAACAAAGGCTTGTCTTCTGCCTTTTTCTAAAATTTTACCGATATCATCAATAAGCAATTGGTATTTATTTTGAGTTGATAGTTTTTTCATATCTTAATCATACCGAAATATTATACCTTAGCCCAAAATCTTTGCCAAAATTTTTGACTTGGGTAAAAACATCTTTCTTGTTTTTTAATTTTAAAATCTGTTTTAGGGTCATGAATCAATTAATCGCTTTCTTTTAATATCTCATCAACAACTTTGCGCGCCATCTTTTTGGCGAATCTGTGAGACGCGCCTTGCGGGTTTGGACTTAGAATATAGTTTCCGCTACCCTCCTGATCAAGCTTTTTTAATTCTTCAAGCCCTAACAAATCATCATGATTTGGATCTTTGAGATTCCCCCAAAGCAATGTTTTTCGAAAAGCTTTTTCAGGCTCTATGCCTCTTTCTAATAAAGTTTCATAAACATAGGGTGCGTGCGTCCACCATTCACAAGTATTTTTTGTTTCTTCGCCTACGACCCTTATGTTTATCTCATTATTTTGATCCGCTTTTGTCCCAATCTTTTTGCCATATTTCAAAAAAGCATGAGCAAAACTATGTTCGGCATTAGAAAAGCCTCCTTGTCTTTCTAGTCCCAATATATTGCCTTTAGCTAATAATCTCATTAAATGAGAACGCGCGCTACCTCCGCCGACGTAATCTTTTTCTAATAATTTTTGCGCTTCGTTATTATTTATGATTCTTGTTTTTAATAAATTAGGAAGTTCAGACTTTACTGCATCATCCGTTTTTAATGTTCTAACTCCTGCAATCATAGTTTCTTTTAAAACTTCATCAAAAGTCACTTGCTCTATTTCTCTCTCCTCTATTTCTCTCTCCTCTTTTTCCTTTAAAGCTTGTTCATGCATTTTGTCTCTAATATTTTTTTCAGAAGTAAAAAGTCCTTTGATTACGCCTTTTTCTTGTTTGACTTGTTTTTTAACATCTTCCTCAAACCTCTCCATCTCCTTTTGTTTTTGTTTTTCCTCCGGGCTAAACCTAGGCATTGTTTCTTTTGGCATAGTTTAAAATTAATTATTTAAGACGGCTTTTGTTTTGAAATATTGGCCAGAGTTTGCATTTTTAAATTCTAATTTTTTAATTTTATCTTGACGCATTATATTTTCTAAGCCAGCGGCGTGAGCTGTTGGTTCAATGTTCTTTAAATTTAATTTTGAAATTTCTGAAACATAATCCAAAATACCTGACAAATCTTTTGAATACTTCTCAAGCTCTTTTTTGGATAATTCTAATTTAGCCAACTTGGCCAAATGCTCAACTGATTTTTTGGATAAACTCTTTCTCATTTAATATTTGAACGCCTAATGCTCTGGCTTTATTATACTTGCTGCCGGGGTTTTTGCCAAGAATTAAAAAATCAGTATCTTCGGAAACAGAACCAGCAACATCGCCGCCTAATTGTCTTATTTTTTCTTTTGCCTCATCGCGAGTTATTGATTCCAATTCGCCAGTGAGAACAAAAATTTGTCCTCGTAGGGGCAAGTCGCGACTTGCCCCTACAGTCGGATAACTGATTCGAATATGTTTTAATAAATTTTCCAATAATTTTTGATTCTCTTTATTGCTAAAAAACTCATAAATACTTTGCGCAACGATTGGGCCGATATCTTGAATTTTTTCTAATTCTTCAAGTGATGCTTTTTGCAAATTCTGCAAATTGCCAAAATAATTTGCTAAATCTATAGCACTTTCCTCGCCAACATGATAAATGCCCAAAGCATAAATAAATCTTGTCAGACCAATTTTTTTTGAATTATTTATTGCCTCAATAATATTTTCCGAAGATTTTTCAGCAAAGCGCTCTAAAGGCAGTAAATCGCCCTGTTTTAAAGTGAACAAATCAGCTGGATAATAAATTAAATTATTTTCTAATAATTGGTCAATAATTTTCGGGCCAAGGCCGTCAATATCAAAAGCCTTTTTAGAAACAAAATGATAAAGCCGTCTTTTATGCATAATTGCTTGTCTAATGCTTGGTTCTATTTTTGGCATTTTAAATTTTTTTTCTTGGCCAGTGCGCAAATTCTTTAAAACTTTAATTACTTTAGGAATAACATCACCAGCTCGCTGGATTATAACTGTATCGCCTATCCGGCTATCAAGCCTTTTGATTTCGTCTTTATTGTGTAAAGTAGCTCTGGAAATAATTGTGCCAGCCAATTGCACTGGTTTTAAGATGGCAACCGGCGTTAAAGCGCCTGTACGACCAATTTGAATCTGAATATTTTTAATTTGCGTTACTGCTTCTTTACCCGGAAATTTAAAAGCAATTGCGCCTCTTGGCGCTTTGCCAGCAACGCCTAATTTTTCAAAAAGCGCATTATTGTTGATGCTGACAACAATACCGTCAATTTCATAAGGCAGTTTTTCTCTTTGTTTTCGCAAATTCTGATAAAATTCAAAAACTTCTTTTAAATTTTTACAAAATCTGCCTTTGGCCGGCTTAAATCCCAATTCTCTGATTTTTTTTGCTTCTTGCTCCTGTGTTTTTTCGCCCGACAAGCTCCAGGCCAAAAAGCTCAATTTTCGCAAAGCAGTCATTTTGGGATCAAGCTGGCGCACAGAACCAGCGGCTAAATTGCGTGGATTAGCGTACTCTTTTTGAAATTCCTGAAAAATTTTTTTAGTAATATAAATTTCGCCCCTGACCTCGCAAGAAATCGTCTTTTCTAATTTCAGGGGGATAGATTCTATTGTTTTTAAATTCTGCGTCACATCTTCGCCAATTATGCCATCGCCTCTTGTCGCGCCCCTGACAAAAATCCCATTTTTATAAATTAAACCAACAGCTAAGCCATCAATTTTTAGCTCACAGAAATAATCTAGTTGGGAGTTGGGAATTAGGAGTTTGGAGATTCTTTCTTGCCATCCAAGCATCTCTTCTCGAGAAAAAGCATCCTGCAAAGAAAGCATTGGCTTTTGATGCTTGACTTTTTTAAATTCTTTAAGCGGTTTGCCGCCGATTCTTTGGGTTGGCGAATCCTGTGTAATAAATTCCGGATATTGCTGCTCCAATTTAAAAAGCTCATGCTTCAAAGAGTCCAAAGCAGAATCAGAAATCTCCTGTTTATCTAAAATATGATAAAGATATCTATGATAATTAATCTCTTTTTTGAGTTTTTTGATTCTTGTTTGAGCTCGTGATTTAAGCATAATTTAAGTATAACAATCAAAGAACCTCCTTGCAAGGAGGTTCACAAAACCAAAATATTTAATAATTTGTAAAGACCTTACTTATCCACAAAAAAACTCCCTGCCGGCCGGCAGCCAAGCCTAGCAAGGGAGTATTGTTATAAAATTCTAATACCTGTTTTCTTTATTTCCCAGACAAAAGGGTTCTCATCTTCAGCAAAATCTTCAGGACTATAACCAACTGGTTCTAATCCATACATAACATCAGCATCTCGTCTTTTTTGCCACAGATATTGCAGTGCCTCAAAATTATCTTGAAACTTTGGTGAAATAATGCACAGATCAATGTCACTGTGCTTATGCGCTTTATTTTTCGCATGAGAGCCAAATAATAAAGCCTGCTCAATAGGCAATCCTTCTTCTTTGATTAAGAAGTTAATATAATTTTTTGCTAATTTTTTAGCTGTTTGTTGAAGCATTGATATAATTTTTTTGATAATTGCAAATATTTTTTTGTGAATACTTTAGTGCATTTTTTATAAAATTTAAGTTTAAAATCATTATAGCGACCGGCAATATTAAATGTGGAAATTTTATCTAAGCGAGTAAATTGTTTTGGACTTGAATCTAATTCAGCTCTTTCTGCTAGTTTGCGCAAATCGTGGAGATAAGGCGCTTGTTGTTTCGTTGTTTTAACCACGAGTGCTTTTAATATTTTTTCAAGAGTTAAATGACAAAAGAATAAACAATAAGAATAATGTTTTTTCTTAAATAAATCTTTTGCTACTTCAAAATCCCGTTTTGAGCTTTCAACCCAGTAAGCAATAATTTTTTGAATATTCATTATTATTTATAATATAAAAATAAATAAATTTTGTCAACCCAAAAAACTCCCTGCTAGGCGGGCCTGACAAGAGAGTTTTTAGTTATTGGCAACAAACATTGCATCCTGTCAGCATTACGGTACACCCCCCAGAGCTGAATACTGATCCCTGAGTTATATAAGATGTAAGAATCTCTCCAATTGGACAAGTTGGTGGATCAATCGGGCTAAGCGAACAGTAACTATTACATACACTAAAACATACAGAGTATATAGCCGCCTGCGCCACTTCAACTTCAATCCCTCTTCTCGTTTCCCCGGCTTTGCCAATTGCTTTTATCGTGTCGCCCTCAATTCTTATTTCATAACTAGCTCCGTCAATATTACCCAAGCATGGACATTGCGACAGATCACTTCCTGTTTTTATCTCATGCAATGCCCACTCAATGCCTGATTCTGCCGCATAATAGGCTTTCATAGAGTCAGAAGTATTGCGGGACATTTTGATTTTATCAACCATAACTTTGCCGGCGGTTAGGGCAATTGCTAAAACAGCGGTTAAAATAATTACGCTTAAAATTAATGCCACGCCTTTATTTTTTGTCATATTTTCATTTTCACCTCCAATCTATTCATAATATCGCGATGAAATTGTTGTTTGGACTCTAATAGAATTATTATTTTTAGTTAGAGTCATATTTATAGTCACTTTTGGCTGATCACTAGCATCAACATCAAAACTACCTGAAATACTAACAGTATTTAATGCTTCTGTGTTTCTTGTGATTTGATTATTTTCAAATTTATAAGTGACCGATCCGTCTTTAATACTTAAAGTATCACTAACACCTGTGCTATTATTTATCTCCGCAGTCCTAATTTCTCTGGCCATATAATCCATAATATATCTCGCTTCATCCTGCAAAACACTCAATTCTTTAACTTGCTTTTTAGCGCTAAGAGCTGTTACGAAAATACCAGTCACTAAAGCAACAACAATGCTAAAACAAGCAATGCCGACTAATAATTCAATTAAAGTTATGCCTTTATTTTGTTTGCCAATCATATAAATAATAAATTATTTTTACTTTGCCATATTCACAATTAACTACATATGGACTCCCGCTAATTTCACCTCTATCTCGTTTGTTTCGAGCTTCTTCAGCACAAGCTTGGGCTTTATTCGCATCAATAATTTGCTGCGAGCTTGTTTTATAAGAATGCAGAGAAGCGGCAATTAAATTCAAAGCCGCCACTAGGCCAATAGTAATTATTGCCATTGCAATTAGAACCTCTAATAAACTAAATGCTTTACTCATGATTTAATATGTTATTTTACCCTCGGGGCTAATTTGAATTAATGGACTCGTGCCAATTTTAAATTGAGTATTTCCTGTTACTTCAAGCGTTGGATGATCTTTTCTAATTGGCCAAAAAGCAATAGTTGTTTTTGCTCCTTGAGTAAATTGCACACCCGAAGGCAAATTAATGGTTTGACTATTGCAATCAATTTTATAGCTCGTGGTTTGCGTTGTTAAGCTGTAGCTTTCTTGGATGCCATTGCAATCAACAACTGACATTGCCATGCTTTGCACTCTTCTTAAATCAGAGACAAATGTTAAAACAGCCTGCTCTTCAAGATCTTTAGTTTTTTGACCAGAATAATTAATAATAACAAGGCTGGTCATTAGGCCGATAATGGCCATAACGACCAAAAGTTCAATAAGTGTGAAAGATTTAGATAAA
>Ga0265296_1005744_pt1 | contig 10001 bp, 6 predicted proteins | sample MunlanPumphouse1_FD_189073 | JGI IMG/M metagenome (GOLD analysis project Ga0265296, IMG submission 189073) | Groundwater microbial communities from a municipal landfill in Southern Ontario, Canada - Pumphouse #1 | ecosystem: Environmental > Aquatic > Deep subsurface > Groundwater | place: Canada...
GATAGCCTTCTTCCCATTCTCCCTCGTGTTGTTTTCTAAACTGCTCCTCGTAAGTGACGCGGTCCTTGGTCTCACGTCGCACCGCTGAACCACGGATATATTCGATGGAAAGATCGGTTTCCTTTTTGGCATTATTCATCATAGTTCGAACCAATTTCGGAAAGCTAGTTACCATTAGGCTGATTAATATCGCAGACAGGAGAGTTACGGGGATGACAAAGATCAGGATTTTCCGCTCTGCATAACCTATTCGTTTTTGTTTCCTTCGGTGATGCGTCAAGTGTTCCATTTCTCAGTTCCCTTTGGCAACTCAACCATTCTCTTATTACGGCCTGAACAAATCCTGTCGAGTAACGAAAAACAGGTCGGCGATTGCTTCGGATCGAAAGCCGCCGATCAGCAGGAAATACTTTTGCGCGCCGGACGGCTCATCCTTCATCTGAACGATTTGTAAAAAATATCGCAGTTTTGAATATTTTTCCCGAGCTTGATTGGCGCCCTGTTCGGTTGCATATTTTCCCATCAGGATGGAATAATCGAGGCTAATGACCTCCGCTTTCGTGTTTTGACCGGAGTAGATCAGCCGGTCCATTTGCTTTTTCGCAAGTTCTTCGTTCGCATATCTGCCGGTGCAGATCAAATACATCTCCGTTTCAGGATTTGGGTAACTGAACGATAGAAAGGTGCGAAGGCCCCGCTTATTGTATTTGTCCGCAACCTTTCGGGCTTCGCTGAAGATTGTCTCGGTCTTGAGTAAAACCGTGAAAGGTTTGGAGATTTTAATGATCTGTGCCGTTCCTTCGGTGTAAGGAACGACTGTTAGTTGAGATTTTGGAGGAACCGCGGTTGTGATAGGCGGCATTGGTTTGGGTGATTCGACGGTTTGACTTGTTTCTTGTTTTGAAGGAATTTGACTGACCGGCTTCTCTTTTGTTGTCTTTTTTGGCATATCCGGCAACGGCTCGATACCGTAACGCTCCTGAAGGGCTTTTAATTCGGCAGGAACCGTTCTGGCTTCGATGGTGTCCGTCTCTTCGACAACCGTAGTGTCCGTTAAAATCGAATCCGGCGCAATTGCTTTCGTCTGAACGGGTAATGTGACTTCAGACGTAACTTTTGCCGCAGGTTTGCGATGTGATTTAATCGCATGAATTCCCAAATAACCGAGGAAGAAAACGCTCGCTAAAGCCAAGATCGCCGCCAGTATGCGCCCTTTTCTTAATCGGTGGAAAATTCCGAGCATGAGACCTTCTTTTTCATTTAAAAAGAAGGATTGTAAAAATGCGAGCACTCGGTTTTGCTTGATGGGTTCTGCCGATTCGCCATACGAATAATGATAATCGTAGCTATACTTGTAATCGGCGTAATCGGCGCTGACGTCGGCTTTCATTCCGTTGAGCACGACGCCAAGGATGTCGGATTTGAGCATCTCGAGTTGATTCTTCGAACGACGGAGCGTGCCGCGGGAAATCTTGCCCTGATAGTAAACCAGAATAACGGTATCGACTTTGGAGCCCAGCACGGTCGAATCCGTGGCCTGAATAACTGGCGCCGAGTCGAACAGGATAATGTCGTAGCGCTCCTTCAATTCGCTGATGACTGTATCCATCAATTTCGAAGCGATGATTTCCGACGGGTTTCTTTCGATTCTTCCGCAGGTGAGAATGTTCAGGTATTCGATGCCCGGGATATTGTCGGTTCTGAATGTGTCTGTCGCCATCGTACCCATCATCAAATCGCTCATCGTCCGGATGACGCCGTCCAAAGGCTCTTTCCGAAGAATGACGTCTGTCAGACCGGGCTCTTTGTCAATGCCAAAAAGTTTGGAGACGCGTGGCTTCCGCAAATCGGTTTCAACCAACAGCGTATTCAGGCCGATCTGGGCGAGCGAAACGGCAAGATTGACGGAAACGGTCGTCTTTCCTTCGCCTGCGACGGACGAAGTAACCATCACCGATTTGTAGCCTTTATCGAGCAAACCGAAATGAACGTTCGTGCGAAGACCGCGGAACGCTTCGGCCATCGTCGATTTCGGATTGTAATGTGAGACGAGTCGAGCCTGCATTTGCAGGATTTCGTCGGGCACCTCCGTTGTGATTTTTTCTAGAAGTTTCGATTTGATATTTTCGATATCGACGTACGGGATGATTCCCAGAACTGTCGTATCGAGCGTTTTTTCGATGTCGTCGATCGTGCTGAATGTCGTATCGAGCGTTTCTGCCACGAACGCCAGCACGATTCCAAGGATCAGTCCTATGATGATTCCGATTGCTGTCGTCGGTCCGATCATCGTCGGATTGATTGGTTCATTCGGGAGAAATGCGGGGCGGATAATAAATACTTCCTGAACCTGCTCCGACATTTTGATAAGCGCTTCCTGATACCGGATTTCGAGTTCCTGATAAATTTGCGTCTTGATCTGCAGTTCGCGCTCCAGGTTCGATAGCGTCAATCCCAAAAGCGGGAGTGATTTGTATTCCTGATCGGTCTTTTCGTAGGTTTCCTTCGTCACGCGCTCTGTCCGTATCAATGTTTGCCGAAACGAATAAAGTTCCTGCATGAATCGCTTTTCGGACGTTTGAATCTGACGCTGTAGGTCTTTGATGATCGGATGCTGGGGCGTGTAATATTGAAGGTAATTATTGTACGTTGTGCGTTGCTGATTGAGCGATGCCTGCAGCGTTTCAAGCGCGCGATTCGGCGTGTTCAGCAAGAAGCTGAATGCCGAATAATAAATGTAATCCGGGTTTCGTTGGATTTCGGAGATGATATTATCGACCTGTACGATATCGGCGCGAATTTTCTCTAATTTGACTTCATTGGCATCCAACTGGCCGGTCAGTCGGCTGGCGGCTCCGTCGAGTGTGATAAACCGGTTTCGTTCCCGGTAGATTTGTACGTTCCGTTCGGACGCGCGGAGCGAACTTTCGGCTTTTTCGAGCTGAGTACGGATGGCGTTCAACGCTTGCGTGGTCTGAGCGTTTTTCTCCCGAAAACTCTCTTCGCTGTAAACCTTGGCGAGCGCATTGGCCAATATATATGCCTCCTGCGGATCGTAGCTCGTCGTGGTGATGTTGATGATATTGGTATAGCCTTCTTGTTCCGTTTTCACTCGGGATTTAAGTCTGGAGACGATCGCAAAATATTTCGGATTGCTACGGATTTCATCCGAGGAGAGTGACGAGTCGATCAATCCCATCGCCTGAGCGGTTTTCTCGATCATCGGGTAACTTTTAATAATTTCCGAGCGCGTTGCGAGATCGTCGCCTTCTCCCCAGGAAATATTCGCCAGATAGAGTCCCATCAGATTCGTCTGTCTCTCGATTTTGAGGCTGGATGAGGCCTGATAGAGCGGCGTCGGCTTGTTCATAATGGCGAAGATCATGCTGAATCCGCCGAGCATGATGATGGTTACGATCACGATGATCTTTTTCTTCTTGATAATTCGCCAGTAATCGCGAAGGTTGAGCTCGTATTGCGGCATACCTATTCTCTATTTAATATTGTTGAGCACGATGTATATAGTAAAAATCGTCGAAACCAGCGTCAGGACGGTCGCGATCGGTTGAACCTTTTCGGCGATATTGACGAAAATGCCGCGTTGCCTGTTGGGAACGATGATGCGGTCGCCGTCTTCAAGAAAAATGTTCTTTTTATCGGCGCGATGGTACAAAAACCTGTCCATGTTGAAAACGACGGTGTTGCCGTCTTTCCGCGTGACTGTGATGCTTTTCAGGTCTGCCGCCGCCGTCAATCCGCCGATCGTCGCTAGAAATTCGGCCAGACGTACATTTCCGGAGATCGGATAAATTCCCGGGCGATTGACCTGCCCGAACACGAAAATATTCCGTGCGCTGAGTTCGACGACGCTAATCCGGACGACCGGTTCGCGGTAATACTGCTTCGCCACGCCGGCCAAGACTGTCTGCGCTTTATCGATCGTCATGCCGCCGAGGCGGACGGCGCCAAACAATTTATGGTAGATATTTCCATCCGTATCGATGATATATGATTCCGTATCGGCCGGTTTGCTTTCGGTTAGCGATGCCTCGTTAATGCTGATCTCGACAATGTTGCCGTATTGCAGGATGTAATTTTTGGAAAGAAGCGAATATTTGTCTTCCATCGCGGCGCGTGGTACGATCACCTTGTCTTTGTCTTTTAAAACAATGTTATTAACGGGTTGATTGGTGTAAAGATACCGTTCCATGTCAAAAATGATGGTCGTTCCGTCTATCCGGTTGACTGAGATCCTGGAAATATCCGCATCGACGGTCGTTCCGCCGTTCATAATGATGAATTCCGCAACGGTCGTCGTATTCGGTTGGATTGGATAGATGCCGATTCTGGGAACTTCGCCGTAAAGCAGGACGTCTTCCATTCTTTTTTCCAATACCGTGATGTTAACGGTCGGAGATGTGAAATACTGGGAAAATTTGATTGTCAGCAATTCTTCGGCTTCGGATACGGATAACTTTTCCAATGATACTTTTCCCAGAAGTTCATGAAAAATAGTGCCGTCCTGATTGATGGATACGATGTTGCTTTTTTCGACGGGTGTGCCTTGCTGACCGATGTCGAGATAGGAAATTTTAATCTTATCACCGGGTCCGAGAATGGTGAAGGCTTTATAGGTGTCCGGTTCCGTTGATACGGCAGCGCTCTTTTTCGTTGCCTGCTGGGCAAAAGCAGGATCGATCGCGCCGGTTAACAACAATAGAACCATTCCGAAAATCGTTAGGGATTTAAGGGAATGCACTGGATTCGCGCTGTTCATAATTCTATACCTGTTTTTCCACATTTTCCGATTCGTCGTCCGTGTCGGAGGAAAACGGTCATCATTCTTCCCGGTACTTTGAAATGACATTTGCCAGAACGCTGTTGGTCAGGTAAAGAAGATCGATCGGTTTGCAGATGTAATCCGCGGCGCCGTTTTTCATGGCATCCAGTGCGATCTCCTTATCGGACATTCCCGTAACCATAATGACGTCGATTTTTGGCGTATTCTTTTTGATCTGTTTCAGGAATTCGATCCCGTCGCCGTCCGGGAGTTTGATGTCCAGTAACATGAGTTCCGGGTGAAAGGTTTCGATGGCGGCTTCTGCCTGTTTGCGATTATAGGCTTTCTCGACGATATACCCTTTCTGAAGCAACAAGTCTTCGAGAAGTTCCACTATGTCAAATTCGTCATCTACTATCAATATCTTTTTCATCTCTTTTCTCTTTCTGATGCAATTTAAATATTCATGGTCGATAAATCAATCAGTTACTAATACCGGAAGAACTCCGTACAGCCTTTTGAACAAACCGAAAAACATTTGTGTTTTTTGATGTAAAACCGGTAATCCCGGTATGTTTCGTTATTCCAGATTTCGGAAAACTTGTGTTCGCGGATGCTTCCCGGCGTGAAATTCATCGTGTGATACGGTCTGACCGATCCGTCCGGGAAAACATAAGCCGTCGCCCAAAGACTCAGACAACGATTCTTGTACGAAGTTGAGACGAACGGAAACTGCGTGTACCAAGTTCGAATTTCTTCGGCAGTTAGGTTGGGGTAAAAGTTGACGTCGGTTTTGTGTTTCTTTTGCCGCAGTTCGTCTGCTTTTTGGATCAGCACTTCGGGATCGATCTTCGGAAGTTCGTCTGAAATGAATCCGATCCAGTCGGTCGGAGATTGATGAAACCGTTCCTCGAATGCCGGAATGAAATGATTGACCGTGTCTTTGTCAAGAAACAGCAAGTGATGAAGCGTCAATCCGCTCGCCTGAATCTCTTCGGCAATGGCGATGATCTCATCGATATGCTGAAAATTGTATTCGGTCAGCGTACAATTGATATTTACCAGCGGCGTTCGCGATTTTCGTTTTCGTTTCGATTCCGCCAGCGCCCGAAATCCTTCCATCGCTTTGTCGAACGTGCCGGGAACGCGACGTATCTGGTCGTGAATTTCCCGCGGTCCGTCCAAGGAAAAAATGATCTCGTCCAAACCGGAATCGACGATCTCGTCGGCAAACCGGTGAATCAATGTGCCGTTCGTGACGACGTTGCAACGCAGGCCGGCGGATTTGATGGTTTTCACGACTTGAATCCAGTTGGGATACAGCATCGGTTCACCGCCGAAAAGCGTGAAATTGGGCTTGTGTTTCCGAACGTCGTCGATCAGCGCCTGAATCTCTTCCAGCGACAGCCGTTCGCTTAGCAGTGAGCGGTCATAATCTTTGAAAACGCCTTTCTCGCCCCACTGTCCGCACATCAGACATTTGAGGTTGCAGGAGTAAGTTAGAAACAGCGAAATCGTTTCCGGGCTGAAACTGCGTCCGCGGAACAAATGATAAGAGAGAGACGCTTTGAGCCGATGATTCAGGTTTTTAACGGCATAACCGGGTTGTTTGATCGCTTTTCGCAACGCTCGCCCCAGATTTTTTTTCGGAATCATGAAGATGTTTCCACGACGATCTATACGATAATTTTCAGTTTAAACGGAGATGTATCGCTTCCGAGGATGACGACATTTTCGCCTTTTTGTAAATCGGCTTTAAATACCGATTGTTTGGCGCCGATATGTTTGCCGTTGACGATGGTTCCGATACTGCTTCCGCGGTCGAGTACGTAAAACGTGTTTTTGTAGATGTTCAGCGACAGATGATTTCGTGAGATGTTGAACGGAACTTCATCCTGGAAGAAGAGGTCGTTATCGACAAAAATATCGTCGGTACGATGAGAGCTCTGGCGGCCGATTTTGTACGGGAATTTGGTGATGACGGTGGTTTTGTTCGAGAGAAGTTCGCGGGTTTCCTTGGTAATTCCTTCAATCCTGAGCGATTCCGGACGAGGCGCAGGCGCTGCCGTTTCGGATTCGCCTTCCATCATCTTGTTTTCCAGATAAACTACCATGTCGTTCGTCTGCCGGAGATGCTCGAAGAACGCCTTGAGAATGGGAATGATGAAAGCAACCTTGTCATCGAGCAGGGCAAAGAAGTCGTCGCGGACGATCTCATCGACGGTTACGGGTGTCTTGGCGACGACCGAAGCGGAGCGCGGTTTGTCGTCGATCAATCCCATTTCGCCGAAAATTTCTTCGCCTTTAAGCGTCGCTAAAAGGACTTCACGCTTTGGCCCTTTCCGACGAACTTCGACGACGCCGGATTTTAACAGATACGCCGAACTGCCGAAAGTTCCTTCTTTGATGATTACTTCGCCCGGGTTGAATCTGATTTCTCTCATATTCTCTCTCCAAATATTAAACCAAACAAATATAACAACATTTGGCAAAAATGGTAATTCTTATTTTACCGTCCGATGATTTTATGACGAATCACACTTGTCGCGCCTAAAATCTTTGAATTTCGGCCGTGATTGGTTCAGCGCTTCTTCGATGTTTGGGCAGGAACGCCGGTTTTCCAACCGCTGATTCGCGTCTTTTTCCAGACGAACGGCGTTTTTTCGACGACGATCCGTTTCTGGCGCTCTTTCCGGGACAGACTCTTTTCGACGAATATTTTCCGGTTGGTGAATGGATCGGTTTCCGTATAATACATGACGCCCGACCACGTCGAAGGCGCCGGAATGAAAATCTGAACCTGCTCCGGATGGATTTTCAGTTCTTTGGATGCGAAATTTCGAAGCCGCGTCATGTCTTCATCGGTGCATCCGGGATGCGCCGCAATCAGGTAATAGGTTAAATACTGTTCTTTTTGGGCCTGTTTGGAAAACAGATCGAACAGGTTTTTGAATTCGATCAGCGATTGGCGTCCGGGTTTGCCCATCAGCGCGAGAACGTTGTCTTCCGTTTGTTCCGGCGCGACCTTCATTTGTCCCGAGACGTGGTGTTTGACCAATTCCCGCAGATAAGCAACGCCGTTTTTGATGTCGCCGAGCGCCATGTCGTATCGAATCCCGGATGCGACGAAGACTTTCTTGATCTTCGGGAGAGCGCGAAGCGATTTCAGCAGTTCGATCTGTCGGGCGTGATCGATTTTCAGCGATGGGCAAATTTCGGGATACAGACAGCGCTTGTCGGGGCAACATCCCTTAGCGAGTTTCTTCCGGCATTCGAAGCCGTACATGTTCGCCGTCGGTCCGCCGACATCGACGATGTATCCTTTAAAATCCGGTAATTCCGTTAACTGTTTGGCTTCCTGAATGATCGAATTCCTGCTTCGACCGCGGACGGTTCTGCCTTCGTGAACGGCAATCGCGCAGAAGTTGCATTCGCCGTAACAGCCGCGATGCGTGGCGATCGAAAAACGAATCGTGTCGAGCGCTTTGACTTTTCCGCCTTTCGCATCGAACGGATGAATGGTACGCTCGAAATCCAATCCGTAAATTTTATCCAGTTCATCCTGCGTTTCGTAAACCTGCGGTGGATTTTGAATCAGGAACCGGTCGCCGTGCGCTTGGCATAAAGTCTTTGCCGTGATCGGATCGTTGTTCCGGTAAAATGTCTGAAACATGTCGATGAACCAGCGTTTGCTTTGGATAACCGCTTCAAAGGATGGAAGCGGAAGCGCGTCCGGAGGGCAATCTTTGGCGATATAGCAGATTCCGCGAACATTCCGAAAATCCGCGCCGTTTTTTAACCGGTCAGCCAACTTGATGATCGTTTTTTCGCCCATGCCGTAAACGAGAATGTCGGCTTTGGCGTCAAACAGAATCGACTTGCGCACTTTGTCCGACCAGTAATCATAATGTGCGATGCGCCGGAGACTGGCTTCGATCCCGCCGAGAACAATCGGTTTTGTATTCTTGAAATGCCGTCGAATCACGTTAGCGTAAACGATCGCGGCGCGGTCGGGTCGGCGATTGTTGATCCCGCCCGGCGTAAAATCGTCGCTTCGGCGTTTTTTCAGCGAAGCGGTATAATTGGCAATCATGGAATCGACCGAACCGCCGCTGACGCCCCAGAATAACAACGGTTCGCCGAGTCGCGAAATATCAGTTTTCGTATCGATCTGCGGTTGTGCGATGATGCCGACTCGGTAGCCTTCCGACTGCAGGACTTTGCCGATGACGGCGATGCCGATGTGCGGAATGTCGATGTAAGCGTCGCCGGTGATCAGAATGACGTCGCAGACATCCCAGCCGAGCCGTTTCATTTCATCTTTGGTTGTCGGTAAAAACATGGCGAATTACTGTTCGTTGATCTCCGCGGCGGATTTTCCCGCCAAATAACCGGTCGAGAACGCGGCCTGAAGGTTGTATCCGCCGGTGTCAGCGTCGATGTCGAGGATTTCCCCGGCGAAATAAAGTCCTTTCACGAGACGCGATTCCATCGTTTTTGGATTGACTTCTTTCAAATTGACGCCGCCCGCGGTGATGATCGCCTCGGAAATCGGACGGTGACCGATGACCTCGAGGCGGAAATCCTTCAGCCAGAGCCGCAGACGTTTGCGCTCTTCGCCGGTGACTTGACTGCACACTTTGTCCGGAGAAATCCCGGTCGATTCGATACAAACCAGAATCAGCTTCGGCGGCAGAAGTTCGTGCAGGATTTTCCGATACTGCATCTTGCCGTGTTGCCCGAAATCCCGCAGGAGACGCGCGTCCAACTTTACATCGTCGAGCGCCGGTTTCAGGTCGATGGAAACGGATACTTTTTTCTTTTCATTTAGCGCATCTACTGCTTGTTTGCTCAGCGTGAGAATGATCGGACCCGAAAGTCCGAAGTGTGTAAACAGCATCTCGCCGAACTCCGATGTCTGTTTTTTCCCGTCGATCCATAAACCGGCGGCGACATTTTTCAGACTCAATCCCTGAAGATTCTGCGCCGTTTCGCCGGAAGTGATCAGCGGAATGAGCGCCGGGCGGATTGGAACAATCGAATGTCCAACCGCTGAGGCGAGTTTGTAGCCGTCGCCGGTCGAGCCAGTCAGCGGATAACTCATTCCGCCGGTCGATAAAACAACCGAATCGGCTGCTATTTGTTTTTTCTCAGATGTTTGTAAATCGACGACCGAAACGCCGACGATTTGTCCGTTTTCGACAACAATTCGGTCCGCTTT
>Ga0265296_1005745_pt1 | contig 10000 bp, 8 predicted proteins | sample MunlanPumphouse1_FD_189073 | JGI IMG/M metagenome (GOLD analysis project Ga0265296, IMG submission 189073) | Groundwater microbial communities from a municipal landfill in Southern Ontario, Canada - Pumphouse #1 | ecosystem: Environmental > Aquatic > Deep subsurface > Groundwater | place: Canada...
AGGTTTTCTTCCAGCTCTTTTATCTTGCCGGACAGATCGCCTTTCTCGGCCTTAAGGCTATTGAGCTCTGCCAACGCCTTATCATAATCACTCTTCAAAACAACACACCCTGTCAGCGATACAGCTAAAAATAAAACAATAATAAATCTCGCAATCATTGTATGTACCCTCCTTTGTTTTTAATATTTTTAGTATATCATGAACAAATCATGGAATACCTTCACCCGCTACTCCTCGATTATTCTGTAATTGTAAGTAATCTTTGCAGAACCCTCAAGAGTGGCTTTCACAGAGCAGTATTTTTCCATCGAGAGTTCAACGGCCCTTTTAACGGCATCGTCAGCGATATTCTTTCCTCTCACTACAAATTCTAAATTTATATCAGTAAACTTTTTAGGATAATTTCCGGCCTTCTGCCCCCTTACGTTTATCTCCAGACCTTTTACTTCCTGTTTCTTTTTTTTCAGTATCGAAACCACATCCATGCCGGAACATCCTCCGATTCCCATTAAAAGCATCTCCATCGGCCTTGAGCCTGTGTCTTTGCCTCCGACTTCAATATCTCCGTCCATTACTATTGCATGGCCTGATGTTGCCGCAGCGACAAACTGAAGGCCGTCCACATACGTTACCTTTGCCTCAGACATTCTGCCCTCCATAAAAATGTAGATAAAATCATTTAATCAGAGGCAATCGGGTTTGTCAAGCGAGTTGTTATTTATCAGAAATTTGACAACAAGCATATCCATAAGTTACGATACACCTATCGCGGGGTGGAGCAGTCCGGTAGCTCGTCGGGCTCATAACCCGAAGGTCAGAGGTTCAAATCCTCTCCCCGCCACCAAATTTTTTCAATTATTTTCACACCTTGTAGTATTTCAAAAAACTAATGTAATCTATCTGATATGGTTAAAACAGGTTTAGACCTTTTCGAAAAAAACTGGCCGGAAGACTTAAAAGGCTCTGACATAGGGCTACTGATTCACCCTGCCTCTGTAAATAAGAAAATGGAACATGCCGTTAATCTGTTTCTTAAATCCGGAAAGATAAAATTAAATGCAATCTTTGGGCCTCAGCACGGATTTCGTGGCGAGACTCAGGACAATATGGTCGAATGGAAGGGTTTCAGAGATACGAAAACAGGAATTCCGGTATACAGTCTTTATGGCCATACCAGAAAACCGGAAGCTGAGATGCTGAAAAATATCGATGTCCTTGCAATAGACCTTCAGGATGTCGGTTCACGCTATTACACATTCATCTGGACAATGGAACTCTGCATGCAGGCATGTCTGGAGAATCTAAAATCAGTAGTAATACTTGACAGGCCAAATCCGATAGGAGGAAAAATAATCGAAGGCCCGGTGCTTGATACGGCCTATACATCTTTTGTAGGACAGCGCCCTCTGCCAATTCGTCATGGGATGACTGTCGGAGAGATTGCAAGTTATCTTAAAAATGAATTTTATCCTTCTCTGGATTTACATATCATCAAAATGCAGGGTTGGAAAAGAAAGATGTGGTTTAATGAAACAGCCCTTCCCTGGGTCATGCCCTCCCCTAACATGCCGACGCTGGCTACAGCTATTGTTTATCCGGGAATGTGCCTTTTAGAAGGAACAAACCTGAGTGAAGGACGCGGGACAACAAGGCCCTTTGAAATATTCGGCGCGCCTTTCATAGAGCCTGACAGGCTTGTTAAAAAACTTAAAGAGTTCAAACTTGCAGGTGTTATATTCAGGCCGATGTATTTTCAGCCGACATTCCAGAAACATGAAGGCAAACTCTGCGGCGGTGCGCAGATATATGTAATGGACAGGAATAAATTCAAGGCGTTCAAGACAGGTGTCGCAATAGTTAAGGCAGTTCACGATATTTATCCGAAACAATTCAAATGGAAACAGCCTCCTTATGAGTATGAAACCATAAAGATGCCGATAGATATACTTGCTGGAACAGACAGGCTCAGACAGGATATAGAGAAAGGTACAAAGTTTAACTTAATGGAAGAACAGTGGGCTGAAGAACTGAAGGCCTTCGAGAAGACGAGAAGGCAATATCTTATATATTATAAACACCACTAACCTGTCACTCCCGCTTGTCGGGAGTCCTTCTGTAAAAAAGAAAGATTCTGGACAAGCCAGAATGACACAGCTCTTAGTGTAATTGGAGTAATTGTTAATTTATGCCAAAATTTTCTTTAAAGATTTTTCTTCCTGCCGCGGGTCTCGGTGAACGCTTAAGACCTATAACATACCACATACCAAAACCATTACTGCCCATTCTTGGAAGGCCTCTGATTGAGATTACTCTGAAAAAGCTTTCAGCAGTCTCCTCCGGCAGAATCGGAATTAACCTTCACTACAAGTCTGAGATGATAAAAGAATGGATTAAGAGTTCGCCTTTTGCGGAACGGGCAGAACTTTTTCCTGAGGATGCTATACTCGGTACAGGAGGGGCATTAAAAAATGCAGAGGCATTTCTTTCAGGTAGTCATTTCCTTGTGCATAATGCGGATATCCTGTCTGACATTGATTTCGTACAATTGATAGGAGCACATCTGGCTTCAGAGAATATTGCAACCTTAGCAACACACGCTTATCCTAAATATAACAATGTGGTTATAGATGACAACGGATATGTCGTAGATGTTGAAAATCCCGGGACATCAACTCCGAATCCTGACAACCTTGCAAGAAAAGTTGCCTACACCGGCATTGCTGTATATTCCCCTGAGATACTGAAGTTCCTGCCAAATGGAGTTTCGCATGCAACAGTGGCATGGCTTGCAGCAGCCAGGGCAGGTCATAAAGTTCAGGCGCTCGATTTCACCGGCTGTTACTGGAATGACATCGGGACTCCTGCTTCTTATGCATCTGCAATTATAGACGCCTTAAGAAATGAAGGTGAGACTGTTTATATAAATCCTTCAGTAAAAGGTTGTAATTCGGCAGAGATAGATGGCTACATCGTAATCGAAGAGGGAAATGAGTTAGGTCAAAATTTATCTTTAAGAAATTGCATTGTGCTTCCGGAAAGCACTACTCACCCCTCTATGTCCACCCTTACCAAGTCGGTACGACTCGCAACCGAGGGGGGAATTAAGGGGGGTAATGTTGGCGAAGGAGGGGTATTCGAAAACTGCATCCTCGGCCCTGATTTTAAAATAGACCTTAATGAATCAGAAATTCTCGGATCAAACAATGATGAAATACTTATCGGAACAGGAGGCTCTGCAAGAAAATATTACAGAATAAAAAAAGACGGAAATACAGCAGTCCTTATGAAATGCAGGGAAGGAGATGCAGATTATCACAGGCATATCGAATACACAAAGTTTTTCTTGAAGCATAACATCCCTGTTCCTGAACTGATTGAAGCAACACCTGAAAAAATGAGCGCTATATTCGAAGACCTCGGAGATATTTCCTTATACAACTGGCTTAAATGCAAACGTGAAGATGAAGAAATAGAAAAAATGTATAGAAAAGTTCTGGACATAGCAGTCCAAATACACACAGAGGCAACTGTACATATATCAGAATGCCCAATGCTTCAGGGCAGGCTTTTTGATTATGCGCACTACAAATGGGAGACAGGTTATTTTATCGAAAGGTTCGTCAAAGGCGTTAGAAATATAAAACCCAAAAATCTTTCTGCGCTTCAGGATGAATTCCACAAAATTGCATCAAAAGCAGATTCATATCCTAAAACAATAATCCACAGAGATTTCCAGTCACAAAATATCATGCTTCACAAGGGAATGCCCAGACTGATTGATTACCAGGGCGCAAGAATGGGACTTCCAGCCTATGACATCGCATCCATCCTATGGGACCCTTATTTTTGTATTGAGGATGAGATGAGAGAGAGACTATTGATGTATTACATTAATCAAGTAAGCATCACAGATAAAGAAAGATTAAATCACCCCCCCAGCCCCCCCTTGGCAAGGGGGGGCTTAGGGGGGGTAGCATTCACCGATTCACCTATTTCACCTATTCACCCCTACCCTCTTCTTCTCTGCCGTTTGCAAAGACATATGCAGGCCCTCGGAGCCTACGGCTTCCTCTCTTCCGTTATTGGCAAAAAATATTTTCTGAAACATATCCCTGAAGGACTAAGGTTTTTAAAGGAAGATGTGGTGTTAGTGAAAAACAATTATCCTGAATTGTATGCGTTGGTGATGGGGTTGTAGAAATATGGGAAGTGGAGTCCCTATTTTTTGCTCCAGATTCCTTGTGCCCCTAATTATTCCTTTTGTCCTGCAACATTGACTTCTTAGATTTTCTCCTTTTTAGGTAAATTGCAATTAAACCACCCAAAAAAGAAGAAAAAATCATAATTATCCCCTTAGAAAAAAATATCCGAGAGATTATCTCTATAGGGTTAAAGTCTTTAGGTATTAAAAAAAGGGCTTGAATGGTGAATATTAGTTGGTACATTATAATACTGATTGTTAGGTAGGCTGCTCCAATAAATCTTTGCTCATTAAGAATGGACATTATTATAATTCCAAATACTAAAGGCATCAAGAAAATGATGAAGAAAATTTCAAATCCATCCCCTAAGTGAGCTAACTTAATAAATTTAACTATCTCTATTTCAATCAGCCAATATAAAAGTCCGCTGATAATTAAAAAAAGATATCTTTTCATTAATCACATATTCAAAAACCGGGAACGCACCACATTTCTAAATCTCCTTCAAAATCTCAAAATATTCTTCTCTGCTGAAACGAAAATTGCTTAGACGTCAAGCAGGCGAGTTATTGCAATCGCCTGTATATTTCGCTCAATCTCAAACGTTTTATCTCCTGAGTGAATTATATATAAACGCTGAAGTTTAAGATCCGAAAGAGCGCTTCTCATCGAAGGTGTGACTCTCGGCGAACTTGTCAGCTTAACTTCAAAACCAAGCCTGCTTCTCCCCCTGATAACGAGAAGGTCAAGTTCTGCTCCTCCATGTGTTGCCCAGAAAAAGCACTCCTCATTCCTGAATCCCATCCGGCGAATAACGTGCTCTATGACAAACCCCTCCCACGACGCACCAACTTTGGGATGCAGCTCCAAGTCAATATAGGATTTAATTCCAAGTAATGCATGAAGTATCCCGCTATCAGAGATATAAACCTTCGGTGATTTAACCTGGCGCTTTGAAATGTTTTCATGCCACGGCAATAGCTGCCTCACAACAAGCGCAGACGATAACAAGTCAAGATAGTTACGTACAGTGGTGTCAGCAACGCCAAAGGAGCGTCCGAATTCAGAAGCATTCCATATCTGACCATGATAATGCGCCAACATGGCCCAGAAACGATGCATAGTAGCCGAACGGATAGTAATCCCCAACTGAGGAAGGTCTCTTTCGAGAAAAGTCCTTATGAAACCACGTCTCCATTCTTCGCTTACAGTATCGGAGGGAGCAAGATATGACCTCGGAAACCCTCCCCTTATCCATAATCTCTGATAGTTCTTTATCCCGACCTCATCCAGAGAAAAACCTCCAAGCTCGTGATAAATAATACGTCCGGCAAGGGTTTCTGACCCTTGGCGAAGAAGTTCGGGCGAAGCGCTGCCAAGCACCAGAAAGCGTGTTGACGATTTCGGGCGATCCACAAGTACCCTGAGGACAGGGAAAAGTTCAGGGGATCGCTGTATTTCATCAATAACAACAGTGCCCTTTAACTTTTTGAGCGTAAACATCGGGTCTGCCAGGCGCGCTGAATCCTCTGGATTCTCCAAATCGAAATAAGTGGAAGCGCCGCGCATACGTTTGAGGATAGAACGCGCCAGTGTTGTTTTTCCAACCTGACGCGCGCCGATGATCCCGACAACCCGGTAACGCTTTAAAAGAGCTATAAGCGCATCCGCTTCCCGCTGCCTTGTTATCATGATAAAAGCTTACCTTGAAAATTCTGTCCTGTCAACAGAATTTTCAAGGGGAGAATAAGGCAAACCGGCTATTCTTCTCTTCCTTCAACCCTTATATAAAGCGTCTTGTCCGCAACAACAGGAAGCTTATCAATCTCCGCAACTGATTTGACAACATCCCTTTCCCTGGCCCTGTGCGCCAGGACAATAAGCGGTACAGCCTCTCCGACCTTTCTGCCCTTCTGGATAACAGAGGCAATGCTTATGTTATATTTACCAAGTACGCCTGATATTTTTGAAAGCACGCCCGGCTTGTCAAAGGCAGAAAACCTGAAATAATACATCGCCTCTATTTCCTCTATATTCTTTATCTTTAATCCTGCACTCTTCATGCTCCCGATGCCGGGAATTCTTCCTGTTGCACCTTTTTCTATATTTCTTGCTATGTCAACAATATCGCTCACGATTGAACTGCCTGTAGGCATATCGCCTGCGCCCCTTCCGTAATAAAGAGTATCTCCAACTGCATCTCCATTGACGTAAATTGCATTGAAAACTCCGTCAACCTTTGAGATAAGATAATCCTTCGGAACCATTGTAGGATGAACCCTCAGTTCAACTTCACCCCCCCATTCTCCCCCCCTTGATAAGGGGGGGCTTGGGGGGGTTGCCTTTGCAATCGCCAATAGTTTTATCTTATAGCCAAGCTCTCCGGCAAACTCGATATCCTGAGATGTAATCCTTGTTATCCCTTCCTTGTAAATCTCATCGAAGGAAAGCGGTATGTTGTAAGCCAATGACGCAAGGATTGCCAGTTTATGCGCTGAATCTATCCCCTCTATATCAAAGGTCGGGTCAGCCTCTGCATAACCCAGCCTCTGCGCTTCCTTAAGCGCCTCTGAGAATTCAATCCCCTCGTCAGTCATCTTTGTGAGGATGTAATTTGATGTTCCGTTTATTATTCCGTAAACCGCCATTATCCTGTTGGCAATGAGTCCTTCCCTTATGACCTTAATAATAGGTATTCCGCCTGCAACTGACGCCTCGAAACCTATTTCAACACCATTCTTTTTTGCCTCGGCAAATATCTCGTTGCCCTCTGTTGCAAGCAATGCCTTATTGGCTGTTACAACGTGTTTTTTATTTCTTATGGCTTTTAGTATAAAATCCTTTGCAGGCCTTTTCCCTCCGATTAGTTCAACCACAATATCAATCTCAGGGTCATTTAATATCTTTTCTGCATCAGTGGTCAAAACTCCTTTGGGCAGCTTTATCCCCCTGTCTCTTTTTATGTCGCGGGTTGCAATCCTCTTAAGATTTATATCAAAGCCGATTCTCTGAGAAAGGATATCTCTGTTTCCGATAAGAATCTTTGCCGTACCTGTTCCAACAGTTCCAAATCCTATGATGCCTACATTAATCATCTGTTAACACCTTCTTAATGCCTTTCACTGCCTGTTTTATCCTGTGCTCGTTCTCAACAAGGGCAAACCTTACATACTCATCGCCGCCCTCTCCAAAGCCAATTCCCGGAGATACCGCAACTCCTCCCTCTTTAATCAGGAGTTTTGAAAATTCGAGTGAGCCCATCTTTTTGAATTGTTCAGGGATCTCTGCCCATACAAACATAGTTGCTTTTGGCGGGGCTACATTCCAGCCTGCCTTATTAAGGCCTTTAAGCAACTCATTCCGCCTTGACTGATATACCTTTCTGAATTCCTCAACACAGTCCTGGGGGCCCCTTAAAGCCACGATGCTTGCAATCTGTATAGGCTGAAACATTCCATAATCAAGATAACTCTTTATCTTTATCAGGGCGCCAACGACTTCCTTATTTCCGACACAGAACCCTACTCTCCAGCCTGCCATTGAATAACTCTTTGTCAAAGAGAAAAACTCCACGCCTACATCCTTGGCGCCCGGAACCTGAAGAAAACTCGGCGCTTTATAGTCATCAAATACAAGATCTGCGTAAGCAAGGTCATGGATGACTATTATATTATTTTCCTTTGCAAAGTCCACAACCTTTTTAAAGAAATCCAGGCCCTCCACAACCTGTGTTGTAGGATTATGCGGGAAATTGATTATCAGCATCTTGGGCCTGGGCCACGTCTTTTTAAACGCCTTTTCCATCTCTGCAAAGAAATCAATGCCGGGGCCTATCGGGATGCTGGTAATTTCACCGCCTGCAATTATCACGCTGTAAGGATGAATCGGATATGCAGGCGCCGGTGTCATAACAACATCTCCGGGCTGAATAGTAGCAAGGGCCAGATGAGAAAGCCCTTCTTTTGAACCGATAGTGACAACCACCTCGCTCTCGGGATCCAGATCAACATCATATCTTCTTTTATACCACTCGCATATCGCCATCCTCAATTGTGTAATACCCTTGGAAGCAGAATACCTGTGGTTTTTCTGATTCTGCGCTGCCTCACAGAGTTTATCTATAACATGTTTTGGCGCGGGCATATCAGGGTTGCCCATGCCGAGGTCAATTATATCCTCGCCTCTTTTTCTTGCCTCCATCTTAAGGCTGTTAACTATTGCAAACACATAAGGCGGAAGTCTTTTGATCCTGTTAAACTCAAACATTTATAAAATTCCTCCAAATTTTGCTAACAGCTATAAGCTATACTTGTACATTTCCTCTGCATTCATCGAGCTTCTTGCCAACGGAGAAGAAGCCGCATATTTAAACCCCATACCCAGCGCAATCTCCTTATACACATCAAACATCTCAGGCCTGACATATTCTCTTACAGGCAGGTTTTTCTTCGAAGGCCTGAGATACTGGCCTATTGTAACCGTGTCACAGCCTGCATCCCTCAAGTCCTTCAATACATGTATAATTTCATTGTAAGTCTCTCCAAGTCCCACCATAAACCCTGATTTTATGGTAATATCAGGCGCAATATTCTTTGCGTTCAGCAACACATCCAATGATCTCCTGTAATCGGCCTGATGCCTTACATAAGGATAAAGCCTCGGCACAGTCTCCACATTATGATTATAAACATCAGGCCTTGAATCAAGGACTGTTTTGAGCGAATCCTTATTTCCCCGAAAATCAGGCGTAAGGACCTCAACCTTCGCAGCAGGAAGATGTTTTCTCACTGCTGAAACTGTTTTGGCAAAGTGAAAGGCGCCTCCGTCTTTAATATCATCTCTTGTAACAGAAGTTATGACGACATATTTAAGCCCCATCTCTTTTGCTGCCATAGCAACCGTTTCAGTCTCATCATTATCCAGAGGTCCTGGTTTCGAATATTCCACAGCGCAAAAACCGCAGTTCCTTGTGCATGCAGAGCCGAGTATCATGAAAGCCGCAGTCGGCTTTGAAAAACACTCCCCCCTGTTTGGACATTTTGCTTCTTCACAAACAGTAGAGAGCCCGTAGTTCCTCAGGATGCTCTTTGTGTTATGGAGCCCGGCCCGCCTCAGCGGGGCTTCGATATAGCTCTTTACTTTTATCCACTCCGGCAACCGCATGGTTATTAAATATAAAAGAAATACTAAACTTTTTCAATTATAAAGAGACTGCACAGGCAAGCCGGCAGGCTTTTGAGCACAGAAGCTCTCCGGTCTTACCGGAGAGCTTCTGTGCTTTTATTACTTTTTAGGCGCTTCTTTTTGGGGGGATTCCTTCACAGGTTCTTTGGTTTCTTCCTTTTTTGACAGAGCTGCAATTGCCTCTTTATTTATATCAACCTTATAAGATTTCTTCAGGTTTTCCACGTAAGTCTCAAAAACCTCTTTCTGTTTCTGGGCTGTCAGCCGCTGTGCAAGCATATCCTTGATTTTCTCAAATTCAATCGGTTTGCCCTGCACTGTGAAATCCGCCCTGTTTTTATCATAGAAGGTTTTCACGTCTTTATCAGATACCTTGGCCTTGTCTTCTATCTCTTTTTCGAGCAGAGAGCTTATGAGAATCAGTTTCTGAGAATCCACCAGTTTTTTCTGATACGCAGGGTCCTTATCAAGTCCTTTCTTCTTTGCCTCCTGATAAAGAAGCTCTTTTTTGATAAGTTCATCAACAAGCTTTGCTGTCCCTTCCTCGCCCTCGAACATCTTCTGGGCAAATACAGGAAGGGCGTCAATCTCCTTTTTCAGGTCTTCCTTCGTTA
>Ga0265296_1005746_pt1 | contig 9999 bp, 8 predicted proteins | sample MunlanPumphouse1_FD_189073 | JGI IMG/M metagenome (GOLD analysis project Ga0265296, IMG submission 189073) | Groundwater microbial communities from a municipal landfill in Southern Ontario, Canada - Pumphouse #1 | ecosystem: Environmental > Aquatic > Deep subsurface > Groundwater | place: Canada...
AAGATAATTGTTTTATCAAAGCATGTGATGGCTACTGAACAGGCGCCGATGATATGGCCGCAGGGTTTAAACTCACATTGAATGTGATCGCTCAAGTTGATCGCGGTGTTTTCCTGGACAGTATAAAAATGCTGAAAAGATCGTTCGGAATCGTCTCGCGTGTAAAGTGGCTTTGCGGGATGATGTTTGGAATAAAAGTGGTAATTCGCTTTTCTTGCGTCCTCTTCCTGTAATTTGGCACTATCGAGCAGGATCAATTTTGTGAGTTCAGCTGTAGGCTCCGTCATATAAATCTTACCTTTAAACCCATTTTTTATGAGCAGAGGTATATAACCGCAATGATCCAGATGAGCATGCGTAAGAAGCACTACATCAATGTCTTCTACAGGGACATCTAAAGGTTGCCAATTTTGCTCACGCAATATTTTAATACCCTGAAACAAACCACAATCAACCAATATCGTGAGTTCGGGAGTTTGTAGTAGATGTTTGGAGCCTGTGACTGTTCCGGCGCCGCCTAGAGATTTTAAATAAATGGTTTCCATCTTTTTAGGTTTAAAGGTACCTTCACTTCTTATTTTTGTAATGCGTTTTTTTGATAGCAATATGAAGCAGCCCGTCTTTATAATTGGCCTTTATCTGATTCAAAGCAATATTGTCCGGTAGGTTAAAGCTGCGTGTAAAAGAGCTTGTAGAAAATTCTTTTCTCAGATAATTTTCATTCTCTTCTTTTTTTTCTATACGATGTTCTGCAGTAATAACTAAATCGCCTGCCTGTACTGTTATGTTAAAATCCTTTTTTCTAAATCCTGGTGCCAGTACCTTAATTTTGTAAACACTTTTTTTTTCAATAATATTGACTGTAGGTAACAGTGTGTCCTGATGCTCGGACGATTTATCATTAGACCAAAAGCCATCTCCTGTAGGTACGAGTGGAGGTTGCTTGGCTTGGCCTTTAGGTTTTGTAATTTTCATCATAAATATATTTAATGGTTTTACTCCTAAAGTTAGGCTTATGCAAATTATTAGATCATGATTTCAGCAATATTAAAAAATGATGCTGGTCACTTTCCATATAGCTATTAAATCATATAATTTAGTGTTAATCGGATTCAATCACGTAAAAAGCGATATTTACCTCCGCTCGGTAAACATCGCTAGCAAATTATCAAGTCCGTCTTCAGCGTGCAATATTTCAGTGTTTTGCAACGTATCTTTTGTTACTGCTGCCGCCCTTGCCTGCATTTGTTTTTCGTAATTTGAAATTGCAGTCTGAATATCCGGAAAATGGTCGCATGTCAGATTCTCGGCCAATTCAAAAGCATCCTGCATCGCCTGGTTTACACCCTCACCGGCATATGGCGGCATACGATGAGCTGCGTCACCAAGCATGGTCAAGTTTGATAATGTTGTCCAAGTCTGGTCTAACGGAAAGTGGTATTGTGGTCGCGGCATAAACCAAATTTCATTACTTGCAAAAAGTTCATGCCATTTTTCGCTCCAGGAGGAGAACGCGACTTTAAACCAATCAAAAACCTGTTGCTTGTTATTAAAGTCAATTCCGCTTTCCTGCACCCAATTTTCGGGAACTTTACAACCGGTATAAAACGATAAACTGCCCTCTCCTTTTGCACTTAAAATAATGGATTGTCCGTTTCCAAGCGCAAAGACTTTTCCGCCTTTTGTTATTTCCCAAAGTTTCGGTGTGTTTTTTTCGGCCTCGTAGATATTCCCTTCAACAATTGTAACGCCAGAATAAATCGGCTTAATATCGGTTAGGTAAGGGCGAATTTTTGAGTTTGCACCGTCGGCTGCAATGACAAGGTCAGCGTAAAAAGATTTTCCGTTTTTGAAATGCAGAAGCCAGCCATGATCCTGTTTTACCATTGAAATAAACTGACTGTCCCAAACAATGGTATCTTCATGCAATGCGTTTATTAAAATATCACGCAATGGGGCACGATCAATTTCAGGGCGATCTTCCTGATCCTTATCTTGAAGCTCGTGCTCATCCATTTTGATGATGGCCTGCTCGTCCAACACCCTTAAACGTCCCGCGTCGGGTCGAAAGCTAGCTTTAAATTCGTTCATCAAATTTGCTCTTCGAAGAGCTTCCAAACCACTTTCTTCGTGCAGATCCAGTGTGGCTCCCTGCTGGCGAACTTCTTTATTGCTATCACGTTCATATACGGTTACATTTACTCCTTTTAATTGTAAGAGTTTGGCTAATGTGAGTCCGCCAGGACCACCGCCAACAACGGCAACTTTCTTGTCTTGTAATTTCATATCCAGTAAAATTTATTTTTTTTGACTGAACAAAATTACGTGGGCCTGAGCGTTGAAAATTGTATAAAACGCTCATTTTGGTTCTTCAACAGTTCTTTTGGGGAAACACCAGCAAGTTTCTTGACTTCTTTAATAAAATGGGATTGATCGGCAAAGTTTTGTTGTGGAAACAATTTGCCTTCTTTGATATGCTGAAAGGAAGCACGGAAGCGGATAATATTGCAATATGCTTTTGCCGTAAGTCCAAACTGCTGATCGAAATAACGGTTGATTTGTTGCCGACTCCAAAACGATTGCGCGGCAAGTTCTTTAATTGTAATCGCCCCGTTTGATGCATAAATGAGGTCGAACAGTGTCCGTTTCCTGTTGTCAACTTCAAGCGGCAAAAGCGACTGTATTTTTTTTGTCGCTTTCGCGCAGAACAAATCAAAGTTATTCAGGTCGTCGGCACTAAAGTTCCAAAAATTAGGAGGCAAGAGACTCGCCCTGTCCACCAAGTTGGCGATGCTGGTCTGAAAAACAGATTGGACTGCAAGCGGGTTAAAACTGATGGCGTAAGTCTGTCGCAAAGGCGAAATGGTCGCCTGCCCCGGCTGAGTTTGGATACCCAAAAGCGTCACGTGGAAAGGCTCTGTTGCAGATTGCGTGAAAAATAGATCAACTCTTCCGTCTGGCAATACAACAACCTCTCTATTACAATCCGATTGGTTTTGTAAAAGCCAAAAGCTTTCAACAAAATCCGCTAACGACTTGTCAGGTTTTATTGCCTGGTATTTTAATTCATTTTCCATTGTTTTAGTCCGTTTATAAGCCATGACCTTCCCCTCAAAATTTACTACGGCACGTCCGGTTAAAAGTCACACACCTCCAATCAAAATTAAGGATTATTGTATAACCAAATATGAAACAGATCAAATACTAAGCCTATTCGGATGAGGGTGGCGGCGATCCTCGTTTTTCAATGACAAATGCTTTAAGCTCTGCCATTTTTCCATCTTCGAATCGCCAAATGTCGCAATAATCGAAATGATCATATTTCCCTTCCTTATTTCTCAACCGGATTTCTCCGGTCACCATAACAAAATCACCTTCCTCGATAGATTTTTCAACATTAAAAACTGGCGGTTCCTGATAGAACTCTTTCATATAAGCGCGAACTTCTTCTTTCCCATGGAGAATACGCTCCCCTACAAAAAACCATTTCGTCTCTGCAGTACAATAAGCTAAGAAGCTTTCATAATCTCCTTTTGCAATAAATTCATTGGCTGTGTGTAAAATCGTTATATTTTTCATTTTCAGCAATTTGTTTTGAATCATTAATTTTTGTCGGTCCACACGCTTTAAATGTTATAGTGGATCAGTATGATACGCCGCTACGTTCATAAAACCACCCAGGGCAACAAGTTGTTTTAAACGATGAAATAAGATATATTTAATGCTACGACGAACTACGGAGATCAGGATTTAAGTAACTACTTCTCTTTCCTAAAAACAAATATCGAGCAAATCGCTGCCAGTAAAAGGCACCCGCAGAACACCTGGAATGCGCTTTCCAGACCGATATTGACAATCAGGCTCAGCAAAAGGCTCCCAAGGCCATAACCCGAGAAAAGAAAGAATGCAAAAAGCCCTGTCGCCGCTCCTTTTTGCGCACTGAATGTGGTGACAATAGCAGCAAACAAAGGATGCGAGAGGTCAAATCCGAGTGAAAGTAAAGCCACTAAAACACAGGATGCTGCAAGATTTAGATTTTGGCTGAGCAGCAATACGGTAAGTGCTCCCAAAAATAAACCTAAAGGTATTATTCTCTGTCTTCCATAGTGGTCCGCAAGCTTTCCGAGTAATGGACCTAGTAATAGGCCCGGAATACCATACCCCAACAAGGCTAGCCCAATCTGTAATTCGCCGAGGCCATAGTTTCTATAAAAAAAATAAGCCAGCCAGGCAAAAATACCACCATGGAACATACCGTTAAACAAAACATAGAAATAGGTAAACCTAGCTCTTCCGCTTGACAGTATATTGCAGAAGACGAGGAAAATGTTCTCCTTAACTCCATGGACCGTCTCATTTACTTTAAATATGTTCTTTTTATAAATAACAATCAGCAGCAAGATAAGCAGCGCAATGCTCGCAACGCCAATAAAAAGCCATTGCCAACCGACTAGTGATGTGATCAAAGCGCCTGCGCTGGATCCGAAAGCTGTGCCACCTGCCATGTTACCAAAGAATATCCCAAGCGCGTGCCCCCGTTTTTCGTACGGGTACCGATCGCTGATCCAGCTAATGGTTGTGGGGGCAATACCGGCGGCACCGATGCCGGTCAGCAAACGAAGGAAAATCATCTGGTTAATTCCATGGGCGTAAGCGGTCAGTAATGTCAATACGGAAAAGATGATTAGGCACAGCGTAATTATCCGGAACCTGCCAAAGCGATCACTTAGAGGCGCATATACCAATGTAAACAATCCATAGCCGAGTAGGTAAGATGGTTCAATAAAACTCACATGCCGGGTAGTCGTACCAAACTGTTCGGATAGCAGTGGAAGCAATGGCGCGACCATGAATCCCTGGAAAAAAACAATGAAAGTTGCCAATGAAAGAATATAAACCGGAAACATAGATACGTCTGTGGCCGTTCTGTCATTTGTAATTAATTTGTACATTTCTATTATTTGTTAAATGATACAAATTTCAAGAATGTTAGCCGCAGAAGACTTATACGGATTGAGGCGATAATTGGACTTTTTATCGATTTAAATAGTAAGTGGACTTTTCATAAGCTGCAAAGCGTCTTGACGGTATGCTGTAGGGGTTAGACCCGTCATCTTTTTAAAAAACCGGTTAAAATAATTTGCTTCATTAAATTGTAGTAGATCAGCTATTTCTGACACCTGCAGATCGGTGTGTGTTAAAAGACTTTTTGCTTCCAGCACTAGCTTTTCATTAATATGAAACAACGCCGTGTGCCCGGTATATTTTTTTACTAAAAAATTCAAATGGCTAGCTGTGAGATTCAGTTCATCTGCGATTTTTCGAACCGTTGGCCTTCCTTCTTTTCGTATATCGGGGGCGTCAATAGCATAAGCATCGAGCACTTTTCTAAACTTGACCATCAGGGAGGCCTGTTTTAACTGAAAAGGAGTTTTTACCTCCTTATCTTTATAATACAGACGACGGATTTGGATAAGTAATACCTTTAATAAAGTTTGCATCATTTCAAAATTATCCTCCTGTCCCGATTTCATTTCAAGAAGCAGCGTTTCGGCTGTATGCGATACCTTGTCCATATCTTGCTGCGAAAGCCTCAGAAGTGAATTGGCTCCACGCATAAAAAATGGGTAATCTTTTTCAAATTTGGGTTTTAGAGGGTCTATTCCAGCAAATTCAGACGTAAAACAAATGAGATAGCCATAAATCGTTTCCTCACGCTGCCAGCTTTCCATTTTACCGGGATATGCGAAGTAAATACTGTTAGCTGACGTATAGATGGTTTCGTCAGGAAGCAGGAATCTGGGCCCCTGTGTCTTGCAGATTAAAATACGAAAAAAATTACCTCGGAAAAGCGGCATGAAAAGCAATTTGCCTTTTGCCTGGTCTTCAATCCGCATGACGTTAAATAAATCATTCACAGCTGTGCCAATCCTAAAAGTATCGAAAAATTGACTAATGGTATCGAGCCATGGAATTAAATCCTGTGTTTTTTTGTTTTTCATGCATTAAAGAAATCTATCAAATTTAGCCAATAGCGCGCTATAAAATAAAGAAATTATCAACTTTGACTTAGCGACAAGTTTAAACCTCGTTAACCCGAATAGCCATTATTAACTAAATCATAAACAAGTCTTTCATACCTAGTTATTGCTGTCATTTATCAACCATTTTCTCAAAAGCTCCAGCAATGTTTCTTTAACAAAAGGCTTCACGGCAAAATCATCCATTCCACACGAAATGCACCTTTCCTTTTCGTCCTTAATATTACTGGCTGTCAATGCTATAATTGGCGTATGTATCCTCCCCTCTTCATTTCTTCTAATCAATCCAGTTAACTCATAACCATTCATTTCAGGCATCTGTATATCCATGAAGACCAAATCAGGCCTATTATCCTTGAACAATTCAAATCCCATTACCCCATCGACCGCCTCTATGATTTCCACATTGGGAAGAACATTCTGTACAATGGTTCTAGTAAGCAACATATTAAATTTGTTGTCTTCAATAATTAAAATCTTGTATTTTCTTTCCAAAAAGGCCGTTTCTTTTTCGGCATATTTGATCGTTTCTTCATCCTGCTGTAATGCAGCAACTAATGTTGAATACAGTTGATCTACTTTAACTGGTTTATTAATACAATGAATAATATGGCTGCTTTCAGCAATACGGGCTGGGTTGGTCTCAAGGACGGATAACATTAAAACTACGGGCTGTCCAACTCCTTTGTAGAGTAACTTTTCCCTAATTTTTTTTATCGTATCGATACCGTTCATTATAGGTAGATCATTATCAATAATAATCGCATCATACCGCTCACCTTTGGCCAACATTTGAAGAACTTCAAATCCGTTATCGGCCAATGAGACATTAACTTTCTTCATATGCAACATCAATGCAATATTAGCTCGATCGGCATCTTGTCGGGCAACTATCATAATCTTTAAGGATTCTAAAAGTTTCCATTCATACACATCACCTTTTTGCGACCTTAATGTAATTTCAAAATAAAATTGGCTCCCTTTCCCATATTCGCTTTCCAATTTTAGTTTACTATCCATCATTTTTAGCAATTGATTTGAAATACTAAGTCCAAGCCCTGTTCCGCCAAATCTCTTGCTTATTGAAGCATCTTCTTGAGAAAATGCTTCAAATATTTTTTGCTGTTTATCTGGTTTAATACCTATTCCGCTGTCCGTTACACTGAAGCGCAGCGTGGTGGAGTTTTCGTCCGAGGATAGTACATCGACATGTAGTGCAACACTTCCCTTGTCCGTAAATTTTATTGCATTACTTAAAAGATTCATGATCACCTGTTTGAGTCGAAGTGAGTCAACCCAAACATAATGCGGTAGCGATTCTGATAAATTTACCCGAAAATCCAATTTTTTGGCCTTCCATTGAAAGTCAATCAAACTTGTAACCTGAGCAAACATCTCATACAAATCATTTTTTTCGATCGAAAGCTCCAATTTGCCAGCTTCAATTTTAGAAAAATCAAGTATATCGTTTATGATGCTCAAAAGAAGATTAGCAGACTGATCGACAATAGAAACATATTCTTTTTGTGTATCGTCTAGTTTTGTTCGACTCATCAAATCCGTAAAACCTATAATTCCGTTAAGAGGTGTACGAATTTCATGACTCATATTGGCGAGAAACTCTGACTTCGCCACGCTACCCTGGTCAGCAAGCTTTTTAGCTTTCTCTAATTCTTCTCTTTGAAGAACAATCTTCGTGATGTCTGTGGCAATGCCAAGATAACCTATAATCTGACCAGAAATATCGCGCATTGCAGTAACAGCAAGAGATACGTAAAGTCGCGTAAAATCTTTTTTTATATAAATCCATTCTCTTTGCTCGGATCCGTAGCGCTCCGCCATCTCGACGAACACCCTAAATTCACTAATCGGATACCCAAATTTACTTTCAAGTTCCTTCGCTCGATCTTTAACTTCCCTACTGCTATGAAATAATGTCGGCGTAATTTTACCGATCACTTCATCACCTTTATACCCTAATAAATTTTCTGCGCCCCGGTTGAAAAGGGTTATCAACCCTTCTGCGTCAGTTGCAATGATAGCGACTGCAGTAGTGGCATTCAATACATCTTCGAGCATTTTCTTAGAACGAATCGATTCCGCCTCAGAGCGTTTACGTTTATCGATATCCTGAAAAGTGCCATATAGTCGAACGCACTTCCCTTTTTCAAAAGTTGCTTTCCCTAGTGCTCTAACCCACAAGCTTGTACCCTGATAGGTATCAATTTCTAATTCAAGGTCCCATGAAGCTCCTGTAGCGATTGCACTATTGATAGCCTGAACAATTTTAATCCTATGTTGAGGATCTTTGTAAAACTCAATTGCTGTTTTAATAGTTGGACGATAATCCTTTGGAACCCCATGAATAATCTTCGTCATTTCAGACCAATCGATATAATCATCAAGTAAATCATACTCCCAGCTCCCCACTCTGGCCACCTGACTGGTCATGTCTAGTGTAGATTTCGCATATTCCAATTTACTAGTTAACTGGAGGTGCTGGTTTTTCTCTTGAAGTAAGCCAAGAACTTCTGTGCACAATAATGAAAGAAGAGTCCGTTGATTATCAGAAAGCTTGTTTGAGCTACTATCCATAACGCTTAAAAAACCAACTATTTTTCCTTCGTGATTGATGAGTGGTGCTTCATAATAATACAGTATTCCAAAATTCTGGAAAATCACTGAATTGCGCTGCGAAGGAAGTTCATTGCTAAGGTCTGGAAACTCTAGCGTGCCGTTGTCATCAAACACATAGTCCAAAAATACTTTATCGATACTTATATTTCCATCGACATCATGAAAATAGGTCCGCACAAAATTTTGACTGTTGTCGAATAAAGTCAACACCGCCATTTCCGTATTACAAATCAATTTCGCTTTAAGGAGCACTCCAAAAAGATCTTTCTTAATCATGTCAGCGACTAACTTATAATCATTATCCAAGATGAGATGGTCACTGTTATCGTTTTTAGGGTACTTTTGATTATGCATAAAGTTGTAATATGCTATAGATATTTAACGTTTATAACAAAACAACAATTTTATTTGAATAGTTTTTTAATAAAAAAAGAATTAATTCAAATTAAAATATTTTGGAGAACTAGGCATACGCGGAATCACAATAACAAAATAGGCAATTGTGACCATTGAGAAAACTATTCCTAAAAGTATATATTGCATTTATGCGGTCGTTTTAAAATTTCAATACAATCTCCATCGGAAGGAATAAATATTTTTTAACTCAAGGTAGATCGTAGGACTTCGATGCAGCGGGAAACAAGTTATACTGGCCCGGACACTTAGCACTTATCTTACAATACCGCTGGCCAATAACTTTGCGATCAATTTAGTTACTGAACCACAGCCTAACATAGAAATGATTAACAGTGTGGCCAGTATGGCAGACGAACTCAGAAGGCCTATGATGCTGATTGTGTCAGCACAAAAAAGGCCGGAATAAACCAGCCCTGATATATATAGTTATGATCCCAATAATGGGATAGTCGGTTTCAAAAAATGCTGGCGTGACAAGTGCAAATCAAGCCAGCAAAAGCAATAGTCTCATTTTTCGTATAAAGGACAACCGAAATATAATACTCGTTTGAAAAAAATAAAAAAAACCTTGAGGAGGGGGATCTCAAGGTTTCACTACCTATTATTAACCTAATTTATGAAAAGTACCATTATAACAATGGTTAGTTCGCTTTCGTTTCATCTTTTAGAAAAAAGTTGAATTTTCTGAGGTTCAATTTTTTTACGACGTCGAATATAAGGATCACCATATTTCCCCCACCTTCCTTACGTGCTACTTTTCACAAATATTTTTTAGTCGAAACAGCATGGGTTTTGATATTGTTATCTCTTAAAGATTTATAAAATGTGGAAAGTTTGATATTCGAAGCTTATCAATAGCATGAATTACAAACAATAAAAAATATTACTATGTCATTATTTTCAA
>Ga0265296_1005747_pt1 | contig 9997 bp, 8 predicted proteins | sample MunlanPumphouse1_FD_189073 | JGI IMG/M metagenome (GOLD analysis project Ga0265296, IMG submission 189073) | Groundwater microbial communities from a municipal landfill in Southern Ontario, Canada - Pumphouse #1 | ecosystem: Environmental > Aquatic > Deep subsurface > Groundwater | place: Canada...
AAATTAGCAAAAGAAATTTTTGTCGCCAACATAGCATTAGCGGTATATTTAATAAGCTCGGCCGATGCTAAATTAGTAACGATCTTTTTTCCTGGTAGCGGTTGGTGAAGATTTAAAAGTAAGTTAATGGCTTTTTTAGACTCAGAACCAATAACCACTCGGTCGGGTTTAAGACTATCGGTTACTCCAGTGCTTTCACGGAGGAATTCAGGACAAGAAGCAACTTGAACCTCAGCCTGTTTTGGTTTAACTCTATCAATAATTTCTTTAACTTTGAAATTTGTGCCAACAGGTACAGTGCTTTTACATGATACTACGGTAAAACCCTTTTTGAGATTTTTACCAATTTTTTCGGCAACTGAAAATACAATTGAGAGATCAGCCTCTCCATTTTGTTTTGGGGGAGTACCTACGGCGATAAAAATAATATCTGATTGGGGAACGGCTGCTTCAAAAGAAAGAGTAAAATGAATTCTTTTCGTCTTGAGGTTTTTTTCAAGAATTTCTTTTAATCCCGGTTCATAGATCATCGGATCGCCTTTGATTAATTTATCGATTTTTTCTTTGGTATGGCCAACTACCCAGACTTGATTGCCAAAATCGGCAAAAACGCAGGCAGTGACTAAACCAACATAACCATGGCCTATAAAAGTAATTGTCATAGAGATAAATTATATATTAAAATGTCAAAATTCAAATAACAAATGAATAACAAATATTAAATGTTTAAATATTTAAACATTTGTCATTTAAAATTCATTTGATATTTGTTATTTGTGATTTTATCTCAAGGAGTCCTTCTTCAAAACTTCTCATTTTCCAAAAATTATTTTTTTTGGATCTTATATCGACCAGTTTTGGCAGACCGGGTTTGTTTTTGATATATTCTTTGTAAGTTGTTTTGCCGATAAGTGATTTGTCCAAGTTGAATTTTTCCGCAACTTGAATTGCCGCATCATAAGGTGAAAGGGCTTTGCTACCTACCAAATGAAAAACCTCCTGAGAATAATTATTGAATAAATATTTTAACCCGTAAGCGATATCGTCTATAAAAGTTGGTGTCATCTGCGAATCGGTAATCATCGTCAACGGCTTATTTTGTTCAAGATAAGTTTTGAAGGTGCGGAAAAAATCCCTTTTTGCCTCAAAGACAGCTCGATAAGGATAGGAAATGCGGACAATCATCGCTTCTTCCCCGATAACTTTTTCACCTTCATATTTTGAATCGGCGTAGGCTCCTGAGGGGTTTGGCTTTGAGTCCTCAAAATAAGGAGGATTGATACCGTCAAAGACAAAATCGGTGGAGATATAGACGAATTTTTTTCCTTTGGCGCTGACTGCGTCAAAAACATTTTTTGTCCCATCACGATTGATTTTTAAGGCGAGATCCTTTGCGGTTTCAGCCCCAGGAACATTTGTATAAGCCGCTAGATGAAGAAAAATATCAAAATCTAAATCCTTCAATACATTTGTAACTTGTTCTTTATCAGTAATATCGAATTGTTTTTGAGAAAGAGAAATAAACTTAAGATCATTGTCTAACAGTTCAACAATTCTTGAACCTACCAGACCCGATGCACCTGTTAAGGCAACTTTAAGCATAAAATAATCTCAAATGAGTTCTAATATTTTCGATATTCTCCTGATTTAACTTCTTTCCACCATTCTTGATTGTTAATATACCAGTCAACCGTTTGTTTTAGTGAGGTGTTAAAATCGTGACTCGGTTTCCAGCCAAGTTCTTGGTTTATCTTTGTCCAATCAATTGCATACCTTCGATCATGACCGGGACGATCTCTAACATACTCGATGACATCTTTATCTTTACCCATAAAATTTAACACCTTTTTGACCACTTCAATATTTAGGATTTCCTCGGTTAACCCACCAACAAGATAGGTTTCACCGATTTTTCCTTTGTGTAAAATCAGATCAACCGCTCGACAGTGATCTTCTACGTAAAGCCAGTCGCGAACATAGAGTCCGTCTCCGTAAACTGGAACCTTTTTTCCTTCCAAAATATTAGTGATGGCTAAAGCAATTAGTTTTTCAGGAAATTGATAAGGTCCAAAGTTGTTTGAACAATTTGAAATGGTTATTGGTAGATTATAAGTTATGTAATAAGCTCGAACTAAATGATCTGAGGCGGCTTTTGAAGCAGAATAGGGACTACGTGGGTCATAGGGTGTTTTATCATTGAATTTATCTTTTGAATTTAATTCAAGATGGCCAAAAACTTCATCGGTAGAAATATGATGGAATCTTTTTACTTTGTTTTTTAAAGCAGCCTCAAGTAACGTATAAGTGCCGACAATATTGGTTTGGACAAAAGGGGCCGGATCGGAAATTGATCTGTCAACATGAGATTCGGCGGCGAAATGAACTATAACTTCAATTTCATATTTTTCTATTAACGAGTTAACGGATTGCAGATTACAAATATCCTCGTGAACGAAAATATAATTAGGATTTTTTTCAACAGTTTTTAAATTTTCAAGGTTACCGGCATAGGTGAGTTTATCAAGATTGACGATCTTGTCTTGAGGATATTTTTTCATCCAGTAAAGAATAAAGTTTGATCCGATAAATCCTGCGCCACCGGTAACTAATAGTTTCATATAGTTAATTTTACCATTTTTTTAAGTGAGGTTTATTAATTAAATCTTCCAAAATCTGCCAGCGTTTTTTCTTAATAAAATAAGGAACATCATCTTTCATTACTTTAGTGGCGGCGGTAAATGGTCGGGAAGAATAGATGGAAATGTAAGCCCAACTAAACCCGGCCTTCTTACATAATTTTACGGTGTTGTTAAATTCTTTTTCAGTCTCACCGCAAAATCCGACAATAATGTCTGTGGTAAATTTTATTCTTGATATTTTATTTTTTATTTTTGATATCAGCAAAAGATATTCTTTTGCCGTATACCATCTGTTCATTCGTTTAAGAACATGATCGTCGCCTGATTGAACCGGCAGATGAATAGTTCTGGTAATATTTTTATTTCTGGTGATGACGTCGATGAGTTCATCAGAAAAATCCCAGGGGTTTGAAGAGATAAAATCGATTTTGTCAAATCCCAACTTAGCCATATCTTCAAGAAGGTAAGGAAATAGGGTGGGAATGCGATACCTACCAAGATGTTTAACGTAAATCGGTTTTAAAGACGGAATATCTCCGCAATCTGCTCCATATGAATTGACATTTTGTCCTAGGAGGGTTATTGTTTTATATCCTTTTAATTTTAATTCTTTTGCTTCTTTAATAATATCTTGGTATGGTCGGCTGATTTCCCGTCCGCGGGTATATGGGACAACACAGTAGGTACAAAAATTATTGCAGCCGTTAGAAATAGGGATAAAAGCATTAATTTTATCTTTTCTAACTGGTTTATAACTAAATCCGATTTCCTCAATCGGTAAAAAATTATCAACTGCCGGAAGTTTTTCTTTTAATCTTTTCAAATATTTACCTGTTTTATCTTTAAAAGCAAGTCCGACCATACAGCCTGTAAGGATAATCCTTCGACTTCGCTCAGGACAAGTTTTTAATTTACCAAGGTTATTAATTAAGCCGAAAACTCTATTTTCTGCCGATTGGCGGATCATACAAGAATTAATAACGACACAGTCAGCCATATTTATATTTTCGGTTTTTTTTCCTCCTTGTTCTTCAAGCCAATTTTGCAATCTTTCTGAGTCGGCATGATTCTGTTGACAACCAAAAGTTTTAATGAAATATTTCATAATCTATCCTCTACCGTCTATTGTTTGTTTTTGACTCTTCCAATTATATATATAAACACCAGAAGAATAATTCCGACTGTTACGAAGACGATGAGCTTTTCTATGCCTTTGAAAAACAAACTGGCAATGCCCAAAACGAGAGAAATCAGCCAGTAAAAAATAGCAATCCTTCTTTTACCCCAACCTATTTCCAGTAATCTATGATGGAAATGTCCCCAGTCGGCCCGAAAGGGCGATTGGCCGTTCTTTACTCGTCTTATTATCGTATAGACAGAGTCAATTATCGGGACAGCTAAAATTAAAAAAGCCGTGCCAAGTTTTCCGAATGACAAAATCGAAAGAATTCCAAGTAGAAATCCAGCTAGCGCTCCACCACCATAACCAGGCATGATTTTTTGAGGATAAAAATTAAAAGGAAGAAAACCTAAATATGCACCGGAGACAATAAAGCATAAAATCATCACGGTCTGGGCCGAAATATCATGGGAGGTAAACCGCTGGGAAACTAAACCTAAAAAGAAAGCGGTGATAGCGACAAAGCCCGGAAGCTGACCGTCAACACCCTTGCTCCAGTTAATTATATTAGTTGTCCAAGCAAGCCAAAGGATTGCTAAAAAATCAGCCAAAATTAGAACAGAATGTTGGCCTAAGAATTCAAAACTTAATTTCCAGCTATCAAGCCTGATAACGCCGCCAAAAGGGTTGGAAATATAAGGGATACCTAGACCAAACGAGACAACCAGAGCAGAAATTAATAGATTAGCGATAAATCTTAAATAAGGAGAACTGTTAGAATAATCATCAATTAGGCCGATAATCATTAAGAAAAAACTGGAAATTAAAATACCGGCAACAATTTTATTGATAGGAATAAAAACGAAAACTGTGATTAAAAGAGAAAAATATATTGGTAGGCCGCCAGCTCGGGGAATGATGCCAGTATGGGTATGAGCTGGATGGTCGCGTTTGGTTTTATCAGTGACAAGCTTAAGTTTTTTTGCAAAAAAAATAGTTGGTTTAGTTAGTATAAAAGAACAGATTGTGGCAAACACAAAAACTAAAAAGGCGTTCATTTTAAATAACAGTAAAAATGATTTTTAAAAAAATAAAGGTTAATGAAACAATTATTCCCCAATTAACATATAAAATTATTTTTTTAACATAAGAATTTAATGGGAACATTTTTCTTATAATTAAATTATTTAAAACATAAAACCCGTTCATTAATAAGGGAATGATGAAAATCATCCAAAGTTCACCGAGCTGGTCTTCTCCCCATATTTTTGAAGGAAAAATGGGAATTTGCGGAGGCAGACGATTGAAGAAAATAACAAACACAGAAACCATTAATAAATTACCGGCAATTAAAGCATAAATCATAAGCATATTATATACCGATTGTCTTTGAAAATGCATCAAGTATGCCGTAAGCGTAATTAAGCTGTTGAAAAATAGTTTTAATTAAATTATCATGTTTTCAAATTCTTAAACATAAAATGACATACTGAAATGCTATTTTTGTCATGCTGAACTTGTTCCTGCCTGCCGGTAGGCAGGTCAGCATCTTTATTTATTTTTAATTTATAAGTTAGATCCCGAAACAAGTTCGGGATGACTAAAAAAATACCATGAAAGATACAGCAATATATAAGTTAGTTAAAAAGGAAGAAAAAAGGCAGAAAGAAGGGATCGAACTTATTCCTTCGGAAAACTATGCTTCTTTACAGGTTAGAAAAGTTTTATCGTCTTATTTTGTCAATAAGTATTCAGAGGGATATCCAAAAAAAAGATATTATGGAGGCAATGAGAATGTTGATGATATGGAAATAATTGCCCAGGATCGAGCTAAAGAATTGTTTGGCGTGCCTTACGCAAATGTCCAGCCTTATTCCGGATCACCGGCTAATTTAGCGGTCTATCTGGCTACATGCAATCCAGGCGACGTTGTGATGGGGCAGGCGTTAATTGCCGGAGGACATTTAACTCATGGGCATAATGTATCGGCAACGGGGATTTATTATAAAACAGTTCAATATGGTTTGAAATCTAAACTCCAAAATCAAAATGATTTGTTTGATTATGAAGAGATCAGACGATTGGCATTGGAGCATAAACCCAAATTAATATGGGTTGGAGCAACAGCTTATCCATTAATTTTTCATTATGAAAAATTTAGTCGTATTGCCGACGAAGTTGGCGCGTATTTGGCGGCTGATATTGCCCACGTTGCCGGATTAATTGTTGGAGGAGTTCATCCATCCCCCGTTCCCCATGTTCATGTAGTTACGACAACTACTCATAAGACCTTAAGAGGACCAAGGGGTGCAATAATCATGGTGACGGAAAAAGGTTTAAAAAAGAATCCTGATCTGGCTAAAAAAATAAACAAAGCCGTGTTTCCGGGTCTTCAAGGCGGGCCGCATGATAATCAAACGGCGGCGATTGCCGTAGCTTTATTTGAAGCAGGACAGCCATCTTTTAGAAAATACGCGAAACAAATCGTCGAAAATTCACAAGTCTTGGCTAAAATTTTAATTGCAAGAGGATTAACTTTGGTTGGTGGCGGTTCGGAAAATCATTTAATTTTAGTTGATTTAACACCGACTCATGGACAAGGGGCAGGGATTTTTGCCCAAAAAGCTTTAGATATAGCCGGGTTAACCCTTAATAAAAATACCGTTCCCAACGAACCATCATCGCCTTTTTATCCATCAGGTATAAGACTGGGGACGGCGGCAGCCACCACCCGGGGAATGAAAGAGAAAGAAATGATATTTATTGGTGAGGCGATAATCAGAGTTCTTGAGATAATTAAAGAATACCGCCTGCCTCAAGAAAAGGAAAAAAGGATTGCTTATATTTTTCGATACGAAAAAGATTTAGCAGAGATAGAAGAAATCAAAAAAATTAGACAAGAAGTAAAAAACTTAGCCTTAAAATTTTCTATTCCTTAAATCTTGTTAAGTATAAGATATAGTTTACCAATAAGATAAAAAGAGCCGGTAATAACTAAATGACTAGATTTTTGATCTAAGATTTTAGAAAGAGCTTGTTTTGGATCATTAACAATAATCCAGTCATAAAAACCTATTTTTTTTAGCTGGTTTGCAATTTTTATAGGTTCAACCGAAAGATGAATCAAGTCTAAGTTAGTGATAAAGAATGAAGTAATAATAATAAATTCAGCTAAAGGAGAAATAAGTTTAAGCATAGTCTTAAAGTCCTTAGATTGTTTAAAAGCGATTAAGAAGGTGAATTTCTTATTGGGAAATATTTTTTTTAGATTGGTTAAAAAAGCAGTCATTTTTTGCGGATTATGGGCGCCGTCAATAATTATTTTTTTTCTTTTAAAGTTTCGAATTTCCATTCGAGCCGGGATAGTGACGTTTAACAATGATTGTCTTATTTTTTCTTCATCGATTACAAATCCATCTCTTTTACTTAAAAGAAATAAGGCGGTTAAAGCAAGACTGGCATTTTCTGCTTGGTATAAGCCCAAGATATTTAGATAGATAGATTTCAGTCGGTAACCATTAGTTTGAAAATCAAAAATTACATGATCTTTATCTATTTTGACTTTTTTGAAGTGAATACCTTTTTTTACAAACAATAGTTTAGCTTGATTATTGTTGGATATTTTTTCAATAATTTTTTGTGCTGATGGTTTTTGCCAGACAGAGATAGCTAAATTATTCATTTTTATAATCATTGCTTTTTGGTATGCAATTTTACTTAAAGTTTTGCCTAGAATTTGAGTGTGGTCAAAGCCGATCTTAGTTAAAATAACCAGTTTATTTCCGGTGACCGTATTGGTGGCGTCGTATAGTCCTCCGAGTCCGGTTTCAATCACGGCATAATCGACCTTGTTTTCGAAGAAAATGTAAAAAGCAAGAACAACTAGAATTTCAAAATAAGTTGGTGAACCGTAAGAAGTTTGTTTTACTTTATTGATAAATGGAATAAGTTCACTTAGACGTTGACAGAACTCATCGATACTTATTAATCGATTGTTTATTTGGCAGCGTTCTCGTATATCAATTATATGGGGTGAAACAGAAAGACCAACTTTAAATCTCTGACTATTTAGGAGATGACTGGTTAAATAAGCAGTTGAGCCTTTTCCTGAAGTGCCAGCAATATGAACAACTGTTAAATTATTTTGAGGATTGCCCATTAGACTTAAAAAATATTTTGTTCTCTTTAAACCCCAATCTCCGGTAAAAAGTTGACCTCCTTCTTTTGGAATAAACCGACTTAAGAATCGTTGGGCCTCGAGAAGATTATTTATATTCAAGATATTAATGACTTATTAATAATTAATGAATAGAAAGTATATTATAACTACCGTCTGATCTCAAAATAAAGGCTCGCTCGGGGTAATATGGTAGAACATAAACAATACTATTTTTTGGGATAAGGATTTTTCCGACAAAGTCAGGTATTTCTTTATAGGACTTATTAAAGAGATAAACTCGGTTTTCATCAAAATAGTATTGAGCGATATGAAAATCCAGTTCTGACTCAACATAAAGAACATCAATAGATTTAGATATGAACTTAATTTCATTTATTGTCTTTGAAAAATTAATCTTTCCGCGATATCTTATTTCAAGACCTTGGTAATTTATTGAAAGAGCTAGAATCAGAATAAAAAAAATTGTTTTAGGTAAGGTTTTCATCTTCTCCAAGCAATATATCAAAACAAAAATTAATCCAATAGAAGAAAAAATCAAATAGCGGGGTAAAAATAACGGTTTATACAATGATATTGTAAAAGTAATTAAAGGTGGGAGCAATCCCCAAAGCAAGAAAAAAATCAAGGTTTCTTTTTGTTGTTTATTTTTCCAGTCAGTTTTAACTAAACCAATAGCAACAATGATAATTATTAATAAATTGAAGTTAACGATTAAAGGAAGATAATTTTTTATCGGTGAGGTTAAAAACCAGAAACTTTTTTCATACCCGCTAAAGATAAGACTTGGAAGATAGATTATTTCTTTCAAAGGCATTGAACTAATCCAAAATGAAGAAATGTTTTTCTTAGTTAAGGCAAAAAACATAACCCAAGGAAAAAAAGCGGCGAGAGAATAAATAATTAATTTTAGGCCTTTAAAACTTTTTGTTTCCCTGATTCCGTGAATAATTAAATCGACAATCTGAACTATAACTACAAAGATCATAAAATAATGGGTATAAAGTCCGAGAATAGTTACGATAAGGTAGGATTTTTTATTTCTTTGGTAAAAAAAATAAAAAGAGGCTGTGGCAAAAAAAGCCAACATGGAATACATACGGGCTTCAAAGGCATAATAGCCAAGAATAGGATTAAATAAAAACAGCAGTAGATATACCCAGGATTTTTTGCCTTTAATTTTCAAAACATCGAGGATAAAATGATGGACTATATAGATTGTTCCCCAATAAAAGATTAAAGATGGCAGACGGAGAGAGATTTCAGAATGCCCAAAAATCTTCATCCAGAAATGGAGAAAAAAATAATAAAAAGGAGGATTATAGTCTTTAACAGTTAATGTAATGATGTCAATAAGGTTTTTTTTGGCTAATAAATAAGTGAAAGCCTCATCACGCCAAAGAGACTGGATTAAGAAGGCAAGGGGAGTTTTAGTGAAAAGAAAGGATAACATAATTTTTAAACTTTCTCTGTCACTTTATATTTTAATTTTTTTCCGAGCAATAGTCTAGTGTGCGATTCAAGCGCCGGAAGAGAAGAGAATAAAAATGAGATTATTGGTAGCAAATACCACTGAACGATTAAAAGAGGAACACTTAAAGTCTTTGTATGAATATCAATTTTTTTCCTTAGTTTTACGTCTAGGTAAACATAAGCAACAATCATAAATGAAGAAAAAGTCAGGATTAATCCTGACAGTTGTGGTAAAAGAAATCCTAATACGGTTCTTTTGAAGACAGGATTAATAATAGGCGGGATAGACGAACTTAAGGTCAGAATAAAAAATGACGCCGGCCAAAAAAGATGAGTCTCAACCAAATAAAGAATTTTCTTAAGTTTTATAATTGGTTTTATATTAGGGGTAGTAAAAGATTTCTTTATGGCATAGGCGATGTCAGTCACTCCCCAGGCCCAGCGTTTCTCTTGCTCATAACGGCCGACTAAAGTTTTTGTCAGTTTTCCTGAATAGACAGCATCGCTATTAACTATCGTATAAAGAGGGATTGTTTTTACTTTTTCTCCGAATGTAAAGAAAGCTTGGAAGTAGATGTGCCAATCTTC
>Ga0265296_1005748_pt1 | contig 9996 bp, 10 predicted proteins | sample MunlanPumphouse1_FD_189073 | JGI IMG/M metagenome (GOLD analysis project Ga0265296, IMG submission 189073) | Groundwater microbial communities from a municipal landfill in Southern Ontario, Canada - Pumphouse #1 | ecosystem: Environmental > Aquatic > Deep subsurface > Groundwater | place: Canada...
CGACTGGTGCAACCAGCTACCAGAACCCTTAAAACGCCAAAACGCTCACCTGTGGTTAGGCCAAGGCCAAGCATCCAACCCATGACACAACCAGCACAAATAGCTGTACCGACCAATATTAACTCTAAGAACCATAAGACTCTAAAAAAAGTTATGTTAGCCATATTGATTGTATTAATACTATTAGCTACATCGGCGTGTGGGGGCTATTTTTATTACAAATCGTTCTCTAATAGCCCCAATGCCTCGGCTCAGCCTGGTAATATGCCAAATAACGCTAATCAGGCCCATTTTGCGGTTTATGTGCCTAAAAACAACCAGTTTGTCGTAGCCACCAATTTTAAAGACGGCCCACAGAGCTCTATGGTTATCGTGGCAAATAGCAATAGTGACGACAGGCAAATAACTATTTCGCAACGGCAAGTAGACCGATATTTTAGTACCGACCCCAGTGGGCTACAAAGTCTGCTTAAATCTCTTAACCTAGACATTGGGGACTATACCAAGATTAATAATGGCACGTCGTACATTGTTAGTGATTTTAAGACAGCTCTAACTATAAAAGAAGATATTTTAATAATTATCAAAAGCACTGCTAGCCTGGACACCCAAGAATGGGTCGACCTTTTTAATAGCCTGAACAGAGCTAATTAGGCTAGCCATTTTAGGCCACAATTAAATATTAAAAATAATCTGAAGCTACTTGTGGACAATACCTATAAAACATCTTGTAATTAATTAAATTTATATAGATAATAAAGCTTAAGTTAATAAGCAGAAACTTATAAAAAATGACAGAGTAATATGTCGAAACCAAAAATTAGGTTTAGTAAAAAAACTGGCGTGTTAGGCGTTCTATTATTGCTAGGTTTTATGTCTTTAGCCTTACTTGATTCTGTGGTTTATGGAAGTATGCCGGCTGATGCGGCTAGTTCTGATATCTCGAAATCTTATTATGGAGACTCTGCCACATTGGTACCCGGTAGCTTGGTGAGCCTAAAAACTGGTGTTAACAACCGAGTTGTCTTGGCCAACGCCAACTCTGGTAACAGCTTAATAGGTGTGGCTACACGCACCGATGATTCGCTAATTGCCATTAATCATCAAAACGGCAAGGTACAGGTGTCGCTTAGCGGCCAAGCCAATGCTTTTGTTAGTACTGTTTACGGTGATATTAAAACTGGCGACCAAATTGCCGAAACGTTTATTAGCGGAGTTGGAGCCAAGGCCAGACCCGGCGATAAGGTGGTAGGGGTAGCCCAGCAAGATTTTAGCTACGCTGGCGGCCAAGGTAAGCTGTACCAACATATCAAGCTATCCGACACCAAAAGTGTTAATGTGGCTATCGGTACGATCCCCATAATGGTGGCTGTTTCGCGTTCTGGTGATGGGGGTATAAATTATGTTCAAAAAATTGCCACCAGTATTGCCGGCAAAAAAGTGTCGTGGACTAGGATTGCTCTAAGTTTTGTTATAGCGATTGTTATGATTTCTGCCGTTGTGGTGATGATCTACAGCTCTATTAAAAGCTCTATCACCGCTACCAGCCGCAATCCACTAGCCAAAGCCTCTATTTTTGAATCGCTGGCTCAGGTTATGACCATGGTTGCGCTGGTATGTATTGTTGGAGTTTTGACTATGTATTTGGTAATAAGAGTATAGACAGGTACAACCACAATCAATCCAACTACCAAATCGGACACTACTGTCGACACTACAATAATAAACATAAGGATTGGACTGATAGCTAAACCGATAGTTTTGGTATTAACACCAATTCAGCTCTAGCCATTAACACGGTTTACAAATTTTACTACCAAATTCTCGAATAGTCCCAAATACTAAAATCACCAAAATGGGGCTATTTAACTTTAGCGCTATAAATGTTAATCTTTATTTAAGGGGAGTTATAGATAAAACCAAAATGCAGAGGGTAATTTCGGTCATTAACCAAAAGGGCGGGGTTGGCAAAACCACCACCGCCATTAACTTAGCAGCCTATCTGGCCAAGCAAGGTCTAAAGGTTTTGCTGATAGACCTTGACCCTCAGGGTAATGCCACTAGTGGGTTAGGTCTGGATAAACTAAACCTCGATTCTAACACCTATCAACTTTTTGCCAATCAAGCCAACATTAATGATTTAATCCGGCCAACGGCAATCAAAAACTTAGATATTGTGCCAACTAGCAGCGATTTGGCGGGTGTAGAGGTACAACTAGCCAATACAGAACATCGCGAACTAAAATTTAGAGATTGTTTAAGCAAATTAGACCATAATTATCAGATTGTTTTGGTCGACTGCCCACCTTCATTAGGGCTGCTGACCGTGAATAGCTTGGTTGGCTCGAGTGATGTGATGATCCCGGTGCAGAGCGAATATTATGCTATGGAGGGCTTAAGCCAGCTACTGCAAATTATCGATCGTATACAAAACGGTCTTAATCCAACGCTGCAGATTTTAGGAGTAGTTATAACAATGTACGACTCACGGACTTCGCTAAGCAGCCAAGTATATAACGAAATTACACGAGTTTTTGGTGAGTTAGTTTTTAAAACCATAATCCCCAGAAACGTACGTTTGGCTGAGGCGCCTAGTTATGGTCAGCCCATTGTACAATACGACAAATGGTCTAGGGGAGCACGTAGTTATAAGGCATTGGCAAAGGAGGTGAGCGGTCGTGTCAAGTAAGAATGTGAGAAAAAGTTTAGGCAAGGGTTTTGATATTTTGGTGCCGCTTGGCGTAGACGTTAACAATGTGGCTGCCGGTAAACAAGAAAAGGTTCATAAATTGGCGCTTGATATTGTTGTGCCAAAAAGCGACCAGCCGCGTCGTTATTTTGACGAAGTTGCTATGCAAGAACTTGCCGACTCTATTGTGCAGCACGGCATTTTGCAGCCGCTAATTGTAAGCCAGCTTGAACAAAATTTGTACTCAATAATAGCAGGTGAGCGTAGATGGCGTGCCGCAAAAATGGCCGGCTTAACAGAGGTACCGGCCATAATTCGCAGCGCCACCGAACATGAACAACTAGAAATGGCCTTGCTAGAAAACATCCAACGAGCCGACTTGTCGCCGTTAGAACTAGCCGTTACGATCCAAAAATTACACATTCAGTTTGGCCAAGACTATGACCAAATCGCTAAGCGCCTAGGCAAGGCTCATTCTACTTTAGTTAATACGGTACGGTTGCTTAATTTACCGCTCAAAATGCAAACAGCTTTGCGCGATGGCTTAATTAGCGAGGGCCATGCCAGATCGCTGCTAAGTCTAAAAAATGATCCTAAGCTGCAGCAAGCTCTATTTAATAAAATCATTGAACAAAAATGGTCGGTACGCCAAGCCGAACAATTTGTTGTGAATGCAAAAAAAGACGCCAGTGCAACAGTAAACACCTCTAAAAAAGATCCCAAAGTCGAAAAGACTGCCGGTCAAATAAAACATTATCTTGGTGTAAAAAAGGTTAGTGTGCAAAAGAGCCTAAAAGGCAGCGGCAAAGTTGTTATTAATTTTGCCAGCGAGGCCGAATTTAAAAAGATTGTAGAACTAATCTTAAGGCGCTAAACATTTTAAATTCGTTTAGGGGGAAGTACCTAACCCATAGCCGGCCAATAATATTATTGGTTGGTACAAGCCCCAAACCAGTGCGCGAATCTAGTGATCCGCCGGGGCTGCGATTATCGCCACAAACAAACAATTCGTTTTGCCCAACCGTTATATCTACATCGCTGCCGGTTGTTGGCTCTAGGTTCTGGGCATTGGGGTTAGTTTTGTCGGGGTCAAAGCCATCGGGGTTGGCGTTGTTATAGATAGTAATATGGCTATTTTTTACTACTACGCGATCGCCAGGCAAGCCAATGACCCTTTTAATTAGCTGTACGCCAGGATCGCTAGGTTTTTTAAAAACAACTACTTCGCCACGACTAGGTATGTATTGTTTATGTTTTAGGGTTGCGAACGATTTGGGCATTTTTAAAATAAAGACACGATTACCGTTTTGCAGGTTAGGCTCCATGCTAGAGCCATCTACTACGTAGCTCTGAAAAACAAACATTATCATAACCAGGGCAAACAAGGGCGCCATAATAAACATTAAAATGGTATAAAACACATTTTTAATACTTCCGTTGCGATAATTTGGGTCTTCTACAACAACTTGAGATGGTTGATCGCCAGCTGACTGGTTATTACTTGTTTGAGTTTGGTTGAAGGCCATAAGACTTAACCTATTGTAATGCAAATGCTCAAAAAATCTATCATATTTGTTATAATACAAAGGCTTATTTTATATGTATAAATTTCAAAGTAACAATCCAAAAAGCAAAAAATCTATTGATGGTTTTTTGGCTTCGGGCCCCAGAAACCCCAAGTTTAAGCCTGCCAATAAACGTCAGCTAGAACGTAATTTGCCTAGTTTTGGTAACCAGAGACGGCTAGAGGAGTTAGATAATTTTAATAAGGCTGATGGCTTTAGGGGGCGTAGCCTACCACAAATCAACCAACAAGGTCGCTATAGCGCTCTAAACCAGAGCCGTGAAAAACAAAAGTTTCACGATTATAAACCATCTATTATAAAGCCTAAAAAAGACCGTAAATTAAAAATTTTTGCGCGCGTAGCCATGGTGGCCATGGCTATATTGATTATATTTAGCGGTTTTATGGTGGGTAAGGCTTGGTGGAGTGCCCATAGGGTGTTTCGTGGCGGTGGAACTGCCCTGGCTTTTGACAAAAACATTGACCCTCACATGTTAAACGGCGAAGGCGATGGCAGGGTTAACATTTTACTAATGGGCAAAGGCGGAGCGACTGAGGCAGCCGGTGGTGATCTTACTGATAGTTTGTTAATTATGAGCATTGACCCAATAAATACATCAGTTACGATGTTAAGCGTTCCGCGTGATTTATGGGTTAGCCCGTCGGGCTTATGGCCAATGAAGATCAATGCCGTGTATACCAGTGCCAAGGGGCAAATGCTAAACAAAAACCCCAAAAACCAAGATGCTGCCGAGCTAGCCGGGATCAACAAACTCAACGGTGTGGTCGAGCAGTATCTGGGTGTACACATGCACTACTGGGCAATGATAGATTTTTCGGCCTTCGAAGAAGCAGTTAATACTTTGGGCGGCATTAATGTTTACTTGCCCGAAGCTTACAGCGATTACACCATGCTAGTTGGCAATAGATATCTTAACCTGCCAGCTGGTTGGCAACATCTAGACGGGGGCATGGCGTTGGCTTATGCTCGTTCTAGGCATGGTGCTGCTAGGGGTGATTTTGACAGAGGCAGCCATCAACAGACAGTTCTGGTGGGCATAAAAGATAAAATTATGAGTAGCGGTACATACTCTAACCCCATAAAAGTGTCTCAATTATTAGGTACATTTGGCAACCGAGTGCGTACTAGCTTGTCGATAGATGACATGATGCGTGTTTACGGTATTGCCAAGCAGCTTAATTCTGGCAACATTAAACATGCCGATTTAGCCCAAGAGGGTCAGGCAGTTGTCAAGACAGGGGCGGTTGGTGACCAGTCGGTGGTTCTGCCAATTGCTGGCGTTAACGATTTTACTAAAGTCAAAGCTTTTGTGCGCACCAAACTTAAAGATGGATTTATTATTAAAGAGAACCCGCGTATTGTAGTATTGAATGGTACCGATACAGTAGGTTTGGCCCAAAAACGAGCCGACGAGCTAAAGGGCTATGGCTATAATGTTGTACAGGTTGGTGACGCCACTGTTAAAAATATTCAATCGACAACATTTATAGACCTAACTAGGGGTACAAAAAAATATACCAAACGCTACATAGAACAAAGGTTGGGCACAACAGCCGTAGATAGCGTAGATGGGTTAGATTTGAGCCAGTACAAAACCACAGCAGACTTTATAATTATCATTGGGCCACAGGGTTAGTTTATGAAAAAGCTGATATACAAAATTAAACCAAAATCGGGCATCTCGCACGTTTTTTATTATTTATTTAATATTATGCAGCCTATTTTGGTGTTGTTGCTTGTTCTATTGCATTTGCCCATTTTGGCAGCTGGTATTATTTTGCTTGCTAAGTGGCGTATGTTTGCCGTTAGGCCGCGTTACTGGCTGGCAAACATAAGGGCCAATCTGGTGGATATATTTGTGGGGCTTGCGGTGGTGGCCTTTGTGGCTGGCACCAGCACTTGGTATACTCAGCTATTTTGGACGTTGGTTTATATTGTATGGCTGGTTTGGCTCAAGCCAAAATCAAAACCTATCCCAGTAATGGCTCAAGCTTTGGTCGCCCAGGCCCTGGCCTTGGTGGCTTTTTACCGCGCTTTTCCTAGCAGTTCGATTTTGTTGAGCATAATTATCATCTGGTTAATTTGTTATGTCTGTGCCCGCCATTTTTTGGGGGCTTTTGAGGAGCCTTTGATCAAAGTTATTAGTAATTTGTGGGCTTGGTTTGGGGCTACTATGGCGTGGGTTCTGGGGCATTGGTCTATAGAATATTTATTTTTACCGCAAATTGCTTTGATTTTAAGCGTTTTGGGTTATGGCCTGGCGGCTATGTATTATTTAGAAAGTAAAAATAAACTCAAACCGCTGCTGCGCTTTCAGCTAATTGTTGTGCTGATATTAATCTTGCTGATTATTATTGTCTTTTCGGACTGGCAAGATAAAACTATTTAATAGATTTAAACGCTAAATACGCTAATTAGATTTTGAGTTCTTAGCAATTTAAAACCTTGGGTTGCCATAATGCTTTTGATGCTTGGCTGCTGAAAGGCTAGCGATTCTATTAATATTAGGCCATTGGGCTTTAGTATTTGAGGGGCTTGCCGACTAAGCTTAGTAATTAATTGCAGGCCTTGGTCACCAGCAAAAATAGCTGTCGCGGGTTCGAATTTTGATTCTTCTGAAACCTTAAAATTGTGTGGCACATAGGGTAGGTTGGCTAGTATTATATCCATCTTAGGACAACTGGGCAAAATCATATCTGCTTGGATAAAATCAACTTTTGCATTTAGCATTTTGGCATTATATTTGGCGATTTTGAGCGCTTGGGTATTGTTATCGCTAGCAAAAACATTAAGCAGTGGGCATAAGAGCTTGGCGCTGATACTTAGGCAGCCACTGCCAGTGCCAACATCTAGTAGGTTGGCTTTCGCGGAGATTGGCGTGTTTTTGAGAATATTTAAAAAATCCTCGCTTTCGGGCTTAGGTATTAGCACATGATTATTTACTTTAAATTGATGGCCATAAAAAAAACACTTACCGGTTATGTAGGCTATAGGTTCTTGCCTAAGCCGCCTTTTAACTAAAACCTGCAATTTTTTAGCATGAGTATTAGAAAGCTCGTGTTCTGGGTGGGCTAGTAAATACTCACGTTCTTTTTTGGTGACGTGTTCGGCCAAAATTAAACTGTCAATATAAAAACTCTTAACCCCGGCAAGTTTTAATTGTTTTTGGGTGGATTCTAACCACTCGCCAATAATCATAATTATTCGCTCTGCAGGCGATGTTCAAAGTTTTGAAGTTCATCGATCATGTCTTGAATGTCACCATTTAGGGCTCCTGGTAAATTGCTGCGGCTATAATTAATGCGATGATCGGTAATGCGGTCTTGCGGGAAGTTATAGGTACGGATTTTTTCGCTACGATCGCCAGCGCCAACCAGACTGCGTCTAGTTTCGCTTAAAAGTTTGGCTTCGGCTTCTATCTTTTGGGCCAACAGCCTAGAACGTAGAACCCCCATGGCCTTGGCCTTGTTTTTAATTTGGCTCTTTTCGTCCTGGCAGGTTACTACTATGCCAGTTGGCAGGTGGGTAATGCGTACGGCCGAGTCGGTGGTATTAACGCTTTGGCCGCCATGACCGCTAGAGCGGTATACATCAATACGCAAATCGTTGGGGCTGATTTCTATATCTGTCTCTTCGGCTTCGGGCAAAACTACCACGGTGGCGGTGCTAGTATGAATGCGGCCGGAACTTTCGGTAACCGGAATACGCTGCACGCGGTGTACACCACCTTCGAACTTAAAAGTTTTATAAGCATCAGAGCCCTTAACTTCAAAAATAATCTCTTTAAAACCGCCAACCTCATTAGCATTTTGGCTTAAAATCTCGATTTTAAACTTGTGTGTTTCGCAATAACGAAAGTACATGCGATATAGATCACCGGCAAACAAACTGGCTTCGTCGCCACCGGCGCCGGCGCGAATTTCTATCAAACAATCGCGTTCATCGTTGGGGTCTTTGGGGGACAGGGCTTCTTCTAGCTGTTGATTAATGTCGGCCAATTGTTTTTCTAGCTGCTGATATTCGTCTTTGGCTAGTTCGGCCAACTCACCACCTTCGTCAACCAATTTCTGGGATTCGGCCAATTGTTTTTCTAGATCGGTTTTTTGGTCAAATAAATTAGTGGCATTCTCTAAAAAGCTCAATCTTTTAGCCATTTTAGGGTATTCTGGGTCGCCGTAAATATTGCCATCGTTTAGCTTGGTCCTAAGTTCACCGAGTTCTGATTGTAGATCGTCTATTTTAATTGTCATGGTTTTGTCCCTAATAGTTTACAGTATACAGCTGACAGTTTACAGTTATAGTTATGAAGTCTTATAGAGATTTAACGGTCTGGCAAAAATCTTTTGGTCTTGCTGTCGATGTCTATAATTTGGCAGCTAAGCTGCCTAATAATGAAAAATTTGGTTTAATTTCGCAGATTCAACGTAGCGCCGTGTCTATTCCGTCCAATATTGCAGAAGGGCAACAACGTAAGGGCAAAAATGAATTTAGTCAATTTTTAGGAATTGCCCGAGGTTCGTCCGCCGAACTTTCTACTCAATTATTGCTAGTGGAGTCAATTTATAAAATTGATACTTCGGATATCGTAAAAAAAGTCGAAGAAATCCAAAAAATGCTATATGTTTTGCAAGCAAAACTCTAATTTATCAACTGTATACTGTTAGCTGTAATCTGTTAACTTATGTCGCTTTTGGCGGCTGGTTTCTTGGCGGCTGCTTTGGGCTTGGTAGTTTTTTTAGCTTTGGTACTAGTAGTCTTTTTGGTGTGCAAACTAGCTTTGGCTTGGCGAGCTTTAGCTGCATGAGCTTGGCGAGCCTTAAATCTATCTACGCGACCTTCTATATCAACTAATTTTTCTTGGCCAGTAAAAAACGGGTGGCTGGCGCTACTAATATGGACTTTAACTAAAGGGTATTCTTGGCCATCATCCCATTTTGTAGTTTCGGTGGTTTTGGTGGTTGAGCGGGTTAAAATTCTAAAACCGTTGTTTAAATCTTCGAAAACTACGGTGCGATATTCTTTGGGGTGTAAATCTTTTTTCATAAATGTCCTTAATGCTCGTGATTGATGTAAAAGAAGCAGCCGGTTAGCAGCGAGCGACTGCAGTCGGAACTCTTGCTTCAAACTCGGGTTAGTATAAGGGGTTTTTGCCAAAACGTCAAGGGTACATAGTTGACAGCATACAGCCGACAGTTTACAGAGTCTTGGCTCCGTACCCCAACTCATATATCGTCACTGGGTCGGGTCGTACTCAGTGGGGTGTGACATTTTGTGAAACTAAATCCCTAACTGTTTACTGTAAGCTGTAATCTGTATACTAATGTCTCTTGCCAGGATGAGCCATATCTGTTAATATATTACAGCTAATTAATATTAACGAAACAGTCTTAAAGGGCAATATCCTCCCCACTCGGGGCAAGCCCATAAGACAAAGGAGTAAAAAGGATATGGCAACTAAACCAGATATTAAAGCCTTACTAGAAGCTGGCGCGCACTTTGGCCACAAAACTAGCCGCTGGCACCCCAAAATGGCCCCCAACATTCATAGCAAAAGGGGTGATATTCATATAATTAACCTTGAGCGAACTGTTGAGCAGCTCGAAGTGGCTCTAAAGTTTATAGAAGATACTGTGGCTTCTGGTCGCCAAATTCTATTTGTCAGTAGCAAGCGTCAAGCCAAAGATATGCTTAAAAGCGTTGCCGAAGAAGTTGATCAGCCGT
>Ga0265296_1005749_pt1 | contig 9995 bp, 12 predicted proteins | sample MunlanPumphouse1_FD_189073 | JGI IMG/M metagenome (GOLD analysis project Ga0265296, IMG submission 189073) | Groundwater microbial communities from a municipal landfill in Southern Ontario, Canada - Pumphouse #1 | ecosystem: Environmental > Aquatic > Deep subsurface > Groundwater | place: Canada...
TATACAAAGCTTGTAGATATGATATTTGAGCAGTTTACTCCTGAAAGAATCACTCTTGGTTCTCTTAGAGGGCTTCAAAGCACTATAAATAACTCTAAAGATAAGACGTGGGTAACTTTCCTCTCTGAAAAATCAAATTGGGGTAAAAAGATAGATTCTGGACTCAGGTATGAAATGTATTCTACGGTTATTGATTATTTGAATAATAAATATGGTTATACAAAGGTTGCGTTGTGCAAGGAGTCGGTTGAGATGTGGGAAAAGATAGGGTTGGATTATAAGAAAATTAGCTGTAATTGCATTTGGTGACTATATTTGAATATAATAAGGCACACTCTTAAAAAGTATGAAATTTTAGAAAAATACCTCGGAGCTTGTAAGATTTTATTTGAATCTAAACGCAAGCCCAATTTTCTTTATATAGATGGCTATTCAGGTCCTGGAAAAGTGAATTTCGTTGATAAAGAGTGGGGAATTAATAAAATGATTGCAGGCTCGCCTTTAAAAGCCATCGAAAAACTTGATCCGGCAAATTCAGAAAAGATAAGTTGTATTTTTATCGAAAAAGACCCTGAAAATTTCAAAGATTTAATTATGTATATTGGCAACATAAAAAATGTGGCATGTTTGCAAGGGGATGCCAATACAACAGTTATTGATGTCTTAAATAAAATTCCAGCGTTTACCGTAGTTACAGTTTTATTAGATGTAACAAAATACAACGAACTAAAATGGACTACAGTAGATAATATTGCTAAACATAAAAAGCCTCACGGCACAGATATTATTATTCATTTACCTTATTATACCCTGAATGCTTACAATAATTGGGAAATTGATGCTGAAGGCATTTCAGGTTTCTTTGGTTGTGATGACTGGAAACAGATATACGATAAAAAGAAAAGTGGGTTATTAGAAGCTCGCGAATTTGAGGAAGAAATTGTTCATTTATATGAGACCAGATTGCGGGAATTTGCAGGGTTTAAAGTAGTTAAAAGTGTGCCTGTTAGACACGTTCAATCTTTAAAACAAACACAGAAAACAATATATCATCTGATTTTTGCGAGTAAAAATGAAATAGCAGCAAAGAACATTATGGATTACGTCATGGATGATGAAAAATTAAAGAAATATTTAAATAAATATATAAAAACATTAGAAGATTGGGGGAAACAAGAAATTAAGAAAACTAAAATGCAACCGACACTTTTTGATTTTGATGATAAATCAAAGAAATGACTAATTTCTAATATGGCAATAATATTTATGCAACATTCACACCCGCACCCTCTCCCCGCACTCATTCCTCCTGTAAACCCCGAACTCCGTCCTCTTCAAAACATCCCCTGAGAACACAGGACCATCCTTACAAACCCGCAGCCCATCCACGCAGCAGGCGCCGCATATCCCGATGCCGCATTTGATATACCTGTGAAGGCTGAACTGCGCCTTTGAAGCTGGGACTTTATCGAGAACCTTTTTCATCATAATCTCGGGGCCGCAGCAGTAAATTTGACTGGATTTTTTCTCATCATCGAGCAGTTGAGTTACATAACCGTGCAATCCTTCAGAACCGTCATCCGTGGCTACCCGCACCTCACCGACGGCTTCAAAACGCTCCCTGAACAGCAATTCCTCTTTAGTTTTGGCGCCCAGTAGCGTTGTGACTTTGATTCCAGCCGAGCGCGCCTTTTCTGCCAGTGGCGCAAGGGGAGCGGCGCCCAACCCACCCGCGACCAGCGCGATATGCCCCTTCTTTATGTCAAATCCATTGCCGAAGGGTCCCCGAATGCCTACCGAGTCGCCCTTCTCAAGTTCAAACAGCGCCGATGTCGCATGCCCCACTTTCTGGACTGTTATCGCGTTATCACAGGAAAGCGCCATGGGTATCTCATCCACGCCGCGAATCCAGACCATGACGAACTGCCCCGGAACAGGTTCAAAAGAAGTATCGAAATAAAAAGTCCTGATTGTGGGGTTTTCCTCCACAACTTTTGTGATTACCGCATTAACTGGTTTCATACTTTATGCGCCATCCCGTGTATGTCCTCAAGCGTCCATTCTTTTTCTTCCAAAAACGCTTCCATGCCTGAAGAAATCTCATTGAAAACGTTGATATTATTCCCCACTGCTGAGCCAACCTCCACAGCCTGCGCGCCAGCCATTATGAACTCCACTGCATCCCGCCAGTCAGAAATGCCGCCAACGCCGATTACTGGTATGTCCAGGGTTTCGTAAAGGTCATAAACGCATTTTATCGCCACAGGCTTAATAGCCCTGCCTGAAAGCCCGCCGAATTTGTTGCCCAGTATGGGATAACCGCTTTCGATATCGATAGCCATTCCTCTTACAGTGTTGATTGCCACGACCGCATCAGCCCCGCCCTTCTGCGCAGCCAGTCCGATGCTTTTTATATCCGTAACATTGGGCGTGAGTTTCACCCAGACAGGCGCTCTAACAGCGTCTTTGACCGCTCGCGTAATATCCTCCACAAGAGCAGGGTCTGTCCCGATTTCAGCGCCGTAACCGTGGGCGTGCGGGCAGCTCACGTTAAGCTCGAACGCATCGGCGCGAAGCGTCCCGGCGATTTCTGAAAAATCAAGAGAGCAGCCGCCGAAGATGCTGGCAATCACTGGCACGCCCCCATCTTTTGCTATATCGATTTCCTCCTGGAAATTCTTATATGAGGGATTTGGAAGACCCATTGCATTCAGGTAACCGCAATCAACTTCCACCATGCTCGGATTATTGTGACCTGCCTTCGGCGCCGTCCCGATGGATTTTGTGACGACTGCGCCCGCTCCGCTTTCAGCCATTCTTTTCAGGGAACCGCCTGTGGTGCCCATGATGCCTGCGGCGAGCATGATGGGATTTTTAAGGTTTATGCCTGTTAAAGTTAATGAAAGCATTATGGATTATCCATGCGCGTTAAATACTTAGCTTTTTTTATAAGCGTTCCGCAAACAAAAATACTAAACGATGATATTTAATTTTTCCGATAATAATAGTAAAATACAATCTCCACAACAAGAATTGAAAAACTTATGACGTTGGCTGCTATAATAATAACATCCCCTAAATGCCAGCCGTACAGTGTCCACAGGATTGTGCCTGCGCTGAACTGGAACAACGTAATTGGGCTGATATCCCTGGCTGATTTTGTCCGATACATTTTAATAATCTGGGGCACGAACCCGAACGTTGTGAGAAGCGCCGCCGCAATTCCTATCAAATACCATTCCATATTTTTGTTCTCCCTTCAACACCTTACTTAATGAGTAAATTCATCAACCTGTGACCTTCCACAAGCCCGAAAATACCTTCCTTTGCCGCAAGCTCGTCAAACCTGTCCACATAATCCGCGCTTTCGGTCGAAGAATATATCGCAAAAGGAACAGGCTCCCTTGTATGCGTTCTCACAGATATTGGCGTGGGATGGTCGGGCAGCACCATAACCCGGAAATCCCCAAATCCGCCAAGCTCGTTCAGCATGCCTCCGACCACTTTCTCATCAAAATCCTCAATCGCCTTTATTTTGGCTTCGACATTTCCCATATGACCTGCTTCATCAGGCGCCTCCACGTGGACGAGAACAAAGTCATGGTTTTCTAATGATTTAAGAGCATACGCGGCTTTACCCGAGAAGTTCGTATCCAGGTATCCGGTAGCTCCGGGTACATTTATTATTTCAAGACCAGCATATTTTCCAATGCCTTTTAGCAAATCCACAGCTGAGATAACGGAACCCGAAACACCGAATAAATTCTTAAAAAGGGGCATGGCAGGCGCCTTACCCTGACCCCATGGCCAGATAAGGTTAGCTATGTTCTTTCCGTTTTTTCTTCGTTTTAGATTGATTTCATGTTTATCCAGAATGGGCTTTGAGGCTCTGATAAGAGCAATCAATAATTCTGAGCCTTCACCACGGGGCAGGCAATCTTCCACGTTTTGTCCTGTAACGTCGTGAGGTGGCGTACATTGCGCTTTTTCCCCGTCCTTCATTACCAGTAAATGCCTGTAGCTTACTCCCGCATGAAATTTGCAGGCGTTCCCGATTTTTGCATCCACAGCTTCTATCAGGATACGCGCTTCTTCGCTTGAAATATGACCCGCGCTGTAATCAGCGATTGTACCATCCTTCTCGGTAATAAGGTTGCACCGGAAAGCGATATCGTCTTTTTCAAGAACTACCCCCATGCTTGCTGCTTCAAGAGGACCGCGCCCTGAATAATATTGTTGGGGGTTGTAACCCATTATGGAAAGATTTGCCACGTCGCTGCCTGCAGGCATATTGTCAGGTACGGTTTTTGCAATGCCGCATTTTCCATGCTTTGCGATAAAATCCATATTGGGGATATTGGCAGCCGCAAGCGGCGTGAGGTTGCCAAGCTCAGGGATGGGGTAATCAGCCATCCCGTCTCCTATGAGGACGATATATTTCATACCGCCCACTAAAGAGGGGTTAATACATGAAAATATCGGTTAGTTTGAAAAATCGTAGTATTCAAAACCAAAACATTGGTTTTTCAAAAAATGAAAAATTAACTTTTCACAACCAGCGCCAGGAACAAAACAAGAACAACCACAAACTGCGGCACTATGTACCATTTTACCATTCTCTGGATACCGGCGACGCGGTTGTTCAATTCGTTCAAATCCGCTGTAATCTTCATCATAGGTTCATCGGCTTGAGGCAATGGGACAGTTACCACGGGTTGAACTACTGCGGCTGGCGCTGCGGTTTTAACTGCCTGCGTAGTTCTGGTATTGTTTAGTGTATAAGTTTTCTTTGGTTTGACTATTACCGGTCTTACTTTCTCTATTGGCTTAAAGTTCGGATCTCTTCCCTTGCCTAAGGTATGAAATATTTGATCCTCAGTTACGTCTAGTATTGACATAGTGTACCTTCGTATATTATACAATGTAATTACTATTATATAATTCTTTTTCTCTCATCATCATTATCGTAGTGGATAAACATCAAATTAATTCACTTCCCCCAGAAAGGATTTCCTCTTCGCTTAATCTCCATATATGCCATAAGAGTTTCCTTATCCTCGATTTTCATAGCCTCAAAAAGCTCCTGTTCAGCGATTTTCGCATGTTTTTCAGGCACATCTATGTAAAGCGTATCCCCCTCTTTTATCTGCCGCCCAACAGTGGGTCCATCGATAGCCACAGCAACCTCCTTGCCCGCGCCAGCCTCGCCTATATTCTCGCTATGCTCCTGTATTCCTTTTATTGTTCCGATAACTGCGCCGCTGTCTTTTATCACATCGAGGTTTGTCTTTATCACACCGCCGAGGACGCGCACACCCACTACTGCCGGTTTGCTCTGCCTGAACGTGCAATCGGGTAAAATGATAAACCTCCCAGGTTTGATAATCGTTTCATAACGTTGTTTCGCGATAAGCTGTTTTTGCTCTGCAACCCATTTCTTATAATCCTCAATAAGCCTGTAGATGACATTGTTTGTGAAAAGCTTGATATCCGAACCCGAAATTTCTTCTTTAGCATCTGGCAGGACATCCACATCAAATCCCAGTATTACCGAAAAAAGCGGGTCTTTTATGGTTTTTACTTCTGCGACATCGCGTTTTGAAATTTCCCCGATGTCAGCCCTGTGTATCTGGATATTTTCCTTCCTCAACTCATTCACAAGAGCTTCAAGCGACCCGATGGTATCCGCTTTAATCAGTATCCCGTTTGACTCGGTTTCAATCCGCACGGCATCTATCTCGGATTTTATCTCCGCCGCAACTTCATCAATATTGCCAAGAGCCACGCGTATCTGCGAACCCGCAAGCGCGCCGGAAAGTTCGGGCGCTGCGATTTTAACACCTGATGCAGCTACTACTTTCTTTACCTGCTTGAATTTCTCTTCAGAGCGTATCTCGGAAAGAGGACGCGGTTTCAAAAGAGCGCGTATTTTCGTTGTAATAGGAATTCCCCTGCTTCCCACTACAATAGTATCCCCGACGTTTAGCTCCCCGTCATATAGTATCACGTCAAGCGTTGTGCCAAGACCCACTTCTTCCTTCACTTCAAGAACTGTCCCTGTACCCGGTCCTACGGCTCTGTATTCCAGGTCTTTTTCAAGGAACTTCTGCGCGAGTCCCATTAATATCATAAGCAGGTCGGGTATGCCTTCCCCTGTCCTCGCGCTTACCGGCACCACGCCTATGTTTCTCTGGAAATCGCGCACCCTGTCATACCTGTCCGAGCTGAACCCCATTTCATAGAGTTTGCCTATGAGCACGTATATCTTTTCATCGAGCGCCACCTTCACACGTTCAGCCTGTTCCGGATAGGATAATATGAAAGGCTGACCAGGATGCGGGTTCCAGCCATGGATTTTATCTATCTTATTTGCAGCCACGATAAACGGGGTTTTAAATCTTTTAAGAATTTCGATTGCTTCCACGGTTTGCGGCTGGAACCCTTCGTTCATATCCACTACAAGCACGGCAATGTCAGCAAGCGCGCCGCCTCTGGCTCTGAGCGTGGTAAACGCCCTGTGCCCGGGAGTGTCGATAAAAAGCAGCCCCGGAACTTTCGTATCCCCTTTAAAAACATCCCCGCATACACGTCTTACAACATCGAGCGGCACTTCTGTTGCGCCTATATGCTGGGTTATAAGACCTGCCTCACCCTCTGCAATGGTGGTGCCCCTTATCCTGTCAAGGAGCGAAGTCTTTCCGTGGTCTACATGCCCCATCACGCACACGATGGGGGTGCGGAGATTTTGTGCCATAGTACTTAGATTATGTTATGCTATATTATTATTTTATCCAGGTACTCCACAGCTTCATCGGTTGATTACAATTGATTACACGGATTTTGCTATTAAGCGAAAATGTAAAAAATTATATAAAATTTACACAATTAATATTTCACTCGTACAGCCACACTTCGTCCACTCTCGAATATCCTGCAATCTCCGAATCCTTGAAATGGATGCTTATTTCCCTTTTCGCAGATTCAACCGAATCACTGGCATGCACGATGTTGCGCCCCGTATCAAGAGCAAAATCCCCGCGGATTGAACCCGTCGCTGCATTTACAGGATTGGTGGTGCCGTTTATTGCGCGCATAACCGAAACCGCATTTTTCCCTTCAATTACCATTGAGACAGACGGACTTGATGTAATAAAATTGACCAGCGAATTAAAAAAAGGTTTTTGGGCATGCTCAGAATAGTGTTTCTTTGCAGAATCAGGAGAAATCGTATTCATACGCAAAGCCACTATTTTAAGTCCGCGCTGTTCGATTCTCCGGATAACTTCTCCGACCAGCCCCCGCTGCACGCCGTCGGGTTTTACCATCACGTAGGTGCGTTCCAAGTTCTCACCTTAAGGGGTTGTTTTTCCTCTTGCTTTACGTCCCGCCTCAGTCCACCTGACTTTGCGGGGAATCCTGCCAAGGTTTAAATTTCCCTGACATTTGGATGAACAAAAATAGAATACTGTCCCGTCTTTCTTGGCGTACAGCTTGCCTGTGCCCGGTTCTATAGCGCCGCCGCAGAAAGAGCATTTCTTTTTTTCCATGTTTTCACCTTGACATTAATTTCTTTGCTTCTCTTGATGTCTCAAGAAGTATCAGTATATCACCGAGTTTAACAGGACCGACCACATTACGGGTGATAATCCTGCCTTTATCCCTGCCATCAAGTACCCTGCATTGTATCTGCATAGCTTCCCCATGCATGCCGGTTTTGCCGACGATTTCAACTATTTCGGCAGGAAATCCCGCGTCTTCATCTGCCATTATATCACTTCTTCAATGTCTGGACTTTCTGCGCCACTTCTTCAACTAATTCTTTGCCTTTTCCAGGTTCAACAATTGCCGCTGCGCCGCTGCCCACGCTTAATCCGCAGGCTGCGCCAAGTTCCACCTGTTTTTTTACAAAGATATAAGGCGTGTTCTTTTCTTCGCACAGCGCAGGAAGGTGCATTACAATTTCGGGCGGGTTCACATCTTCGCCAATTATCACGAGTTTTGCCGTTCCGCGTTCTATTGCTTTTGTGGCTTCGTTTGTTCCTTTCTTAATCTTTCCTGTATCCCGCGCCATCTCAAGAGCTTCTAATGCTTTGTTGGATAACTCTGCGGGAACTTCAAATTTGATATACGTGTGTGCCATATTAATTACTCCTTCAGGATTTTGGTCCTTCATCATTCATTTGATTAAAAGTATCGGCTTCTCTACAGCCTCAATGGGTATATATTTTGCGCTTAAGAAACTTCTTCATTCAATACTTTAAACATATCCGGTGAACTTATTTTAACAGTAGTATAATTTCCACTTCTGTTTAAGTAATAATCCGTAAAACCTTTTTGCGTGCTATTGGCTTTTAACTGGTTGAGTTTTTTCAGGGCGCTTGAGTTTAAATTCAGGTAAACAGTTGTCCTTTCGTAATTTCCGTTAGTTTCCCTGATACCCATATAAAACTGGTCTGAGAAATTTACATTTGAAGTTATTGTCTGGTATGGCGCTGCATCTGTTTTGTTAAGCAGACCTTCATACCGGTCATAACCTGTGGCGGTTTTGTTCTGGCTTGTGATGATTTTCAGGACATCAAAGGAAGTCTGTGGTGGTGCAAAAATGACAGGATTTCCCATTATATTATATATCCCATTGTATTGTTGCTCCTGCCTTATGAGGATAGGAGGATATATGTTGGGTAACTCCATGTATTCAAAATCATTTCTCTCAGGAAACATCGTGCTGAGCAGCAGGAACGAATTGTTTTCGCCTTCATGCAGGCTGGTATAATACATCTTTGTGGTATTTGATTTATAAAGAGAATCCACTTCATTGATGATTGGTAAACCCTGCGTTCTTACCCACTGTATCATCTGCGGCGTCATGCTTTCGATATCCGCATAACTGGCGGTCACAGCGCCAACAGGAGTCATTTTAAGGGCGTCTGAAATAGAATAAATTGGGTGGTTAACGACCCAGAAATCAGGATTGTACTTCTCAAACTGCGGCTGCTGTTCATTTACTTGTTGAGTGGTATCGCTTCTCGGGCTTGTTACTACATATGCAACTGGCACGATAATCATAATTAAAATCATAAATGCGGCGAGTAATTTGTATGCATCCTGCTGCTTCATGCGCTCCCCTAATGCTTTTCTCATATTAAAGCATCACGTAACTTTTATATACGATGTACTCGTTTATACATTGATGTACAAAAATGTACAGTGAGCATTATGAAAGAATATATCCAGAAACTCATCCGGAACCAGAGCCTGACAGCAGACGAGGCTGAAAATGCAATATCTAAAATCTTCAGCGAAGCTACAGATGCGCAGATAGCCGCTTTTTTAACTGCATTGAAGATGAAAGGCGAAACGCCTGCCGAGATTGCTGGCATGGCGCGCGGCATGAAGAAAGCAGCCAATATTATATCACCAAAAGTTGCCGGAACCCTTATCGATACCTGCGGCACAGGCGGGGATTCGACAGGCACCATCAATGTAAGTACGGGAGCTGCAATAGTGACCGCAGCATGCGGTGTTTTTGTCGCAAAGCACGGCAACTACTCAATCACTTCAAAATCAGGAAGTGCCGATGTACTCAAAGAGCTTGGCGTAAAGATAGACTCATCGCCGCAGGATGTGGAAAAGACCATAGAAAAAGTGGGTATAGGGTTCATGCTCGCGCCGGTATTTCACCCCTCAATGAAACGAGTGGCTCAGATAAGGCGCGACCTGGGTTTCAGGACTGTGTTCAATATTCTTGGACCGCTGACTAACCCTGCAAATGCAAAGGCGCAGTTGATAGGTGTTTTTGACGGCTCCCTGTGCGAACCCATGGCAAACGTCCTTAACATACTCGGGACTGAAAGAGCGCTCGTTGTCCACGGCAGCGGCATGGACGAAATATCAAATACAGGCGAGACGCTGATAGCAGAATTGAATCGCGGCAGGATAACAAAATATACCCTGACGCCGGAAAAGCTTGGCATCAGGTGCGTCCCTGCCAGTGA
>Ga0265296_1005751_pt1 | contig 9988 bp, 11 predicted proteins | sample MunlanPumphouse1_FD_189073 | JGI IMG/M metagenome (GOLD analysis project Ga0265296, IMG submission 189073) | Groundwater microbial communities from a municipal landfill in Southern Ontario, Canada - Pumphouse #1 | ecosystem: Environmental > Aquatic > Deep subsurface > Groundwater | place: Canada...
CGCTAGCTCATTTTGCGCGGGCAACAGGACCACCTCATCAATTCCGCCCAGCACCACTTGTTCCCGCTCGGCATCGTAGTACATCGAGGATATCCTTTGTCCGTATCTTAATAATTCAGTTTTTAAACTCTGCTTATTAACCTGCCACACACCAGTACTCGTTGCCAACCAGATGCTTTCTTTGACCTCGGCCATGGCAGTTACTTCTCCTTTACCAACAGGATCAAAACGAAGCAATGTATTTTTCCCATCCGGAGCAATTCGCCTCAATTCGCCATGTTCCCCTACCCACACCGTATGCTGCCCATCCTTCAGCATAAAGGTCGCCTGATCCAATGCATGCCCAGCGCTGTCTTTAAGCTCCGTTATTTTCCCTGTGGCCACATCAATGCTACTGATCCCCTTATTATAGAACAACGCCAAGATCTTTCCCCTTCCATTGTCAACGATCTGATTGGCAAAATCTTCCAGAAGACCGTCAGCTTTACTGAAATTACGGTTTGCTATGACCGGGCCCGTCGCCTCCAATAAACGGCTTCGGTTGACAACAAATATCCCCCCCATATAGGAGGCCACCCAGAGATTATCCTGTCCATCTTGCAAGATGTCGTACGACCATTTCGCATTTCGTCTTCCACTGGCATCGACGATTGTAAAGGTTTTAAACTGTTTCGTATGCGCATCAAACACATTGACGCCACCGTCGGAGGCTATCCACACCAATCCCGTATGATCCTCAAATATATCCCGGATACGGTTGTGTGCCAGACGATAGGTCTTGGCATCCATACGGTACCAGTTGCTTTCCGTATTTTTGTCGTCCAGCCCACGTACACGGATCAAACCATTATCGCCTCCCAGCCAATACCAGCCATTGCGATCCCTGTTAATTTTATAAAAACGGTTGCCGTCGCTGCTCGCTGTCAATTGATAGATCGGCAGTATTTTTTCCACCTTGCGGTTGGACCATAAGGAAAATCCCAGGTCGGTACCCAGCCAGATATTTTCCGACCGATCCTTAAAGATACTCCACACGATGTTATTGGCCAGCGAGTTTCTATTCCGGGAATCATGTTTGATCCGTTTGACCAGCTGCTGATCCAGCTGATACGTAAAAAGACCATCATCCGTACCGACAAGCAAGGTATTGGAATCTTTGGAAGCCATCGCTTTGATGGGATGATTTTGTAATACCGGAGTTTTCTGAAGCGTATGGTTCTTCGTATTATAGCGATACAGGCCGTATTCTGTTCCAACATAGGTACTTGCCGATTCCGGAATAGAAAATATAGAATTCACAAATTGATTACTCCCCGGCCTATAATCTGGGAGCGGTAGAGGCACAATATCTTTTCTCGCTGGATTTAACTCAAAAAGTCCATTATAGGTACCGATTAAGATTCTATCGCCCACCTTTTCCAGTGCATACACGGCGGTTTTTGATTTATTTTTTGGAAATAAATTATGATAATCAATAAGTTTACGTGTCTTGGTATTATAGCAATACAAACCACTTATTGAACCTATCCACAAGGTGTCGCCAACAAGTAGCAAAGACCTGACATCTCCAGGTCCCCCTGCCGGAAAAGATTCAAATCGGTCGAACTGATAGTTATAGAGCAGCACCCCCTGCCCCGTCCCCAATGCGAAATGTTTATTATCGATCAGTGCAATGCAGTAAACGAAAGTCTGAAAAGGAGATTTGGTCCCCGTGAGCAGCTGCAGCGCATAGCCATCATAATTAAATAACCCATTGTTACTTCCCAGCCAAAGCATCCCCAAGCTATCCCGTGCAAAAGAATGGACTGTATTTGCATTCGTTCCCAAGGAAATATTCCGAAAAGAGGGATAATCCAGCGATTGCCCGAAAACAGCCGTACCCACAAAGGAAAAGACAAGTGACCAATAGAAATAAAGAGATTGCATTTTTTATAAGCGCTATACCACAAACTTAATTATTTCAAATGGAATACCACTTATCCAATCAATCGTCCGAAGCGGAAATAGCATCCTGTACGTCGATGATCCGTTTCTGACTTTTGGACCGTTTTCCAGCTGATATTCTTTACCCGGCAATCCTGCCCAACTCAAAATTTTTCAAACGAAGCCAAGTAGCGGTTGTTCTTTTTAAAAAAGTATATATGGCACATTTAGAAGTAAAACCGAGAAACGGAGCCCCCTGGTGGCTATGGCTGCTGCTTTCACTTATCGCGCTGGGCTTGGTCCTGTATTTTATAAACCGTTACAACAGTGACGCTAGGTTAGATAAACCCACTCCCGATACAAGCATTAACACAACAGCGCCGCAAAGAGATACCCTTTAGACCTCCATTGCATATAAGAATTGATCACCAAAAAAAATTGAAGACATGGCATTAGAAGAAAAAAAATATAATCATTTAATTGAACTCGGTGGAAGCGATTACGAAATTGTCGACGGCGAACCTGATATCCGGGGCTGGAAAGTAAAGAATGAGGCCGGTCAACTGCTCGGCAAGGTAGATGATCTGCTCTTTGACCCTGAAAGCCAACAGGTCCGTTACATTATAATCGATCTCCATGACGCCGAATTTGTTATTGACGAAGATAAAAAGGTATTGGCCCCCATTGGACTAGCTTCGCTTTACGATGGCACACAGATTCAGGCCAGCAATGAGGAAGCTTACGCCACTCCGCCTGTCGAACCGATCGATCATAGCGTGATCCTAACTATAGACGAAATCCCAACAGAGGAACCCGCAACGGATTATCTGTATAATCCCGCCGATGATGGCGAAGTTGTGGTCATAGCTGTCAGTGAAGATCAGTTAATCCGCTTACCTGCTTACCGACCAGATGAAGTTGATCCGCAAACTGAGCTATCCGTCCGTCATGTGTTTGAAGGTACCGGCGACGTCGGTTTTGTCGTGAGCGACATCAACTATCACCCGACTGAGTTCTATGATCATTATCACTTTAGTGAAGATACGTTCTACAGCGGCGGGAAAAAGACGGAAAGTCTTCCTACAGATCAGAGGCAGCGCACCCGTAGAGTGGCTGCCCGATATGAGCAAGGTACCGGACATGAGCCCGGTACGCTTGACAATAACAGTGAACTATAGGACAATCAGGTATAACTATTACATCAGGTATAGATAACAGCACTTATCTATACCTGATGTCTATTTATAGCTGTTTTATCGGGCCGTATTTCCTGAATTGACTCGTTAAAATACCCAAACCGCCAGTATTTTATAACCTATCTCACAAAATAACTACTGAAATCCCTTTAACGTCATATAAACTGCATTAAAATTGCAGGATTTGTAGAAAATCAATACAAATCGGTTATGAAAGCAACATATAAAATCGTCAACGAAAAGAACAGGCAAACCATCAGGAGGTATTATGAAAAATATAGCTGGTATAAACTTGACCGCGAGGAGCTTACTCAGGAATTACTTATCCGGGGTGGTTTTCTAGCGATTCTTACCTGGTTGCTATGGTAAACTCCGTTTTCGTTGAATTTACGCTTATCGAGTTTTGCCAGGATATAATAAAACAGCATAAAAAAGGCGGATAACATTGCTGCTATCCGCCTTTAACCTAAAAACACTATTCTACAAACCGTTCAACCAGCTATTCACCTCATCTTGTGTTTTTCCTGTTTTCTTTTGAAGTTTACCGACCAACTCATCTTCTTTTCCCTCTGCATATAGTAAATCATCATCTGTAAGATCTGCATATTGTTGTTTTACCTTACCTTTAATTTCGTTCCAACGACCTTTCCATGTTAATTCGCTCATAATATTTCCTTTCGTTTTTTTATAAATAGAACATCCTGCAGCTGAAATCGTTTAAAAAAAAATGTTATCAAATGTTAAAATATTCTTTCGAATCTTCTATTTCAGCTATTCATTTTATAAACCACAATAATTACTATAAAAGAAATAAAGACAAACTAATGATTAATCTACCTTGTTCCTTTTAAAAACAGCATAAAGATTAAAAACAGTATCACGAAAAAATGAAAAGTAATCGGAACAACCCTAATATTTTAAATGAGCTTATAAAAATCAATAATGACCGCATCGAAGGATACAAGCTGGCGGTCGATCTGGCCAATGAGCAAGGCGAAGGTGCCCGGGAAGCTGTCTTCAAAAAGCTCGCTGCGCAGTCCGAAAAATTCATTGCCGAACTCAGTCCGCTGGTTGAGTTTGCCGGTCAAGACGCCACCGACCGGACGAAACTGAGCGGCGAACTTTTCCGGCTGTGGATGGTGATCAAATCAAAATTATCGGGTGGCAATATGCAGCATTTATTGGAGCAATGTGAGCGGGGAGAAGCGGTTTTCAGTGAAGTTTATGAGAAAGCGCTAGCAGAGGAAAACAAGCTATCCATTGGGGCCAAAAACCTCATCCAGATTCAACTCAGCCAGCAGCGCGAAGCCCATGAAAATATTAAAATTCTTTGCGGTATCTAAATTTTTGCATTGATGAGTAAATCACAAAAATATCGAATAAAAAATAGGCTAGGAAACAATACCTAGCCTATATAAATACAATCATCTAACTTATTTAAGGTATCCAAAAAACCACTGTCAGCGTAAGAATGTTTTAAAAAAATTTCGAAATTTCCAGGTAATAGCAACTGCTACCAAAACAAATCCGATGAGCCAAAGCTTAGGGACCGCCCATGCGCTACGTTTATCTGTGCTGAGTACATATTTCGTTTGCATGTAGCTATCGCTGCTGCTTGTGGAAAGCTCATTTTTCGCGCGTGTATTTACTTTAGATTCCAGCATCGCCAGTTGACCGTTTTGTCCAATCAGACCACTATCTGGGTGAAAGCGGAAACTGCTATTCGTCCAAAAATGCCAATACCGCGATTGACTGTCTTTTAGTTCCTTGTACACAACATCCACTTGCTGCTTGTAATGTGATTGAATTCGCTCTTCTCGCTGATCTTCCTTTCCCCTGTTTCGATAAAGCTTACAGGAACAGAAGAACAAGAAGACAATAAAAAAAAGCAACCGCTTGTAAATATACCTTACCATATCCCCTCCCCGCAGTCCAACCAATTTGAAAAGGCATAAATAGTTATCAAAGGGCGTCGCTTGGAAAGCACTTGGTCCGCACTATTCCCCTCCACGGTCAGTATCCAGCTTCCCTCCTTTTTGCGCACAATACCCACATGGTTGATACGCTGGAGATTGGGGCTATATATAGCGAAGAGATCTGCCTGGCGCACAGTTCCCTGCCTGATCTGCTGGGCCGTATAACGCCGGGCCATTGGAAAAAGTGCCGGACTCCAGGCATTGCGCGGAACAGCAAGGCCCGTCTGGCCATAACACCAGGAGACAAAAGCGGCACACCAGGCATCCCCCTTTCCAAGACCAGTATACGCTAGGTATTCCTCTACCCGCTTGCCATCGTTATTGCCTGTGGCTTCCTGCACACCAATTTCGTGTACCGCAATATCGACAATGCGTTCGCGTACACCCGAACTGGCGTAGCGTTTCACTGATGGGTCATCCACCTGCTCCAGCCCAGGGCTGGTACTTGGGAGCTCAGCATAACTGCCTGACTGCTCCTTATCGGCTATAGCAGCATTGCCAGCACCGCCAAGAAAGAGAACAGCGACAGAAAGAAAACCGAAAAATAAATAACGCATTTTTGCCATGATGTCAATTGATTAAAGTGAACACTAAATTGCTGACGAAAGAGCTTAAAAGGCTGCCAGAGGATCTCCTGTAGCCAAAAGCAGCAGTAGATAATCAATAGTGCCGCCAAAACGGCAAAGAACAATACCGAAAGAATACCAATATCCAATACCCCTGCCGTGGGATCTATCGCTTGCAGCAGAAAGCCTGCAGCAATAAAAAATACCATAAGACAGACCAGACTAATGCCCAGTACCCATCTCCCTGTCAAAGGCCAATAGATATACTCGATATCCGCGACCAATTGTTGTTGTTGTTGTACTATTTTCATTTGTTTGATTTTAAATTTTACCTTATCGAATCAATTCGTTTCAAAAAAAGAGCTGCTCCCGAAAGAGCAGTCTCCATAAATCCACACAGCTAGGTGAGCACAAATTCACCTAAATACTGGCTGCTTGATGTCATCACTCCGTCCCGATGGATGTTAAATGTCCAGCCGACTATTGTCTTACCGGTATAGCTGTCTGGCAGCGTAATATCCATTGCGGCATCAAGTCGTGTTGCACCTTCAAATGCAAAAAAGAGGTTTTCTATTACGTCGTACAAAATCACAAGGACCTGATCATCGTCAAACGCATTGAAGCGGTTTCCGATCGGATCCCAGGTCAAAGACAATACCTTCGGAAAAGATTCAACTGTCTGCAACCCTACCAGAGCGGCCAAACCACCGCTTGCGATTTTCACGACACTATAGTCGACCGTAAAATTGGGATAAGCCCCTTGAAACGCATTATTGATAAATTGTTGGAAAGCTACATTGTAGCCCGTTTTGTTTCTTTGTTTGCTGTCCGAAAAACCCAGCATCAGGATATCTTTAATGGATTTGAGAAAACTGGTTGTCATCCCAAATTTCATGCGCTGTGCCAGCTGATCTTCCGATGCTGCCTTTGAACTTTTCTTTGGTAGCGAGCGTACATAGTCTATACCCCGCCACGACGAACCTACGATGTTGCCGACCTTACCCTGGTAGGCCCCGTGAATTCCTTTTATAAATCTTGCCATACTATTATTTTTTTAAAATATTTAACCATCATGTGGCGCTGCAGGCAGCCACGATATCGATATCATGAAACTAAGGTAAAGTGGTTTAGAAGCGCATTTGGTCTAACGACGCCATCTGACGCCATTTGTCTGAAATTGCCATTTATGGCGACATAAAACCGAGCTATATGTTGGGAAATACTGTATTTTTCGAGGGGTTTCGGTCCGGGCTCGCCCGCTTCTGGATTAGTCATTCTTTGTTAGTTTGTGGCTATTTTTAGGCCATTCAAAGGCCGCTGCATTGCTAATATGACAAGGTCTAAGCAGATAAACAGCAAAGAATCACCAAAGAATAGGCAGAGAAATGGCAAAGAAATACCAGAGAATAGGCAAATGAATAGCAAAGGATATGCAGAGAAAGACCAAAGGATAAGCAATGAAGTAGCCTAGTTTAGGTAAGCTATCAGTAAGGAAATAGCAGGTCAGTATACTAGCAATACCAAATCAATACGCCACAAAAAGTAAAGAATTGGCCATAAATCAGCTATGAAAAAAGAGAATAAAAAAAGGCCAACCTTTTCATAAAAGATCAGCCTACTAAACACTAGGACTCAAATTAGTCCCTTAGCGATACTCCGCTTGATTGCATCCTGTAGATCCTTTTCGCGGTAGTAATGTTTGTTACCCAGGTAAATGGGCTTAAGGACTCCCGATTTTACCCAGCGGTTGTAGGTTCGTTCGGAGATACCTAATCTTGACACCACGGCCATGCGGGTCATCAATTCATCAATGTTCCACTTTGTCATTTGTCCAGACTCCGAAGAGAGGTGGTGTGCTGATAGTTTTGCATTGATTTCTCGCAACAATTGTACGATTTCATCCAATTGTGACATAAAATATTCCATTGGTCGATACCATGAAATGAGGGCAGCCTACCCTTTACTTATTATTTTGTTTATATACTTCATATTGGTGTTTAAAATTCTCTTTATAAGATCTCGTCATTAAAATAGGAAAAGTATTTCTTGGTTTCATCAAGTATAATTCATCTGTGCGTACTAGATCAACCTTCGCTAAATTAACCAAGGTATTACGTCGTGGACGCGCAAACTTAGCGACCGGAAGCTCGGATTGTAATGCTCTAAGGTTTCCACCACATCGATAGGCCTCTTCTGCCATGAAAATATCTATTTTGTTATCGTCGACAAAAGCATAGTAAATTTGATCAACTTCTATTTCTATCATTTTGTTTTCGAGACTTTTCATCCTTAGACTTTTTACATCACGCGTTTTCACATCCAATCTTTTGTCGACCATCTCGACTACATCTTCCATTTTCGCCTTTAAGGCGTTAAAACTAATCTTTTTACTGAAATAAGTATAGATACCAGCCTCATTGGCTTTAAAGACATAATCTGTATGCGCAGAACAGGCCACCATCAATGGCGGATTAGGGATCAATTTAGCCAGTTTTATTCCATCGATATCGGCATCGCCAAGGTCCATATCCAGTATCAAAATATCCACTTCATTTTCTTTCAAATATTCAATGGCTTGCACGGGTTTATTCACGATCTCGATATCCTCATTGATAAAAGGAAGCTCTTTTAAGGACATCAGCACATATACCAACGAACTGGGTTCATCGTCCACGATCAATACCCTATAATTTAGCTTATTCATTTCTTTTCAAAAAATTTTAGTTTAATATGTATAGAAAAGATCCCATTTTGTTGCTGTGTCTCCAGTGTGGTCTGATAATCTACTTGTTCCAGTTTCGCGCGCAGTAATCCAAAGCCAGTTTCAGTGCTGATTTTATCACTTTTGGGCGCCCAATGGTTTGTGCAACACAAAGACATTTCAACCCCGTTGCCAAGGAGCGTAAATACAATTGGATAATCTGCCGATATAAGGGCATGTTTTAAACAGTTTTCCAACGGGAAGAATAATATGCCTGTTGGTATTGCCGGGTAAGTAGGCTTTCCTATTGTAGGCTCATAGCGAACGGCTCTTTCTCCATAGTAATCCTGTAGTAGTCGAACGAAACAATTGAGCTCGTCAAGCTCTTCCTCAAAAGGTTTGAGTTCACCATTTTTCTCGATTTCCAGCAAATAAGCCAAAAACTGGATGATATCTCGTTTGGTACGTTTATCGGATGGTTCCTCATCGATCAACATCTTACCAAAGCTCGTCAGGAATATCGTTGTCAGGAAATGCGAGGTGTATTGAATACCCAAAGCCCTTTCCCTAAATTGTTCCAAGTCCTTATTCAGCACATTTCTCTCCTTTTTTAACAGCGATGCTTTATAACGAAAGAAAACTCCTGCCGCCAATAAATTAGCGACCAGATATCCACTGATAATCCTAAAATAAAACTTTGGCAGATTAGCGGATTGCACATGACGGGAGAAATGTATATTAACCTTCGGAAGTATCGTATAAATTAAGCTATGGATGCAGGGGATAACAGTCAGGGAAATAAGGACATACAGCACAACGCTGACTATTCTTCGTTTATACCCTTCTTTCCAGATATATAAGTACAGTACAGTTATCACATAACTGTATACCGTATACAAAGATGCAGCGATTACAATCTGGATGAAGGGAATAGCTTCTTCACTCCATAACAAATTTGCCAACCCTACTAAAGTCAACATAAAAGCAAAAACAAGCATATTCTGATACGCCAAATGAAGTATGTTTCGCATGGTAACCCGTCAGTTTACTTAACAAGTTTAAGTTAAAAAAATATTTTTATTCAAATTGGTAACAAAAATATTTTCTGTTAAATATTCCTTTCCTTTCTTCGAGTTGAATATGAATATTTTCTGCTAGTTTCAAACTAAAGTTAGGCGTTATATATGATTTGATTTTATAACAATTGAGAACATGTAGATATGCCCAGCATTCCCAACGCCAGGGTTCATCCTTGATTTGATTGGCTAAGAATTGAAACAGCAATTGCATACTGCGCAATAGATAATCTTCTCTACTTTCGTGGCTCAATCGAAAAATCTCTTCCCCCATAAAAAGGTAATAGCGGCCGTCTTTGACGGAATGGGCTAGTGGGACAATCGGCATTTGAAGTAAAAAACTCAGTAAAGCAATACCTTTGCGTACATAGATAGAGCTTTCCAAAAAACTAACTTTCAGTTTTCTCTCCAGCGTATCTTTAGTTCCACTATTTCCATCGGCAAATATCAGCAAGTGTCTCCCCGCACGCATCGTCGTCCTGGCCTTCAATAGTACACTTGGATCGTCGCTCATCAAAAAGCTGTGTAATGTTCCCTTTTCATGACATAG
>Ga0265296_1005752_pt1 | contig 9987 bp, 10 predicted proteins | sample MunlanPumphouse1_FD_189073 | JGI IMG/M metagenome (GOLD analysis project Ga0265296, IMG submission 189073) | Groundwater microbial communities from a municipal landfill in Southern Ontario, Canada - Pumphouse #1 | ecosystem: Environmental > Aquatic > Deep subsurface > Groundwater | place: Canada...
GGGCATGATATAATACTATCGTACATTACAAATTCGAATAAAAATCCAACAGGGAGGCTATGAATAGACAATTTTCTCTATAACATGCTTATGTTGCTGGCGATTGTTCTCGCGCTTATTAGTTTTGTAATGAAGTTTGGCGGATGGTATGCAAAAACTTATGAACGGAGAATTATTGATATTCTAATATACTTTGCACTAGTAGTGATCGATCTGATCACACAAAAATGGTTGCTGGCTGCCTTGTGGGGGATCTTTCTTTTTTTGTTCTGTTCTATATTGACAAGAAAGCTTTATTCGGATGAATTGCGGGCAAAGCAAGCCCAAAAAGCAACGGAAGACCCGGTTCTTCCTTTTTCGGTTAGCGACGATGACTCCGACGATCCTTTTTCAAGCAGTCATTCGAGTGGCAGAGAAACAAAGAAATTGACATAAGAAAGAATAAAAAAAGGAGAAAAAGATGGGAATTAGAATCATAGGGGTGAATGGAGGGGAGGTCTGTCGTATTTCCACCAGTATCCGCAATAGACAAAATTTCTATAAGGCTTTAATTAAAGGATGTTTAAGAACATTGACAGCGAATGGAGACGGTTTCTCTTATGTCAGAAGTGACGAAAGTACAGAACTCGTTTATGTTGGGAGCGCAGTCCAGCTTGACTGCGGTTTGACCGCAGAAGCTACAGACGATTAAAGCGATTAGCTTTTTCGAAAGCATAAAGCTCTTTGTACAGAATGTTTTGTACAGAGAGCTTTTTTAATACTGTGGGTATGTATGATATGATATAATAATTCCGTACATTGCAAATCTGAAAAAAACAGACAGGGAGGTTGAAATGGAAGGATATACTTATAATGTTTTGATGATATTGGTGATAATTCTTTCCACGATGTATTGCTGTATTTTGATTATCAGATGGAACGATAAAACTTCTTTAAAACGCATTGTAACGATTGTATTTTGCGTAGTCTTAGTAATTATTAATTTGGTACTTCATAATTTGTTACTGGTTATTATGTGGAGTATCTCCTGTGCTCTTAGCTTGTTTATGCTGATAAGAACATATTTTGCAGATAAGAAACGAATAGCCAGAGAACAACGGGCCATGGAAAGCGATGTTTCTCCGTTTTCAGACAGAAATGACATTGACCTTCCTTGTACAATTAATCAATCCGGCAAGCCGACCAGGAAGTTGAAGGATTATCGTCCAAAGGAATAGGACCTTATGACACCAAGATTTAGCTATAAAGCTTTTCAAGGTGTCATTTTTTTTGTCTTCATGTATCAAAAAAACGGAAACACCTTCAAGTTGAACTTGATTATGTTTCCGTATCAGGGGACTATGATTACCCGGCAATTTTATGTTTCCTTCCCGGATTTGCTTTATGAAAAGCAATCAAGGCAGTATCATACAAGAAATGGAACCGCGCCCCTTCTTTTTCAAGATTGTGTACGTTCCCTTCCCAGACATTATTTTGGTCAATTTTCGCCGTCATTTCGTCTATTCTCTTTGGTTCCTGAAAAACAATTTCAACATATTCGCTGTTGAGATAACCGTTAATGGTAACGATTTGGTTATACGGAAAATGCCGTTTAAAGAAATAGGCGTTCCTTAAAATTCGGAGATGCTCATTTCTGATACCGCAAACAACAACGCTTCCGGAATACCTGCCGGTATTTCTTGTTGTGCAGTCATCGTCTTCTGTGCAATAAATAAACAATTCACAATCCTTAAGTTCGGGTGGAATAAAAAAAGTGAATCCGTCCGAATTTCTGGACAATAACAAGAAAAAATGTCCCCCAACAGACAGATACTCTCTATTTTTTATTTGAGGCTCTTCGATTTCAGCGACTAACCTCATTTTATCAACCTCTTTTTTCTTTTTTTACCCCGATAATTGCAAAGATTAACGCAACGGCAATAATTACTATTTGTAGCAAAAATGAATCTGGTTGAGTGTATTTAACATAAACTCCAGCTAGTGCAACAATGCCGCCGATAAGCAAGAAAATGTTAATCATGTTTTCCTCTTTCTCTTTCAAAGTACTGTCCCATAATAGCATTAACCGGCTGATTTTTCAAATCTATTACTGTTTTTGTAGGATAAATTTACGATAAATGTATGGTGGAAGAGGTGGAATATTGGAAGGTTAAATTTCACAAAGAGCTTGGAAGGTAAACTTTTTTTTCAAGTTTGGAGATACGTTTTTCGTGATTAATAAATTCATTTTTGGTTGGCTTATCTGCTTCCAAATCAACAATTCTTCTTTTAACTTCTATTGTTCTCTGCTTAGTTTCTTCAACATTTTCTATAAGTGTTGTTAATTTATTTTCAACTTTATCAAGCCTGCCTTCAACTTTATCAAGCCTGCCTTCAACTTTATCAAGCCTGCCTTCAACACCCAAAAATCCTTTGGCGGTTGAGGAGATAATTTGCTCGGCAAATTCCTCCAGTGCTTCTTTTAAATCCATTTTAGTAACAAAATTATTTTTCATAAGTTGATTATTAGTAACAAAACAGTTTTATGTCAAGACGTCAAATATCTTTTGATTCAATAAAAAAGCGGAAATACACTTGCGTGCATTTCCGCTTAAGGCCAGTCTTAGTCTACTTCCGGCGATTGTAATCGCCAGACCGATATGTATTATCTGGGCCTCTAAAAGCCCAATTTACAAACATGAAGATCAAGACCACCCCCACAATCATATATTCAAGTGGGTGGGTTTGGACTTGACCAAAGACCAGAGCAACAATATTTTCCACAAACATTTTTTTAATTGTCCTCCAGATTAGTGTTGGTCACGGTATCCCCAACATGTGAATTCACAAAACCTTAAATGATCATTTGGCCATTAAGACTATTAACCCAACAAGTGCTACAAACAAACAAATTGTGACGATAGTGATAGCAAGCCCAAATTTACTTTGAATGTCCATGGGGGTTCTCCCTTAAATGTGCAAATACTTCCTGAAAGCATTTTGCTTTCAAGAAGCTGCCTGCCAGAGAAATAACAGCTCTGCCCAAACTATTACTTATAACAGACAGCTTTTTGAAAACAAAAACGCTTTTTTCATCCCCGCCGAATCGGCGGGGCTGGATAAAACGGGGATTGCCTTGCCGAAGGGCAATCCCCAGATATTCAGTTGTGTTTGCCTGGATTAGTCGGGCTGTTGCTCAACAGTCAACCAGGCGATTAGGGCATCCTTGCCCAAGGTAATCTTCGGCCTGAACCCGCGCGATTGCAGGATCAGCCGCAGGGCCTTGGTGGACAGGTAGTTCATGATATCCTGGTTGCTCAGATCAGGATTGAACTCAATTCCTGCCCCAAGGGCTTTAAGCCCTAGCTTGAGAGCCTCTTTCAGCTCTTCAGCATCGTAGCTGAAGAAACTGAAACGGTTCTGATCCTGATCGCCAGGCTGTTTCCAGCCCAACTCACGGGTCAGAATCTCGGCGATCTTGTCAGAACCTTCTGGCGTGGGTTCCAGACGAACCCGATAAGCACTATGAAAATCACGAACGCCCAGGCGCCCCAGCGGACTGACCGCCAGGACGAGATACTCGCCGGTACTCTCGGTACCAGCCATAAACCATTTCTGTTCCATAGTTTTTCCCTCCTAGGGATCTAGTTGCCGGCCGCGTTGGCTGGCTGGTTGAGAAGGTGCTGACGCAATGACATGACCGCCGCTGCCTGTTCCGGCGTTTCCACTGCTTTTAGGCAGTATCTTCGCCGAATTTCTGCAACCGGATCTTCGATTTCCGGTTCAAGCAGGGCTAGCAGGCAAGCGAGAAAAGTACCGGTTCGGCCGTGTCCACCGGCACAAAAAACCAAGACTTTCTTTCCCGCTTCCAAAGCAGGAATTACCTCGCTTTGGAGGAATTGTTCAAAATCCTCAGGCGGAGGTTCAAGGTCCGGCCAGTCGTAAAAGAGGATTTCCCTGACATTCAGTTCCTGCGGAACCGGCGTCAGGGCAATAACAATATCCGCTTTAAAAATGTCCTTTGGTTGAAGGTAGTATATCCCTCCAGCCAAGATTTCATACTTACCGACCGTTACCACCTGACCGCGATGCGAACACTTTGACATATGTCTCCTTGTCATATTTGCCTAACAAAAGCTTCAGGTCGGGGTGGGTTTGCGAGTAAAGACGCCAGAGAATTTTGACGAGTGTTACCAAATCTCCCGCGTCCCGCTTTGCGTTCAGTTGATCGGTGATCCCCGCACTATACGATCGGACCATTTGGTGCTTGTTAAAAACCGGTCCTGAATTATGACGCAAATCAAAAACCCGATCAACAAACAATGCCGGAGGCAGTTTGCCGGCAAGGTACTCGAGCAGTGTTTGAGCGATTATTGCCCATTTTATCCCGCCCATGTAACCAAGCCAGCTTCCCTGACGAAAAATCTTCTCCGCCGCTTGAACAAACTCGGGGACTTTATTAAGATTTTCCTCCAGGAATTTAGCGATTATAGAGAAAAACTCGTCTGTTCTTTCAGTGTCCTGGTAAATTCCCACCTCCTCAATTATTTTGATTTCCATGGGAAATTTCAGTTTTTCCTTATGGAAATCGGTATGAGTCAGCTCGCTTGCGAGAGCGAGAACGAGGTACACTGAAAAAACGTCAGCCAGCTCGTTTCTGACCTTAAAGTATAATGACCTTACTTCACGTTCGAGGTCGCTTCCCTTGACTGCCAGAAGAAGAGCCTCGGCAATATAGTAGTTATTCAATCCGGCATTGACATCACATCTTTCATTCACCAAATCGAATTTCAAAGTTGCTTTTCTAACTGAGTATTCCTCAACCCAGCCTAAAAAGGTTGCTACCTTGCAATCGAATTGGTGGTCAGATGTCTCTACTTTGCCAAGAACAACTACGCCCGAGTTGCCGTCAACAGAGACCCAGTCGCCCTCATGGACAAAATTCAGACCAATTCCATAGGCCGAACTTGTCCGGACGTCGATCATACCTGCGCCGACAACCGCAGGAATGCCCAGTCCGCGGGCAACTACTGCCGCGTGACAGACAACCCCGCCGATTTCAGTAACGATCGCCTTAGCGGCGATCATTCCCGGAAAGTCTTCTGGTTTTGTTTCCTTACGGATTAAAACCACCGACGCTCCGGATTCAACTAAGATCCTTGCCCTTTGTGGATCGAATACCGCAATACCGATTGCCGCTCCTTCTGAAGCGGGTAGGCCGTGGGCAAAGATACGCTGAGGGTTATTAACTGCTAGCTGCCAGGACAGTTTGTTGAAAGCTGGTCTAGTAAGCGAGTTGAGTTGGTCCTTTGTAACTCGCTTGATTGCTTCCTTCTTGTCAATCAAGCCTTGTTTTACCATTTCAACCGCGATTTTTACAGCGGCGACTGGTGTCCGCTTGGCGTTCCTGACTTGAAGAAGATAGAGTTTTCCGTGTTCTACGGTAAACTCAACATCCACCGCGTCACGGCGTTTAGCCTCGAGCTCTTCTACTCTTAAACCCAATTCAAGATAAAGGTCCGGATTCTCCTGAACAAGAAGATCAATGTTATTCGGCGTACGTACGCCGGATACCAGCTCTTCGCCTTGAGCATTGCGGAGATACTCTCCGTATAGCTCTCGCTTGCCGGTATTGACGTTGCGTGAAAAAACAACTCCGGTTAAAGAGTCGTCTCCCATGTTGCCGAAAACCATTGCCTGTATCACCACGGCGGTACCGAGGTGATCTGGAATCTTGTTCACTCTTCGGTATTCCACCGCTCTTTCGCAATTCCATGATTTGCAGACAGCCTCAATTGCGAGATAAAGCTGCTGCCAGGGATCGCTTGGGATTTCCTGATCCTGGTTGTCCAAGACGGTTTTCCGGAACGATTCCTTGAAGCGCAAATTTGTTTCCTGTCCGAACTGCTCATTTTTGGTCTCGTCAATCAATCCTTGAAGGGTTTCATGAGTAAGACCCAAGTTAAGCACAGTTTCCATCATCCCGGGCATGGAATCTTTTGCGCCGGAGCGGACGGCAACCAGCAGGGGATTTTTCCGTCCGCCAAACTGCTTGCCGGTCTGCTTTTCCAAAGCCTTGATACATCGCTCGACTTGCCAGAAAAGACGGTTGGGTAACCGGCCTTCCTGATGGTACGCCCGGCAGACGCCGGTCGTAATAATAAACCCGGGCGGTACCGGGAACCCGGCCATGGCCATTTCGACCAGGCCAAAACCTTTCCCGCCCAGTTTTTCCAAACCGCGAGTGCCCGCCTCAGAAAAGAGGAAGGCTATTTGTCTCTCAGACATTTGTCTTTCTCCTTTTGATTTAGGCACTAGTCAGACGATGGACCATACGGAAGTCAGAGCAGATGCAGCCGGGTTTTTCCAGCTGACCCCGCTAAGCGGGGAAGTCCACTCTCTAGAGTATCAAGCTGAGCCTGATCTTTCATTTTCCGCCTGCCATGACACACTGCCGTTACCTCTACCTTAAGCAGATAGGTTTTGGTGTTTTTTTAAGCAGACAGCGACCTGCTCTTTGTTCCCCGCCTTCGGCAGGTCTTGTCCCCAGTAAGAACCTTTCAGAACCTTCAATTTTAAATTTTATGAAAGATTCTTTTTTGTCTGCGGCTTCGGATTTTTTTCCTTTGCTTTTCCCCCGTAGGAGTTTGCCTCTGGATTAAACGAGTTGAAGTTCTCGCCGTGTTTTTTCGCTCGCTTTTGCCTCAAGCGAGTTTGGGTTTTCGGTTCCCTTACGTCCAAGGACGTTTCCTTAGACGGCCATCCTTGAAACAGCTTGAGAAAGTATCCTTTTTATCGTTTCAAAGGACTTTCTCTGAGTTCTTGGTCGCATTGGTTGAGGCGCTTTTGCGGACAAGAAGAGATGTCTTTGGATATGCAGCTATCCTGTTTAACGAACTTGATTATCCGCTAAACCCATCTCTACCCTTGATAAATAATCATTTTTGTTTGTTTCCAACAACTCTCCCCTAGGGATTACTGTACGGTTCAAGTTGTTGCCGTAACCGCTCACGCATCCTGTCCCTGCAAGACAGGATTCTAAGAGGGATGGTTACAGTTTTGCTTCCTGGTCAGGAAGCTTCCAACCTCCAACCTTTTTGAGGATGGAGCACTTCTTTAACTTCGGTCGTTTCCCTCTGGCCCTTGTTCTCCTCTTGCAAGGCGTGATACTTAAAGCTCAAGGCCTAAAAAATCAATTTTTAAATTTAAAAGAGGAGAAACAAAAATCCTCAACGCCGAAGGTTCCTTTGGCTGTTTGGCGAAGAAGTCTACGCCTCCTGTCACCGAGATTTTTCAAGGACAGGAACTTCCATCCCGCTTTGGGCGGGAAGGGTATAATAGGTTCCTTTCGATACCTTTATACCAACCGCAGAGTTCATCGGGACTGCGTACCCTATCCCTTCATTAGGCAGAATAAGCTGCGTTGGCCGCGTTTTTGGTTACGCGGTTAGGGTCTTTGGTTGTTTTCCGGCTGAGCCGGATGGGTTTCTTCAACCTACCCTCGTATGGGATTAACGTGACCCGGTAAATCTAAGCTTCATTTTTTTTACCTCCTCCACAACATGATTAAAACTTAATCACTTTGTGGAAGAGGTAACTGTCTTAAAGGGAATAAACTATATTCAGAATAGAGGATCCTCCTTGCTTTAGTATTCAGCTTTTTGTTCTATTCGAACACGCTTCATGCTGCAGTATTGGCGGACATATTGGCTACCTCTTTCTTGCTTGTCAAAGAGCAAGAAGGCACAAAATTGATAAGAAATAGTAATATTTGAAGGTAATTTACCCTCGTATTATATCACTGTTCTAAAAATGTACCTTAAAGCTTTTCGCTTTTTTCAACTAACATATTTGTCATCCTGAATCCCGACGAATTTCGGGGTGAAATCACCGCCGTAGCGGGATCCCGCCAACCGGCGGGAGATCCCATTGGAGTTACTTCACTCAATGGGATTCTTCGTTTCGCTTAAGTTAACTGGGCTTCACTCAGAATGACATTGTTGGCTGGATAAAACGGGGATTGCCTGCCGAAGGGCAATCCCAGATATTCAGTTTTTGGACAGATGGTTCTTAGCGGTCTCTGACCGCCTTGATGATCCGGCTGAGCCGGACATCTCTCCGGGCACGAGCGCTGCCTTGGCCAACGATGGGCCCACGACGATCGTGAACCAACTTCACCAATTCCAAACTTTTAGATTGATTCATTCTTCTTCCTTTTCCTTTCGATGTCTCCCGGCCTCGTCCGGGTACGGTGCTCAAAAATAGAGCACAAACTAACACCTTGTCATTCCAGATTTATTGTGTATAGATTCCAGCTTGCGCCAAGTCAGACTTGGCTTGCTGGAATGACATGGATATCAATTTGTGCTCTATTTAATCAAAAGTTCAAAAAAAAGTAGCTTCTTTCAGCCAGCCTCGGTCCTGGGCAAAAGTTGACCGTATGGTCATGCTCAGGCAGAATAGCTTTCTAGTCAGAGTCTTTCAACTCTGAGGGAACAGCTTAAGGCATGACTGAAAGAAACTACTTAGATAATCACCCGACTAATCTTACCTTGAAGCTTTTCAATTCTATTCGAATACGCTTCAAGGAGCGATAATCGTCAAAAAGCCTCGGTTGCCCGAAGCTTCTTTGTTTCAATATTCTAACGATAAATGTTTAAGTTAATACAAAGACAGTCAGGCAGACTTACTTAGACTTATCTTCAATGTGCTATTCCAATATAGCTTGTAGTATATCACAAGAAGATACTTTTGTCAAGAGGAAATAGAAGATAGTGACACAATATAGGTTTTAAAAGATATTGAAGCCAAAATGGAGTAATAATATAGAAAAGCCGATAAGACAATGAATGTGAATACTATAAATAGATACTAATAATTAAAAAATTTGTGCCAGGGGCAGGATACGAACCTGCGAAGGCCTTTTCCCGCCGATTGGCGGGACCCTGCTGCGGCAGTGGCGACCGACGGTTTTATGCCGCCGCTGGCGGCACCCCGCCAACCGGCGGTGGCAGACCGTTGCACATTATTGAAAATTTGGTGCCGAGAGCAGGATACGAACCTGCGTAGCCCTTGCGAGCGACGGTTTTACAGACCGTTGCGTTTGACCACTCCGCCATCTCGGCACTAAATTTTCAATTTGGAATTGATTAATTTTTTAAAAGCTTCTCCTCCTTTGTGTGCTTTTATTTCTTTTTCCCTTTTATAAGCTTCTTGTTTTGTATTGAGCGTTTCCAGATAAACAAAGAAAAAAGGTCCTTTATTTTTTAATGACTTTGTTGCTCCGATATTATGTCTTTTCAAACGATTTTCCGGATTTTCAGTAGAGCCAATATAATATTTACCTGATTTTACGCCTTTAACGATATAAGTTATAGAACATTGTATGTTACGACGGTTTTATGCCGCCGCTGGCGGCACCCCGCCAAAGGCGGTGGCAGACCATTGCGTTTGACTGCTCCGCCATCCCAGCACAAAATTCCTAAATGTTTACATTACTTTAATTTGCCAACTTTTTTCCTTCATGGTTGCTTGTCGGATCTTCCGCTTACTTACCGACAAGCATATTCTAATCTTGATCTCGACCTTCGATCATACTCGAACCTTATTATACCGAGGTTTTTTTCCAATAGAGAATAATCTGGTATCTATTATACTTTATTATTGAGCCGACTCCCGGGCTCGCCCCGTAGGATCTTACTTTTCGCCTGCGGCTCAAAGGGCGATCTGACGGGGTAAAAACCCAGGACCTAGTGTTTATACCCCTCTGCTTTCAAAATGTAAGGGTATAATACCTAACGTAGCTTTGATTTTGATATTGTTTTTTTATCCAATATGTCGGCTATTTTCTATATTTTGAAAGCTACGGTAGGTATATACCACTTTTGCGAAATCAAAGCAGAGTGGTATAGAACGTAAAAATTGCTTTGAGCCAAGGGAGGGGATCGAACCCTCAACCTACTGTTTACAAAACAGTTGCTCTGCCATTGAGCTACCTCGGCAATGTAT
>Ga0265296_1005754_pt1 | contig 9986 bp, 10 predicted proteins | sample MunlanPumphouse1_FD_189073 | JGI IMG/M metagenome (GOLD analysis project Ga0265296, IMG submission 189073) | Groundwater microbial communities from a municipal landfill in Southern Ontario, Canada - Pumphouse #1 | ecosystem: Environmental > Aquatic > Deep subsurface > Groundwater | place: Canada...
GAGGGGCATCCGGATAAAATCTGCGACCAAATCGCGGATTTGGTTTTGGACGAAATTATGAGTCGCGATCCGGCGGCGAGAGTGGCTTGCGAGGTATTGGCCGGGATGGGATTTATTGTTGTGACCGGCGAAATTACCACCAAGACCTACATCAATGTTCACTCGCTTGTTCGCCAGGTTTTGCGCGACGTCGGCTATGACAAGCCAGAATATGGTTTTGATTATCACACCGTGGGGATTTTAAATTCTATTCATGAGCAGAGCCCGGACATCGCGGTCGGCGTTGTGAAAGGAAAGAAAAAAGTTGGAGCGGGCGATCAGGGAATGATGTCTGGTTACGCGTGCGATGAAACGTCTGAGTTGATGCCATTGCCGATTGTTTTGGCTCATCGGTTGGCGCGGCGGCTTGCGGAAGTGCGTAAAAAAAAGATTTTAAAATATCTAAGACCGGACGGGAAAACGCAAGTTACGGTTGAGTATGAAATCCAAAATCCAAAATCCAAAAGTTATGTGCCAAAACGACTAGACAGTGTGGTAGTCGCGGCCCAACATGATCCGGGGGTGGATTTGAAAAAAATAAGAGCGGATATTTTGCGGACAGTAATTCGGCCGGTTTGCGGAAAATGGTTGGATAGCAAAACAAAATTTTTTATTAATAACACGGGTCGCTTTATTGTGGGCGGACCGGTAGCCGACACTGGTTGTACGGGGAGAAAGATAATTGTTGATACATATGGTGGAGTCGGCTCGCACGGCGGCGGGGCTTATTCGGGAAAAGATCCGACAAAAGTTGATCGCACGGGTTCGTATATGGCGCGCTATGTGGCGAAAAATATTGTGGCGGCCGGCTTGGCCGGGCGGTGTGAATTTGGACTGGCTTACGTTATTGGTGGAGAAGAGCCGTTGGCTTTGAATTTAAATACTTTTGGCACGGGCCTTGTTCCTGACGAAAAGATTTTAGCGGCGGTGAAAATGACTTTTAATTTTTCTCCGGCCGGAATGATTAAGACACTTAATTTACGGCGGCCAATTTTCAGGCAAACCGCGGCTTACGGGCATTTTGGCAGGCCAGAGTTAAATTTGCCGTGGGAAAAAGTAGATAAAGTAAAAGAACTAAAGAAAATTTTTAAATAATTTTTTAAATGAAATACGACATAAAAGATTTAAAGTTGGCGTCCGAAGGACTTGAACGGATTCTGTGGGCTGAGCGGCAAATGGACGTGTTGCGTTTGGTCAGAGAGAGATTTTCTCGCGAGAAGCCATTGCGCGGCGTGCGGGTTGGAGCATGTTTGCATATAACTTCTGAAACGGCGAACTTAGCGCGGACATTGAAATCCGGCGGGGCAGAAGTATTTTTATGCGCTTCAAATCCCTTGTCTACGCAAGATGACGCGGCGGCGGCGATTGTAAAATATTTTAAAATTCCGGTCTTTGCCGTGCGGGGAGAGGACCCGAAGACATACTATAAACATATTGAAGCGGTTTTGGCGGAGCGTCCAAAAATCACAATCGATGACGGCGCGGATTTAATTTCTTTTTTACATGGTACGCGGAAAAAACAGGCAAAAGAAATTTGGGGTTCGGCTGAGGAAACGACAACCGGAGTGCTCCGAATCAGAAGAATGGAGCACGACGGCGTACTTCAATTTCCGGTGGTGGCCGTGAACGAAGCGCGAACAAAATATCTATTTGATAATCGGTACGGGACTGGTCAATCAACGATTGATGGTTTAATCCGGGCGACAGGATTTCTTTTGGCGGGCAAGACATTAGTGATTTGTGGTTATGGTTGGTGCGGCCGGGGAGTTGCTCTTCGCGCTAAAGGCATGGGCGCCGATGTGATAATCGTCGAAGTTGATGCGCTGCGGGCGCTTGAGGCAAAAATAGAAGGGTATGAAGTGATGCCGATTGCCGAGGCGGCTCTTCGTGGCGACATTTTTATAACTTTAACTGGCGACAGGAGTGTTATAAGAGGAGAGCATTTTAGGAAAATGAAAGATGGAGCAGTGATTGCGAACGCCGGCCATTTTGACGTTGAATTGGCCTTGCCCGATCTGAAAAAAATGGCGAAGAAAGTCCGGGCGGTGCGTAAATTTATTGATGAGTTTACTCTTCGAAGCGGTAAAAAAATATATCTTTTGGCCAAGGGGCGGCTTCTAAATTTGTCCGCGGCCGAAGGACACCCTGCTTCGGTGATGGATATGTCTTTTTCTAATCAGGCCCTTTCCGTAGAATTTATCACAAAAAATTGGAAAAAATTGGAAAATAAAGTTTATGTTGTGCCGGAAAAAATTGATGAAGCGATCGCCCAGATGAAACTTAAAACCCTCGGAGTTACAATAGATAAATTGACGCCCGAGCAGAAAGAATATTTGTCTTCATGGAAAATGGGGACGTGAGAAATAACATTTAACAGTTAACAATTGACAAATGGCCGATTTTGACGACGAAATTTTAATCAAAGACCAAACCGGCAAGTTTAAAATTTTGCGAGGCGGCAAGATTTATGATTTGGATGAAATGGCGCCCGCTCCGGCGGCGCCGGCGACTGTTACTCCGTCAAAATTGGCGGAGGAAGTTTTAGAAAAGAGCAAAATTAAGCTGGACGAAAATTTGAAATCGCGGTTTGGGGAGACCATCCTGGCCTATAGAAAAGATGTTAGAGATAAATTTGAAACCAAAAGTATTTTAATGAGGCCAGTCGCGGCGGGCGGCATGGGTTTAACGGGAGAACAGGCAGATTTAGCCCTTAAATTAATTGAATCCGAAAAGGGTAATGGGACAAAGACAAAAGGGGTTGCGCAAGCAGCACCAAGCGCGGCAGTCGCGTCGACGCCAAAAATTCCCGCTCGGGGAGTTCTGCCCAAACCCGTGATTCCAAAAACCACTCCGGCGCCAAAAATGTCAGAGGGAGTGGCGGGATTTGTTTTTTCGCCGGCTGATGAAGCGGAAATTTCAGCGCACGCGGAAAAGCTGCCCCAAGTATTGGCTGGTTTGAAATCAGTTGATGTGGCGAAATTTGTTGATGAGATTATTAAAAAAAGCGGCGTGGTCTTGGACGCAGCAAGTCAGAAAAAATTAGAAAATATTTTGTTAACTCGTCTTAAAGACATTCGTGATGGTTTCGAGACAGAAGAGACGCTAACAAACGTCACGGCCGGAATTACTTTGACTCCGGAACAAATGGGAAAGATTCTCGGCACAGCTAAAGAAAAATTTCAGGAATTGGAAGGAAAAATAAAAAAAGAGCAATTGGGAAATGTTAAAAAAGCGATGGAAGAAGAGCGGGCCGGAGCAGAGAAGGATAAAGAGGCGGCAGAAGAAAAAGTCAGGGGGAAAATAGATGAACGTTGGCAGGAAATTACAAAGAAGGGGGCGACGGGAACGGCCATGCCCACTGAGTTAATTTCTCCGCCGTTTGGAATGCGGCAAAAAATTTCAAATTTGACTCCGCCGGGCCCAACGTCGGTTCTCCGAACCCCGACTGCCGTAACTGGAAAATTACCGTCGGCCGGTCAAATTCAAGAAGTAAAGGGTGTGGGAAAAATGTCGGAAAAAATCGCCGCGCCACCCGGAGGGCAAGAAGCGGTTGTTTCGCCAAAAAGCAAATCGGAAATTTCTTCGGAGAGCGTACCTAAACCACTCGAAATTTTAAAACCAGCGGCGCCTCCGGCAATTCGAAGACCGCCCTCTATCCGAGATAATCGGCCGCGCTTGGATGATGTTAAATACGTGCCGAAGTTGGTTGGGCCGATGGAGGAACTTCGAGAAATGACCTTGGTCGACTTTAGGCGATTTGGCAGTGATCCAAAAGTAGCGACACAAAAAATTAAAGATAAACTCAATCTTCTGGAGAGGGAATCAATCACTAAAAAAATAGACGGAGTAAAGGCCTGGCAGGAGTCGGAGATTAATAAGATTTATAAAGAAATAAGTCGCGATATTTTATTAAAAGGCGTCCCAGTAAATCAAGCCATTTCTCTTCGTACTTCAGCCAATAAGCCGACGTTGACCGCAGAAGAATATCAGGCGGTGATGGAATTGAATCGATCTTTGAGGTATTAGAATATACTGTTAGATTGTGGTATAATATAAATTAGATGACATGATTTTAAAACTTAAAACCTGAAACTCGGAACTTTGAGTTGCAAGTTTTAAGTTTCAAGTTTCAAGAGGTATGCAACAATTCGTTATCCCTCATCCCAGCACTAAAGCCCGAGGACGGATTACTGTAAGCGATTATTTTGTTCACGGAAACGCCCGCGGCTTTCATCTAACTAAATTATTCAGTTGTATTGAGGCTTAGTGCGGGATTTCGGGTTTGAGTTTGGATAGTTTAAATTTAAATAGAAAGTTTAATCAATATGCAGCAGTTTGTCATCCCTCAATTTATTGACGTGGAAGATAAAATAATCGGGCCAATCACCACCCGCCAATTTATTATTCTTTTGGTCATGTCAATCGTTTTGTTTATTCTTTATCGGTTGGCTACTTTCACATTTTTTTTAATTTTTGGCGTGCCGTTTTTTGGACTTTCTGTAACTGTGGCTTTTGTTAAAGTTAATGGTCAGCCCTTTCATTTTTTTCTCTTAAATTTAATACAAACCTTGCGACGGCCCGGCCTTCGCGTTTGGAATAAGGAACTTTCTTTGGATGAGGTTAGGGGATATTTAAAAAAGGAAGAAGTAAAAGTTGTTGTTCCGCGACCAATCAAGGAACCGCTCGTGGCCACAAGACTTTCCGAATTGTCGCTCATAGTTAACACGGGCGGAGTATATAAGGGAGAGTAAAAATTTTCTTTTTAAATAGTTATGCAGAGCAAAAAACTTTCCGGAGCAAAACCAGGCGTGGCGACGAAACATCTTTTGGACATCGCCGAAATCAGAGAGGACTGCGTTATTTTAAAAGACGGAACTTTACGGGCCGTGCTTTTGGTGTCGAGCATTAATTTTGCCTTGAAATCGGAAGAAGAACAAAACGCCATCATCGCCGCTTACGTTTCTTTCTTGAATGCTCTTGAATTTCCCTTGCAAATTGTTGTGCAGTCAAGAAAATTAAATATCGACGCTTATTTGGAAAAATTGCGGCTGGCCGAGAAAGAGCAGTCCAATGAACTTTTAAAAATTCAAATCGCCGATTACCGGGAATATGTTAAGGAATTAGTTGAAATGGGCGCCATTATGAGTAAGCGTTTTTACGTGGCTGTTCCTTACGATCCGCTTTCTGATAAAAGAAAAGGTTTTTGGACAAGGTTTAGCGAGGTCTTACGGCCGGGATCAATTATAAAACTCGGTGGGGAAAAATTTAAAAAGAGGCGAAGAGATCTTTACGGCAGAGTCGAACACGTTCAGATGCTTCTTTCCAGCATGGGCTTGACCTCGGTAATTTTGGATACGCAAAGTTTAATTGAGTTGTATTACAATGTTTACAATCCAGAAGTCATTGATACTGAAAAATTAACCGATGTTTCAAAACTTCGAGTGGAAGAGTAGAAAAAATTTTAAATTTAAATTGGAAATTTTAAATTCAAGGTATGGCTTTTAAACCGTTTGCCGCACTAAAAGGTGAAAAACCAAAGGCCCAAGCGCCCATTTCGTCCGAAGAGGAAAAACGGCGGATTGAGGCGGAACAAATTCTTCTGGAAGAAGAGCGCATTTATCGCAAGGGCGTTATTTCCATTCAGGATTTAATTGCTCCGGCGGCGATGAAGGTGGAGCCCTCGTTCGTGTTGCTTGGCGATAAATTTGTCAGGTCAATTTTTGTTGTGACTTATCCCCGGTACATCAGCGTCGGCTGGTTTTCGCCGATCATTAATTTGAATACAACCCTTGATGTCAGCATGTTTTTTTATCCGGTTAAGGCGGAAGTAATTCTAAAACAATTAAAGAAAAAAGCCGGGGCGCTTGAAGCGCAGATTTTATCTGACGCGGAAAAAGGAGCGCCGCGCGATCCGCTGCGGGAAACGGCGTTGCGGGATATTGAACAGTTGCGCGACGACTTGACTCAGGGCATTGAGCATTTTTTCCAGTTTGCTCTCTACGTCACAATTTATGCCAAGAGTAAAGAAGAACTTGATAAAACATCAGAGGAAATAGAGTCAATTTTTGGTTCCAAATTGATTTATACCAAGCGAGCGTTTTATCAGGCGGAGCAAGGATTTAATTCAACGTTGCCGCTTTGCAACGATGAATTGATGATTACCTTCAACATGAATTCATCGCCGATTGCTTCGTCCTTCCCGTTTATGTCGGCAGAGCTGACTTCTGATAATGGTATTCTTTATGGTATAAATCGTCACAATAACAGTTTGATTTTATTTGATCGTTTCTCTTTACAAAACGCCAACGCCGTGGTCTTCGCCACTTCCGGCGCCGGGAAAAGTTATGCTATTAAATTGGAAGTGTTGCGTTCCCTGATGTTAGGGGTAGAAGTTTTGGTCATTGATCCGGAAATGGAGTATAAACATTTGTCTGACGCTGTTGGCGGCGCTTACGTTAATATTTCTTTGGCTTCGGATTCTAAAATTAATCCTTTTGATTTGCCGCGTCCGGTCGGTGAAGAAGCGAGTACTGAGGATATTGTGAGAAGCGCTGTTATTACCCTAAAAGGACTTTTGCGCTTGATGCTTGCGCGGCCGGCTGAAGGTGGAAAACTTTTATTTACTCCCGAGGAGGACTCTGTTTTGGATCGCGCGTTGATTGAGACATATGCCAAAAAAGACATCACGGCCGATACGGATTTGAAAGCCGGTGTTGAGCCGCCGATAATGAAAGATTTGCAAAATATTTTGGAGGGAATGACCGGCGCCGAGAGTTTGGTGGAGCGGCTCCGAAAATACACCGAAGGGACGTTTGCGGGTTTATTAAATTCTCCAACCACAATTGATGTCAGAAATCATTTAGTAATTTTTTCTGTTCGCGACCTTGAAGACGAACTTCGTCCGATTGCTATTTATAACATCGTTAATTTTATTTGGAACGTCGTGCGTTCGGAACGGAAGAAGAGAATCCTCGTGGTTGATGAGGCATGGTGGTTGATGCAGCACGAAGATAGCGCTAAATTTATCTTTGCTTTGGTTAAAAGATGCCGCAAATATTATTTAGGCGTTACGACGATTACGCAAGATGTTAATGATTTTTTGGGTTCGCCGTACGGCCAGGCCATTGTGACAAACTCATCTCTGCAGCTACTTTTAAAACAATCGCCGGCGTCAATTGATTTAATTCAAAAAACGTTTTTGTTGACGCAGGGTGAAAAATATTTACTTTTGGAGTGCGGAGTAGGTGAAGGAATTTTCTTTGCTGGGGCAAAACACGCGGCGATAAAAGTTGTTGCCTCTTATTCGGAGGATCAATTAATTACTTCCGATCCGAAACAGTTGCTTGAGATTGAAGCCGCGAAGAAAGAGTTTGATGAGCAAATGGCGACCGGGGAAGTGCAGTAATTTTAAATTTAAGATTTTAAATTTTTTTTGATATGTCTCGTAGAAATAAAATTTTAATCATCGTTGTTTTAGTACTTGTGGCTTTGGCCTTGGCTTATTGGTTATTTTTGGCGCCGAGGTTAAGAGGAGGGGGCGGAGTTCCGAAAACTAACGTTAATGTTCCGCTCGAGCCGCTTGCCCTGCCGCCAGGGAGTACGACGGTCAGCGCCGTTGTTCCGGAGGCGTCGCGCGAAGAGAAGTTACGATCGGAGATTTCTCGTTTGGCCGCGGCTTTTGCAGAAAGATTTGGCAGTTATTCCAACCAGGGGGATTTTGAAAATCTCCTAGATTTAAAATCATTGATGACGGGAAATATGCAGACCTGGGTTGATAATTTTGTTGCCGAAAATAAGGCGGGTCAAACAGACAACACGGTTTATTTCGGCGTGACTACAAAATCAGTTTCTCTGGAAACGATCTCTATTGATGAGGCGGCGGGTGAGGCCAGAATTAAGGTCAGAACTCAGCGGCGAGAGGCGTCGGGAACGATGTCGGACAATGTCAGAATTTATTATCAGGATTTAGAATTGAGTTTCAAAAAAGTTGGAGGGGAATGGAAGGTGGATGAGGCGACTTGGAAGTAATCAGGAATTATGAATCGGGAGGAAGGAATTAAAGGGGTAGTATTAAGTATAAAAAATTTTGTTTTGGACATACTTTTTCCGGTTGAATGTTTGGGGTGTGGTAAGGAGGGGGAGTGGTTGTGTGGCGAGTGTCAAAATAAAATCAGGCCAGACAGTCATTCACTCCGCGGCGAATTTTTGGATAGAATTTTTACTTTTTATTCTTACGATAACGAACTTTTTAAAAAAGCAATCCACGGATTGAAGTACAAATTTGTGGAAGAGATATCTTCGCCATTAGGAAAAATTTTAGTAAAAGAAATTGAAAAAATAGAAGGGCAAATTGGGAGACCGGATTTTATTGCGCCTGTTCCGTTGCACCGTAAAAGATTGTTAGAAAGAGGTTATAATCAGTCCGAGTTGTTGTCTCTAAAAATTTCGGAATACTTTGGGTGGCCGATGGAAAACAAAGTGTTGGCGAGAAGTCGAAGGACGGCGTCACAAGTATCTTTGTCGGGAGGAGCAAGGAAAGAAAATGTTTGTGGCGCCTTTACGGTGATTGATTCTTCAAAAGTTTTAAATAAAAAAATCGTCTTAGTAGACGATGTTACGACAACTGGTGCGACAATGGAAGAGTGTGCAAAAGCATTGAAACTGGCGGGAGCAAAGGAAGTTTTGGGTGTAGCCCTAGCGAAAGGGTAGTGACGATAGAAACGGAGAGGGTGAGATTCGAACTCACGGTCCCCTTGCGAGGACTCCGGTTTTCAAGACCGGTGCAATAGTCCACTCTGCCACCTCTCCAACTATCAATTTGTCAAAACGGAGAGGGAGGGATTCGAACCCTCGATACGGACTTTCGACCGTATAACGGTTTAGCAAACCGCTGCCTTCAGCCACTCGGCCACCTCTCCAGATAATATAAATTTTTCCGCTAGTTTTAAAATTGTAGTATTTTAAAAGACATTTGTCAATAAAAATAAATATGGCAGAAGAAATAAAAAAAGATGATTACGGTAAGATTTTGTTGTCATGGGTGTTCCCGGAATACATAAAACATCAGAGAACGGCCGGCTGGTACGCGGGAGCCGTCGTTCTTGTCGCGGGACTTTTGCTTTACGCCGTTTGGACGTCAAATTTTCTTTTTGCCGTAATGATCGTAGTAGTTTTTATGACGATTATTTTCCACAACTTTGGAGAACCAGACGAATTAGAGTGCATTATTTTTGAGGATGGAGTGAGGATAGGTTCGAAATATCATCTTTGGTCTGATATTAAGAGGTTCTGGATAATTTATCAACCGCCGGAAGTGAAAACATTATATTTTAATTTTAAGGGTCTTGCGCCGACTGTCTCAATCGATTTATGTGATCAAAATCCTGTTCAAATGAGAGAAATTTTGTTGAGATATTTGAAAGAGGACTTGGGACACGACAGAGAATTAGCGGGAGATGAATTAAGTAGATGGTTGAAGATTTGACGGTTAAAACTTAACAGTTAATTTTAACAATATAGACGTAAAAATGACACGGGGGTAGACAACCGTGTCATTTTATTGTAAATTAGATGTATCAATCGCTGCGGTTGTTTATTTAAAAGTTTCACTTTATATCTTTGCGCCCGTAGCTCAACGGATAGAGTACGAGCTTGCGGAGCTTGTGATCGAGGTTCGATTCCTCGCGGGCGCAGTGATTTGATGTGAAATTTAACATGCCGACATTAGAAACGCCAATCGAAGATTTTTCTAGAGTAGGCAAAATAACCGCCAAAAGATTAGAGAATTTAGGTCTCCGAACCGCCGAAGACCTTCTTTTTTATTTTCCTTTTCGCTACGAAGATTGGAGTAAAATTGTGCCCATCAGAGAGTTGTCTTATGGATCAGTGGGAACGTGCAGAGGCAGAGTTGAATTAATCAAAAATACACGAAGTTTTTACAGAAGAAA
>Ga0265296_1005756_pt1 | contig 9978 bp, 4 predicted proteins | sample MunlanPumphouse1_FD_189073 | JGI IMG/M metagenome (GOLD analysis project Ga0265296, IMG submission 189073) | Groundwater microbial communities from a municipal landfill in Southern Ontario, Canada - Pumphouse #1 | ecosystem: Environmental > Aquatic > Deep subsurface > Groundwater | place: Canada...
AAAAATCAGAATACATTGACCTTGACGGGTGGGTGTGCGGGTGTAAATATTTGTTGCATTCGGTTATTTGGTATATAATATAGTATAGGGTGTGTATATTATTATTTATTAACGAGTTTCCGCCCGAGGCGGATCCGCCTTTGGCGGAAACGGGTTAACGAGTTGGTGAGTTATTTTTGATTTATTTTTTTCTCTTCCCATGATTAGAAGAAATAAAGCCAAAAGAATTTTTAGAGCCGCAATCATTTTTGGCGTGTTTGCGGTTGTTTTGTTTTTGGCGCGTGGCGCGGTGTTAGCCCAGGGAGTCGGAGATTTGGGCCTCGGCAGTATGCAAAATACGCTTGCCATCGCGACCCAAACCGACATCCGCGTTATCATCGGGCGGATTATTCAAGTTGCTTTGGGATTGGTCGGCGTGGTGATGGTTGTATTGATTGTCTATGCCGGGTTTTTATATATGACTTCGGCCGGCGAGCCGGCAAAAACCGCGACCGCGAAAAAGGTTATCACCCAGGCGATTATCGGCCTCTTAATTATTCTTTCATCCTTGGCGATTACCGAATTTGTCATCCGCAGTTTAACCGGCGCGTTTTTCGGCGGTCCGGGGACCGGGACCCAGCCGCAGTATATTGATGTTCTTTCCGGCGCGCTCGGCAACGGCATCATCCAGGATCATTATCCGGCCCGGGATGCCGCAAATATTCCGCGCAATACCAAAATTATTATCACCTTTAAAGAGGCGATTAATCCCACCGGCTTTATTGAAGATGCCAACGGAAACGGCCAGATTGACGCCGATGAACAGAGGATTAATTTAAATAATATCAAAGTCAGAAGAACCGCTGATTCCAAGAGTTCCGGGCCGTTTGTGGCGGCCGCGGTTTTTGCGAGTCCGGACAAACGGACGTTTGTCATCCGTCCCGATAATCCCATCGGCAGTTCCACCGACGACATCAATTACACCGTGGCCTTGGGCGTGGGAATTAAAAAAGCCACGGGCGAGCCGGCATTCGGCGCGAATTTTTCCCAAGGGTACGAATGGCGCTTTACTACCGGCACGTTTATTGACGAGACGCCGCCGCAGGTGCAATGGGTTCAGCCGAGTCAGCCAGGGCCGTATGCCAAGAACGTGGGGATTGAGGTGACTTTTGACGAAGCGGTTGACCCTCTGACCGTGAGCGGCGAAAGTCCGGCGTTTTCCAATCTCCAGGTGATGGGCGGAACGGCCGCAGTGGCTGGTTCGTTTTCCATTTCCAACGGCTATAAGACCGTTGATTTTACTCCAAAATTGGCTTGCGGTACCAACTCCTGTGGCGAGACCATTTTTTGTCTGCCGGCTGATAGTCAAATTATAACTTTAATTAAAGCCGCGACCGTGGCGGCTCCGCCGTCGCCGGCTGCCGCTTTTCCTTACGACGGGGTGACCGATATGGCCGGCAATTCTTTGGATGGCAATAAAAATGGCACGGCCGATGGCCCTGGTCCGGCCCCAGATAAGGATGATTACTCCTGGAATTTTTCCACCAGTGCGGCCCTCGATACCACGGCGCCGAAGATTTTAAATATTAATCCTTCGTCGGAACAGGGCGATTATCCGATTAATGGTGAATTGGGCATAGAATTTAATAAATTAATGAAGGCGAGTACGCTCAATAATAGCAATTTACTCTTGCATGCGGCCCGTCCGGGGAAAACCGAATACGACATCACTGCGACGCCCTGGTGGACCGGCGGGATTGCTGGTTTGGATGCGTCCGGTGCGACGACCACGGACCAAAACCAGATTACCCATAATTTGGCGACTATGCCGCATGGAGATTTTTTACGCGATACTAATTATTATCCGGAACCGACGGCCGGCGTCAAGGATTTGTACCAAAATTGTTTCTTCCCGCCGGAGTCAACGGACGTTCCCGGCACCTGCAAAGCGACCATCGCGGAGCCGTATTGTTGCGCCGAAACTTTGTGTTCCCATCCGTGCGGCGTCGGAGCCTCGGGCAGGCCGGTCTGCCCCCAATAAGATTTCACGGATTTTCGCGAATTTCGCGGATATAGTTTCCGTGTAATCCGCAAAAATCAGCGTAATGACAGTTGAAGATATGAAAAATTTTAGAAGAAAAAGCATTCATAAAAAAATAATGGCGATGCCTCTGAAGAGAGTGCTGATTTATTCCGCTATCTTATCGGTGAGCGTAATTTTTATTTCAATCGGCGTTGTTCTCTCTAAAGACGTAAAATCTCCAATTGTCAAATGGACTCCGGAAAAAGTAGAACTCGCTGTTTTCCGCGGAACGTCAAAAATTCAAAATGTTTCTTTTTCTTCAAGTCAGGATATAGAAAACATAAAACTTGAGTTGGTGCCGGGACTGGCAAAGTTTATTTCAGTTCAACCCGAAAACATGGCCAAAGTTACGGCCGGACAGAATAATTCCGTTGGCCTCTTTTTTGCCGTTCCGCAAGAAACGGCAACCGGCACTTATGATGGCACGTTGCATCTTAAATTAGACAAAAGAACGATCCCGCAAACTCTGAAAGTCATTTTAAATGTTAAAGAGCCGACGGCGGAGGAAATTCCGGAGGATATTAGTTTGCCGACTGCGGATAGAATTAAAGAAGACGCAATAATCGGCCAAAATTATGTTAAAGATGAAATAATTGTGAAATTTAAAGATGGCACATCCGGAGAAATAATCAAACAAGTAGTTGGAGACATTGGCGGTGTATTCATAGGTTTTTTAAAAGATTTGGAAATTTATCAGGTACAAGTGGATGTTATCGGCTTCAGTGAACTTGATCAAAAAATATCCCAGGTTGAGCAAAATCAAAATGTTGAATTTGCGGGGAGACAAATCACAATCATACCTGATTTTAGTAAATAAAATATAATATGAAACAGCAAGTTAGAATAATTTTAAATGTTGGTGCGGTAATAATATTATCATTACTGACATATGTTTTAACGAAAGATATCTTATACAATATAGCTTTTTTCTTGACGCCACATGCTTTTAATAATATCCCATGCCTCGGTTTTTATTATATTTATGGTCGTCAGATACATTGTGCTGAGGCGGGAAGCGGTTATACGTATTTGGTATATTACTCATTTTATATTGTAACTATATTTTTGTATGGTTTAATTACAGGGTTAATATCTGCGCCCAAGTATAAAATATTAGGAAGGACCATTCTTTACTCTTTTTTTAGCATATTAATTATAGTGCTTCTGGTAGAATTTTTAAACGTGATTTTTGGAATTAGAATATGAAGTATAAATTAATAATAAGCGCAATATTGATATTGTTAATGGGTTTTTTTGCCGCCGCCCAGAGCTTTAATATACCGAATGATCCAAATTTTGATAGCTGGGATGAGAATAACCCCCAGGGCAATAATTGGGGGCAGGAAATTATTAAATTGTCTTCTGCCTGGAGTATTGCAACGAGCTCATTGAACTACCCAATCGCCTTAATTGATAGCGGATTTGATATAAAACATGAAGATTTGAGCCCCGCTATTAATTTAGCATTGTCAGACAAATTTGATGTTTTCCAAACAGAGGATACTAATAATCACGGTACTCATATAGCGGGTATAATTGGCGCCAAGGCAAATAATAATCTTGGGATAGCGGGATTTTCGTGGGATTCTAATTTGCGAGTTTATAATTATACTTTCAATTCCTCACCTGGTCGAAGCGCCACTTCTTTATCTATAGTGACAATGGCTCTCTCCTCTATTAATAAGGGAGCAAAAATAATAAATTTAAGTTTAGGTTATTGTTTAGAATCAGATTCTGATCCTAATTGTACCCAAAATAAAGCATCTAAAAAGGATTTGCAGATATTTGATGATCAATTTGGAGCACTGGTTAAATTGACCAAATCTAAAGGAAGGGATGTGCTATTCGTTATAGCTTCCGGCAATAATAAAAATGATATTTTAACCACTTCTCCGGCCAGAATGTCATTAGAGTTTGATAATGTTATTGGTGTAGCTGCTATACAACAAGATGGTGAATTAGCGGCCGATTTTTCAAACTATGGCGAAGTAACGGTCGCTGCTCCGGGCGTTGATATATATAGTACCCTCCCAAACAATACTTATGGTAATATGTCCGGCACCTCTATGGCCGCGCCGTTTGTTTCGGGGCTGGCGGGACTGATTTGGTCTCGCGCGGAAGAGCTGGGGAAGACGTTGACTGCCGCAGAAGTAAAACAACTCATCATAGACGGGGCTGTAAAAGGCGGAAAATATGCCCAGGGTCCGGACGGCAAAAAGATACCGGTAATCAACGCTTACGAATCGCTAAAACTTTTAGAGCCAGAACCGCCGCCGGTTACGGTCGCGCCCTGGCCGATGTTCGGGCAGAGTTCCACCAGAAGCGGGCAGAGCGATTTGGCCGGCCCGGAGACAAACCATGTTAAATGGACACTTACCACTTCAACATCTTTTGATTCACCGTACTTTGGAGTCGCCCCGGTTGTTGGAAGAGATAGTATAATATATGTAGGCAATGTAAGTGAGGGGAAGCTTTTTGCCATATCGGAAGGAAAACTAAAGTGGAAATATCCTCAAACCGGAAAATTGGGCGAGTATCTTTCCGCGCCGGCCATCGCAACGGATGGAACGGTTTATATCGGCTCCAGCGCGGGAACTCTTTTTGCCGTCAATCCCGACGGAACCCTTAAGTGGAAATACGAAACAGACACCAGGCATTGGGTTGGAAGTCCGGCAATTGATGAAAATGGGAATATATACTTTACCACGACTTATTCCCGCGTTGATCCCGCGAAAGAATATCTTTATGCGATAAACCCCGATGGGATATTTAAATGGCGTTATCAGATAGAAAGCTTTAGCGGCATTGCCCATACGGCGATAGGTCCGGATGGCACAATCTATAGCTCATGCATTTATACTTATTCAGCCAACGATTCGCTCTACGCCGTAAATTCAGATGGAACACTGAAGTGGAAGAAATATTATCGTCCCGGCACTTCGCCGGTTGTCGCGACGGACGGAACGATTTACTTTAAGAATGGTTATGTTGGCCTAGAGGCCGTTGACCCGAATGGCACATTGAAGTGGTGGAAGCGGATTTATCCGGACCTTAAACCTTCGGTGGCGGCCAATGGAATTATTATTGCCGATGACACGGTTACCCGGGCTCTGTATGCAATAAATCCGGATGGTACGGAAAAGTGGGTGAATTCAAGTATTGGAAGGGTATCAAATTCGTCTGCCGCCATTGGCGCTGATGGAACGGTGTATATAACAACCAATTTGGGGCTTTTCGCTCTTGATATAAATGACGGTTCGGTAAAATGGAAAATTGACGGTATTAACGGCAGCTCGCCGGCAATCGGTGAAAACGGAGTTTTGTATGTCGGCTGGTATAAAAATATTTACGCGATTGGGGAATAGGGTTATAAAAAATAAAAAAAGATGAGAATCAAGAATCGAAAATTATTTTTTTCAATTTTTGGTCTGGTAGCGGTACTGGCGTTTTTTGCTATGCCGGTTTTCGCGCAGGATTTGGGTTTGGGGGTTGTCGGGGAAAACATCGCCTTGGGCGGGGGAGACATTCGCGCGACTATCGCGAGAATCATTAATGTCGCTCTCGGACTTTTGGGCATTGTGATGGTCGGCATTGTGGTTTATGCGGGATTTTTGTATATGACCTCGGCCGGCGACCCGCAAAAAACTCTAAAAGCCAGAAAATGGATTATTAATTCAATAATCGGATTGGCGATAATTCTTTCCGCCTACGCGATTACGTTTTTTGTTGTCAAAAGTTTAACTGAAGCGACAAATCCATCCGGCACGGTAACCGGCCCCGGCGGGGAATGCGTTAATCCTCCCTGTAACATCGGCACTTCCGGCTCGATTTTCCGCATTTTGAGCATCACGCCGGCCGGTGATCACGCGCCCAACGGTTGGCCGCGGAACAGCACGGTTAAAATGATTTTTAGCGCCGATGTTGACGGGAGTACGGCAGGGGCGACTGTGCGCGTGACCAAGGTTGACGGCAGTGCCGCCGTCGACGGGACGTTTAACACTTCGGGCGGCACTTTGGAATTTGTTCCGAGCGCCTCCTGCCCGCCGCCCAATGACGCGAGAAAATGCTTTGACCCGAGCGCGCAGTTTAAAGTTGATATTTCAACCGGTCTTAAGAGTACCGACGGCCGCAGCGTTTATTGCGGAATCGGTTCCGGCTGCAGCCAGACTTTTAAAACCGGAACTTATATAGATACAGCGGCGCCGACCATTTCAATGATTTCGCCGGCCAACGGTTCGTACATACCGCAATCGGTTTTTGAAATGAGCGCCCTGGCTACGGATGACAGCGGCGTTGCCAAAGTTGATTTTTATGTTGATAATAATCCGGCCGGGACGGCGGCGGCGGGCGGCGAAACGTCTTTTAGCGCCTTGAAGGATTTTGACGCTACCTCTTTCGCGCTCGGCTCGTCGCATCAAATTAAGGCCACGGCTTACGACGTTGATTCTAATTTGGCGGTTTCTGGAGCCGTGACGGCTAAAGTCCTAGCCGCGCATTGTTTTAATCATATTCAGGATTCCACGGAGACCGGTATTGATTGCGGCCCGCCACCCCCGGGCCCGCCCAATTGCCTTGCCTGCCCCGGTTCCGGCTGCAATTACGACAGCGATTGCGCGTCCGGCAAATGCCAGAACGGCGTTTGCGTGGCCGCGCCGGTCATTACCGCGCTCCTGCCCCCCGACGGCGCGCCGGGAAATCTGGTTACGATTTTCGGCCGTAATTTCGGCGATGCGCCGGGTTCAGTGAGTTTAAGCGGCAAGCCGGCGCTTTCGGGATGCACTGATGCCTGGTCCGATACGCAAATCATTATGGTCGTGCCAGAGGGCGCTTCCACCGGAAAAGTGCAGGTGACCAATAAAAGCGGTTTGAGCGGCGAGTCGCCGACGGATTTTTCCGTCAATAACATTATTCGTCCCGGCGTTTGCTCGGTAACGCCCGCAAGCGGACAGCCGGGCGGAACTTACACGATTTCCGGCAAGGGATTCGGTGTCTCGGTGGATTCCATTCTTTTTAATACCCGCCTCGCGACGATTAATTCCTGGGCGGCCAATACCATCGTCGGCGTGGTTCCGACTCTGACCGACGGGCGATATGTTGTCAAGGTGAAAGTCGGCGCCGAAAATTCCAACGGCGTGTATTTTAACGTGCTTCCGCCGGCCGGCGGGACGCCGACTATCAGGTCTATTAGTCCCGAGTCCGGACCGCGCGGAGAATATGTCACTATCTTCGGCAGTAATTTCGGTTCGACGACCGGAAATGTTGTTTTTTGGCGGGGCACGGACGCGGCTGACGCGGATATCAGTTTTCCGGACGGTTGCGGGGTTAATTATTGGCAGGATGGGACAATTGTCGTCAAAGTTCCGAGCGCCATGCGCGATTCCACCGCCGTTACCGCCGGCAGTTATGAAATCCAGGTAATTCAGGGCATGCGCTCTTCCGATAAAGAAGGATTTACGGTAAATGACAAGACGCCAAAACCGGGTATTTGCCGACTGGTTCCGGATAACGGCCCGCCCGGTCGGCGCGTTAATTTAATCGGCGAAAGATTTGGCGCGGAGGTTAATGGTAAAGTTAATTTTTGGCAAAATAAATTGGCGGATAAAATTTCCGGCGCCTGGAGCGCCGGAGGGGCGACCGTCAAAGTTCCGGCCGGAGCCCAAAGCGGACCGGTAACTTTGGTTTCGACCGACACGCTTTCCAACGGATTAAATTTCCGCGTGTCCGATTGCGGCAAAACTCCGGAAATTTGCGTTTCCGGCGAAAAATGCTGCGCCGGTTCGTGCATTCCGTCGGGCGAGCCCTGCGCCGTGGGTCCGGTCGGGAGTTATTTGTGGCGTTTTGTTACCGGCCCGATTGTTATTGCCCCCAGAGTACTGGAAAATCAGGATTGTTCCGAGGGCGCGATTCAGAGCCCGTCTCCGTGGAAGGGTTCAACTGATGCTTGCACTAATTCGGAAATTTCCGCGCAGTTTAATGTTTCAATGAATACCATGATTCCGGCCGGCGCGGTTAGGTTCGAAGATTGCACCGGCGCCTCCGGAGCATATGACGCCGGCGCCTGCGCGGCGCATCCGGTTATTGTGAGGCAAATTACCTGGAGTACGGCCTCCGCGAATGACAATGATAAAATTAATATTACCACGGACGATTTAATCGCCAGTCATGCGTATCAGGTAACGCTCATGAAGACGCTCACAAGCGCCAAAAATATTCCGATGGACACTGATTACGTCTGGCGTTTCCGCGCCTCCGCGACCGGCGCCTGCACTCTCTCCCGCGTTTCGGTGGCTCCGCCCAGGGCAACCATCAGCGAGGCGGCGCAGAAAAAAGATTTTACCGCTTATCCCGCCGCCGCCAATTGCAATATCCTAAAATGCACTGACGCTTTTGGATTTGTTTGGCGGGCCTCCGACCCCGGTATTGCCGCCGTTTTGGGTTTGCCGATTACCTCCGACTATCTCTGCAAGGCTACGGCTTCTCCGCTCCGGGAAACCGGGGAGACTCCGGTTAATGTTATCGCCCTCGCGACTACATATAATAAAGACGGCCGCGCCGATTTGTTTATCAAGTACACCCCGCCGCAGATTGTTGATTTTTGGCCGTCGTCAAAATGCCCGGCCGCCTGCACCAATGCCGACGTTGGCGGCGAGTTTAATGTGGAGATGGACGCAACAACCGTCACGGCCGACAATATTAAAATTTACGAATGTCCGGAACCGGCAAGTTCCATCTCCCCCGTAACCTGCGCCTTTTCGGGCGGCATCCCGCCGGGAGCGGAACGCGCCGCGACGGTAACTTATTCCAGCACCGCCGATCATAAAACTTTTTCGGCGGCGGTAGATTTGGAAAAAGGAAAAAGATATTTGGTCCGCGTTAACGGGTACGAAGTCAAGAGCGCTTCCGGCGCCTCGCTCGTCAATTTAAATCCGGCGCCGTATTTTAGTTGGCAATTCGCCGTGAATGATAATGCCTCAACCTGCGCCGTTGACCGCGTGGAGCTCTCGCCTCTGGAGTCAATCTTAAAACTGATTGGCGCGCGGGCGGATTTTAATTCCACGCCCTTTGGCAAACCGGACGCCTGTAATTCGACGGGCCCGCGGCTTAAAGTTGCTAATAACTGGGTTTGGAACTCAAGCAAAACGGATGTCGGCATTTTATATCCGAACGGCGTTTCTACTACCACCGTTCATCAGCCGGTGGAAGCCCGCGGCCCGGGTCAGTGTAATCCTACCATCGCCAGTTGTTCCAAGATTACCGCCAAATTTCTCCAGTCGTCTCCGCCGGGAGAAAAAACGTCTTCGCCCGGCGACTTTAACGTTGTCTGTGCCTGCCAGGCCGATGCCGATTGCTGGTCTACGGACATTTTGGGTTCTTTGAGCACGGCCGAGGTTGGCTGCAGTATCCCGGCTAATGGCGGAAACCAATGCTGTTATCCGCGTCCGAAGGTTATTAGCGTTAAGCCGATGGAAGGCCGCACCGGTGTTTGCCGCAACGCGCTCCTGGAAGCCGAGTTTGATCAAGTAATGGCCGAGGCCGGTAACGGCGAAATCGCGGAATGCGCCGGTCAGAATACCGGTTGCGTGCCCCAAATTATTCAAGGCGATTTTAAACAATTTACGCAAAATGGGCATAGTATCGTGCAGTATTATCCACGCCAACCGTTCAAAGCCAATCAGTGGTACCGGGTGACCATGTTTGGCGGCGCCGGTAATGGCTGGACAAATACCCATGGCGTGGCGATGGCGCAGGACAAGGTCTGGAGTTTTAAAACCGGCGGCGGACTTTGCGTTTTGGATAAGGTGGAAGTCGCGCCGTCATATTATTTTTTCCATACGGACGTGAATGATCCGAACGATGACGCCGGTCAGCCGGAAATTAACGATGCCGATGCGGTTTTTTCCATAAATTATATCAGT
>Ga0265296_1005757_pt1 | contig 9977 bp, 9 predicted proteins | sample MunlanPumphouse1_FD_189073 | JGI IMG/M metagenome (GOLD analysis project Ga0265296, IMG submission 189073) | Groundwater microbial communities from a municipal landfill in Southern Ontario, Canada - Pumphouse #1 | ecosystem: Environmental > Aquatic > Deep subsurface > Groundwater | place: Canada...
CTCGCGTTCGCGTTCTTCGCGCGTTACCTGAACCTCACATTCTTCTACGAAGCGCTCGAGCGCCTGCCGGTGACGACGTTCTCGCTCATCATGATCGCCAGCCCGCTCTCCGGTTTGCTCTCCGCGATCATCATCCTTGGCGAGAGTGTAGAGCCCTACCAGATGCTCGGAGTCATGGTCATTGTTTTCGGGTTGCTCCTCGAACAGTGCTCGCTGCGGACGCTCGAGTCTCTGCACCATCGTTGGTCGTTCATGCATTTTCCGTTCCGGAAGCCTGTACAGGCAACACAAACGGTCCGCTAGATAGGCAGCACTTCCAGGCGCGGGGAGAAATTCTGCTGCGGTCGTTCATCCGGCCGCTCACCGACTCGCAGGGCTTCGCCGGTGACGGGGTCGATTTCTTCGGCGATGACAATGAGGCGCTTAAGCGTCGTCCCGACGGGCACGCAGGTCATGAGGGTGGCGAGGCGCTTGTCGGTCGGCTGATCCAGAACGGAGACGTTGTTCGGCAAGACCTCCTTCTTGCTGATGACGCGGTACGTGTATCGGTCGCCGTTGTAATACACCGAATACGTGTCGCCGATGACGAGTTCAGGGAGACGGGCGAACACGTCCTTGTACCCCCCTTTGTCCCACGGGTAGTACGAGCTGTGACCGGTGATGAAGAAATTGCCCGCTTGTCCGGGCCTCGCGGATCCGGGGTAGTGCACGACGCCGTCACGGAGGGCGATCTGGATATCCTCCTCGAATTGCTTCCAGTCCTCCTTCATCAGCGCATCCATGCTCGGACGCACGATGGGGACGTTTTTGCCGATCTTCGGGATGATGATGCGGTTCTCGAACGGGCCGGCTGGAGGCAAATACGCGAGCAGGCTCCTCGCATTGGCACGGGTCGTACGGAGGTCATAGAGAGGAGCTGTATCCAGCGTCCCGCGGACGATCTGCTCGAGCGCCTGTTCCGTCTTGATGTCCACCCCCAGAGCCAGCTGGGCCCTGGCGATCTGCCAGAAGCTCTGGTAGTTGATGCCCACGAAGAGCACGAGGAAGATGCCGGCGAAGGTGCCGCCGAAGCGCACGGTATCCACGATGAAGAGCCGGAGTTTCGTCGGAGGTTTCCGGTTCTTGCCCGCTCTTTGCGACGGAAGCGTGACAGGCGTGTTCATCGAACGCCAGAAATTCCGGAGGGCTTCGCGCATCCGGGCGGGAAGAGTTCTGAGAGTTATTCGGGTGGAGGCGATCTCCGACTCAGCGCCCGTGAGCGTTGCCCGAAGCTGCCGTTTTCCTTCGGCAATGGACTGTGAGATCGCTCCGGAGACGGACTGCTTGAACCGCAGAGAGAGACCGGGTGTGGGTGGGGGGACAGGCCGCGGTTTCTCCTGCACAGTCACTTGCTCGCCATCGGGCATCGGTTCCTCCGGGAGGAGGACAATGTTTCCATTGGTGTCGTACCGGGCTCCGTGCATAGGTTCAAAATAGTCATCCATTGTACCATAGAATGGCTTTTGGAGCGAGTATCTGAAGGGGGCAGAAAAGTGGGAAAGGGCAGAAAAAGCAACGAGGAAGTGAGGAATGTAAGAGAAGGCAGAGAGGGCAGAAAGGCAGCTTCAGGAATTCACGTCATGACCTTTCTCATTTTTCTGCCTTTTCTCACCTTCTCGTAACCTTTCTGCCTTTTCTTTCTTTTCTGCCTTTCTTCACCTTTCGATGATCCCTCCTCCCACCACTTCCTCTCCCCGGTACAGGACGAGTGACTGCCCCGGGGTTTGCAGTGGACATCGCACCGTGAAGCGGAAGAGCGCTTTCTTCCCTTTGAGCGTGAGGGTTCCGGTCTTCTTCTGCGAGAGCGAGCGCGTGCGGCATTCGAAGCGGACAGGCACTCCTTCTTTCGGTCGCAGGGAAGTAAATCGCATGTCGATGAGCGCAACCGTCGTCATCGTTTCCTCTCCCTTCTGTGCGACGATGAGCCGGTTGCCTTTCGTGTCCTTGGCGACCACTTCGAGCGGGATGCGCTGGCCGCCGACACGAAGTCCGCGCCGTTGTCCGATGGTATAGAGCGGCAACCCTTCGTGTTTACCTAATACTTTTCCGTCGCGTCGGACAATATTTCCCGGTTTCATCGCTCGCTTCAAATGCCGCTTCAAAAATTCGCGCGGCGTTTTCTCGGGGAAGAAGCAGAGATCCTGACTCTGGATATAGCGGTCGGGCAGGGGAACATGGAAGGTCTTCGCGAGAGAGAGCACCTTCCGTTTCGTGCGTGTCCCGAGCGGAAACATGGCCGCCCTCAGGTGCCGCTCCGTGAGCTCGTAAAGGTAGTAGCTCTGGTCCTTGGCGTGATCTTTCGCCTCCAGCAGTACGAAGCGTTCCGTCCCTTCGCGGAGGCGCCTCCTGGCGATGCGGGCGTAGTGGCCGGTCGCGACCTTTTCACAGCCGTACTTCTTCGCGAGGCGGAGGAGAGAATCGAACTTGATGATGCGGTTGCACTCGACGCACGGGTTGGGCGTGAAGCCCCGGCGATGCGCATCGAGGTATGCGTCTACGACGCGCTTCTTGAATTCTCTCGTGAGATTCACCCTGTGGAGCGGAAACTTCAGCTGTTTCGCCACCGCATTCGCGCGGTTGATGTTCTCCGTCGTGCAACACTTGCTTGGGAGGATTGTCGCAAATGCCGGCGCTTTCGGATCGTTCCAGAGCGCGAAGCGCACGCCTATGACATCGTGCCCCTGTCTCGTGAGGAGATGGGCAGCCACGCTCGAGTCAACTCCGCCGGACATGGCGAGAAGAATCTTCATGAGGGGAGGGTTCGCGGCTATGAAAATAGCATGCATTTGCGCATTGTTGCATGGTTACATGGCTGCATGGTTGGCAGGCAACAACCGTGCGTTTCGCTTGCCTGCCCTCCGAAGCTTTAGCGAAGGAGGGCGAGCCATGCAACCATGCAACCATGCAACCATGTAGCCATTCTTCGCCACGGTGCTATTATTCCCTCATGCAATCCTCCATCGCACCATTCATCGCGCATGCACGGTCCAAAGGGATGGACCATCAGACGATCCGCATGCTTCTTCTCTCGGCAGGATGGAAGGAGAAGGACATCTCTTCCGCACTCGCGTCTGAAAGCCTCACCATGCCTGTTCCGGTACCACCGGATGCAGGGTCAGCGCGTGATGCATTCTTCCATCTCCTGACGTTTACGACGCTCTATGCGATGGTCATCAGTTCCATTATCCTCGCTTTCCAGTTCATCGAGAGGACGTTTGTCGATCCGGCATTCAAGTCCGTGTATGAAGTGAGCGCCAATACATCCACGATCCGTTGGTCACTGGCGGTGATTCTGGTGTTTTACCCCCTGTTCGCATTCCTGGCGCGGACGCTGCATCGCGAGTGTGTGCGTCATCCCGAGAAGCTCCAGTCGGGCGTGCGGAGATGGCTCACGTACCTGACGCTCTTCGTGACGGCCTGCACGATCAGCGGCGACCTCATCACGCTGCTCTTCTATTTGTTGCAGGGCGAACTCACCATTCGTTTTCTCCTCAAAGTGTTCGCGGTCTTGTTCCTCAGCGGTCTGCCGTTCATGTACTACTTCGCCGTCATCCGCTTCGATCCGAAGTCCTACGGGGAGAGCCGCATCCACCGGGTGTTCTTCTGGATGACATCGGTGATCATTTTCGTTGCGGTAGTGTGGGGAATTGCTACCGCCGGATCGCCACTCTATGGGCGCAAGGAACGGCTTGATGAAACGCGGGTCAATGACCTTCGGCTTATCCGCGAGGAGATCATGAACTACGTGTATGGCCCGGAGCGGTGGAACGGACAGAAAATCGTCGTTCTCCCGAAACCACTCCCTGCGAGTTTGGAGGTCGTGGCGAACAATGCGGCATACCAGAAGCTTGCCCTGGGCGACCCCGAAACGCTTCAGCCGTACGAATACGTACAGCGCGGCACGACGTTTGATCTCTGTGCCACCTTCGGTCTTCCGCGAGATCTCAACTACGACATCACCTGGAACCATCCTGTTGGCCAGCACTGCTTCACGTTCGACGCCTTCGACCGGCAGAACAAGTGATGCGGCTTCGCGATGAAAACGCTACGAATGTTTTTCGAAGGCTATTCTAATAGCGGCGTAGCGATATCGCTTCGCCGCCATAAAGAGCAGCTCAGATGAACAATTGTATCATGTATTTCGCGAAGCCGTATGAGCCGGTATTCTCTATCCCATGATCGAGCGAATTCGCGCGTACCTCAACGAGCTCCAGGAAATCCGCCGGAAGATGGCGGATCCTTCCGTCTATGCGGACAGGAAGCAGTTCACGGCGCTCGCGAGGAGGCTGAAGCAACTGGAGCCGCTGGAAGCCAAGGAAGCGGAGTACCGCAGGCTGGAGAGGGCGATACGCGACGAAGAGCACCTGAGTGACGACGCGGAGCTGAAGGCAGTGGCGATCGAGGAGGCGCAGCAAGCCCGCGAGCGCCTGCCCGTATTGCAGGGTGAGATGAAGCGCCTGTTGCTCCCGAAGAATCCCGATGACGAGCGCGGCGTGATCCTGGAGGTGCGCGCGGGAACGGGCGGCGAGGAAGCGGCGCTCTTCGCGGCGGAGCAGCTGAAGATGTATTTGAAGTACGCCGAGCAGCGCGGCTGGAAGACGGAACTCCTGTCTCTGTCCGAAGCGGAGGTCGGCGGAGTGAAAGAAGCTGTCGCGCGCATCGAGGGGGAGGGGGCGTACGGTGAGCTCAAGTTCGAATCCGGAGTGCATCGCGTGCAGCGCATTCCCGTGACGGAAGCCAAGGGCAGGATCCACACGTCCACGACCACCGTGGCGATCCTGCCGGAAGCGGAGGAGGTGGACATTCTGGTTCGCCTCGAAGATCTGAGGATCGACACGTACCGCTCCGGCGGCGCGGGGGGACAGCACGTGAACAAGACGGAGAGCGCGGTGCGCATCACGCACGTACCGACCGGTGTCGTGGTCGCCTGTCAGTCCGAGCGCAGCCAGATCCAGAACCGCGAGCGTGCCATGCGCATGCTCCGCAGCCGTCTCTATGCCGCAGAGCAGGAAAGGCGCGAGCGGGAGCGAACGGAGTTGCGTTCGGGACAGGTGGGTTCAGCGGAGAGGAGCGAGAAGATCCGCACGTACAATTTCCCGCAGGACCGCATCACCGACCATCGCATCAACAAGAATTTTTCGAATATTCAAAGCGTGATGCAGGGAAACCTGAAGGACATCGTCCGCTCTCTTCACGAGTGGGAAGAGGAACAGCTGCTGAAGGCGCTGTGAAGGAGAAAGCCGCATAACGCGCCTCGGAGAGGCGCTCCCTTTGGTGGAGGAAATTTTTTGCAACATGGGAGCGGGTCTCCGACCCGCGTAGGAATTGGTTACTACCCACTGCTCACTGGTGTCGCAGCTTATGTATCAAATCGATTTTCTTCTGAATCGACTCCACCGTTCCGATGTCCGCGCGGAAGCGAATGGGGCCCGTCACGAGTTCGCAGACGGACTGGGTAGCCTGTTCCGCCTCGGCCACCGAATCGCCGATACCCACGATCCCGACGGACCTGGAACCACCCAGGAGCGTGTTGCCGTTGTCATCGAGGGAAACGTCGCCGTAGTAGACTCGGACATTGTCGGGAATCTTGTCCGGGATGAAGACCTTCTGCCCCTTTTCCTTCTTCGCTTCGGGATAACTCTTCGGCGTGATGTACTTGCAGACCGTGGCTTTCGGAGCGAATTTGACGAGTTCCGGAGTGAGCTTCCCCTGGATGATGGCCAGGCAGATGTCAACAAAATCCGTCTCCAGGATCGGCAGGACGTTGAGCGCTTCCGGATCGCCGAAGCGCGCGTTGTACTCCACGACCTTCACGCCGTCCGCCACGGCGATGAACCCGCCGTAGAGGATTCCCTTGTAGGGCTCGTTGCACTCTTTGAGGAGCGCCTCCGCAACCTTGCGGTTGCACTCGCTGGCGGTGGCGATGTCCTCGGGCAAGAGGAAGGGGAGGGAATGATCCACGTCGCTGTACGTCCCCATACCTCCGGTATTGGGGCCGATGTCTCCCGTGTTCGCGCGCTTGTGGTCCTGGACGGCGGGCATGTCGACGACCTGCGTGCCGGAGACGAAGGACATCAGGCTGAACTCCACGCCGACCAGCTTCTCCTCGAGGACGACCGTGCCGCACTGCTCGATGCACTCCATCGCGTACTTCGATCCCATGTCGATGGTCGTGAGGTGCTCGCCGCTCAGCTTCACCCCTTTGCCCCCTTTCAGCGCGTCGTACTTCACGACGTACTGCCCGTGCAGGTGTTCATCGAGGTATTTCCGAATGTCGATCTCCAGCTGCCTCTTCTCGCCCATGGAGGTGAAGCTGAAGACGCGGAACTTGGGACTGTAGTTGATGCCGTATTTCTTCATGAGTTCCCGCGCGAAGCTCTTGCTGGACTCGATTCGTGCCAGATTCTTCTTCGGCGCCACCGTGGGGATGCCGCTCGCTTCCAGCCGGTCAGCGAGACCTGCTCCGATCGGATCATCGGGCGCGACGAACGCGAAATCCACCTTCGCCTGCCTGCCGATTTCCACGATTTTGTAGAGGCTGGCGAGATCGACGACATGCACCTCCTTGGCAAGCTGGAGGAGGCCGGGATCGCGCACGGTAGAGGCTGCGATGATCTCGGGCTTCTGCGGGCTGCGGGCAAGCGCATCGGCAATCGCGTGGCCGCGGGCGGAGTTGGTGACGAGGAGGACTTTCATGGAGGGGAAGGGGATGAGGGCATTATTTTCCCCGCAGCCGGGACGCCGCGTCCCGGTATTCGCCCCGCGTATGCGGGGCGTCTGCGACGCTGCGTCGCAGCTGCGGGAAATACAACAAATAGTTGGATTTCATATTAGCTCCTTCTTCTGACACCTAACAGCTAAAACCTAAAAGCTGATCAATAAACCTCCTTCAAGTAACACTTCTCGCAATAGACAACCTCGGGCCGCTCCGGTGAATAGCTTGTAGCAATTGGCTTTTGGCAATTGGCACACTTACGATCCCAGAGTTTCCTTGGATTCCTGAGTGCCATTCTCCGCTTATGCCGCTCATCGGGGTGGAAATGTGGAATGGGAAGCTTCATGTTCCGGTAAAAATCCAGTTCCTGCTTGATGATCTTGAAAGGCCTCTTGGTTGCTTCGCACTCGATCGCCCAGTTCAGGATGTCGTCGGGGATATCATCAATCGAGTCCGGCAATTTCTCTGCGGGAATTATTTTGGCTACCTTCGGCATCTCGTCCTTCTGATCCTTCCACTGCCACCCCCGTTTCAGGACTGCCTCTTTGGTAAGCGGGAAGTATTCCTGCGCGGTGGTTTCGTTGTACGCGAAGGGTGAAAATCCGCCGGGAAAAAACTCGCCGTACTCCTGGGTTTTGCGCATATGTTCAATGATTTTCGGAACCAAGCGTTCATACTCCTCCTTCGTGTACTGCCTATTGAGGATGCAGTGCTTCTTCCTGCGTAGCCCGAAGCAGCCGAAGCAATCGGCACAGGAGAAGCAGTATTCGCTATAGAGAACATTGGAGCACTCGTAGCACTTTGAGCAGACGCAGAGAGAGTGTCCGATAATGCAGCCGTGCGTCTCGTACTGCAGTTCCCCATGGTATAGCTCGAGCACATCCATGGCGTTCTTAATATCTCCGCAGTCGTAGCAGTACGCACAGTCCTGGCACTCGAACATGTAGTAGGAATCCCGCACGTCCTTGCACTGGGAGATGTGATCTCCCGTCACGTTCTCACACTGCTCTATGTTCAGGTACTTGTGAATCGCGCGTTTCGCGATGTCTTCGCGAAATTCCCGTTCACGCCGGCGCAGTTCCTCCCAGGTCTTCGGCCACAACCTCTGCATCCGTTCTTCGTACTGCTCCCTTGAAAGCTGCTCGTTTAAGATGCAGTACTGCTTGTGGCGAAGGTTCCAGCAGCCGAAGCAGTGCTGACATCCTTGGCAATCGTAACAGAACGAGCAATGCGCGCAGTTGATGCATTCCTGGAGAAAGACCCCGAAGGCAGCCTGCTTTGTATCCACGCACTCGACGCACCTTTCGCACTTCTGGATTGCCAGGCAGTCGACGCAGTCTTTGTTGTGTACGCTGAAGTTGGTGAGATAGTGACAATCTTCGCAGTAGCCCGTATTGATGCACATGTAACAATTTTTGTTGTACGGGGAATGGTGCGTGTAAAGAGAGTTTTCGCTTCCCATATTCATGATGCAGGGACGTGGAGCGCTGAGGCTCAATTCATGGAACTGCGCAAAGAATGATCTGGCGGGATCGACCTCCCGCCCGGTCGCCAATTGATCCCACGTATCGGACCACCAGGCGGTCTGGTCGAATACGTGGCAAGGCTTATCCCCGGAATAGATGGAGATGATTTCTTTGCCCGTGAGATCGCACTTCCGATGATAGAACTTGCGCTCGTTCCGGTAGGAGAGCCTCCGTTGCTGCCGGCAGTCCGGACAGAGCGTGGGCGGCGGAATCGGCTCTTTCTTCCCGGCGAACACCGGCGAGATCCTGTCGTAAAAATCGAGATCGTCCTCTGTGACCTTAAAAGCGGTTTTGCACCAAGGATTCATGCAAGCTTTTTGCATGCTCGCATATTATATGAAATCCCAAAACATGCCGCATTTTCTCCGCAGACGGGACGAGAGAGCATGAGTTTCCCATTATTCCATAATCCTCCGGTGGAATTCTCAAAGGTTCCTGTATGCCTTATCACGGTACTGGATTTCCACAATGATATTGATACCGGGTTGCATGCGGACAAACACGATGCGGATGTCCCCGATACGGCAACGGAAACAGTTCTTTGCTCCCTGCATCGGCGTCACGTCGAGCGGATCCAGTTTGTTCTCGAGGATCGCGACATATGCGCGTCGCACGACGGCGTACATCTTTGGGGACAGCCTCCGCATGAATTTTTGCATGCGGTCCATGATTATGATCGCTTCGAACGTGGCGCCGTGTTCTTTCGTTTTTTCTTCCCGTTTTTCTCTTGCGCCAATGCCTTCGCCGCCTGATCCCAGAGTTCAATGAGGGCAGTTGGATGGATCCCGTGGGGGAAGCGCAATCCGCACGTACCATCTTCATCTTCGTAGTACTCCATATCCATGATGGGCATAATGACGAGATGGCCACTCTCGTTCTCTTTTGCGAGGAAGTGCTTGGTGCCATAACGCTCGCGCCACTTCTTTGGGAGTGTGACGGCGCCGTTGCCCCAAAGCGTGAGTGTTGTGTTGACCATAGAAAAAGTAGGATTACCAGTAAAGTATATATTACTAGGAATACTAGTGTCAAGCTAAAAGCCGCAAGCAGCTTTAAGCTTGAGGCTTTCCGCTTGGGGCTTGTCGCTCGCTTCACACCAGCGCCATCATCTTGTACTGGTCGGGATTATCGCTCTGGGAAGTTCCATGCGTGTACGCATCGCGGGTGGCGTTGCGACCGCGGCCCAGCTGTTTGAGGAAGCGCGGCGTGACTTCCGGAGTCGGGTACTTCCCCGTGAAGCAGCCTTCGCTGAAATGTTTGATGTTCGGATTCCCGTAACGGACGGCGTTTCGGAGATTGTCAATCGTGTTGTAGAACAGTCTGTCGGCGCCGATCATCTTGCAGATTTCCTCAGTGGAATGATTGGATGCGATGAGTTCGGTCGTCGTCGGAAGGTCGATCCCGTACGGGTCGGGGCCGATGATGGGAGGGGCCGATGAGGCGAAGAAGACTCTCCTGGCGCCGGCCTTCCGTGCCATCTCCACGATCTTGCGGCTGGTGTTGCCGCGGACGATGGAGTCGTCCACGAAGAGGACGTTCTTGCCCTTGAGCTCGAGCTCGATGGGGTGGAGCTTGAAATTGAGGCTCCGTTTGCGCAATTCCTGCCCCGGCATGATGAACGTCCGGCCGATGTAGCGGTTCTTCACGAATCCCTCGCGGTAGCGGATCCTGAGCTTGCTGGCGAGGCCGGCGGCGGCAGG
>Ga0265296_1005758_pt1 | contig 9976 bp, 8 predicted proteins | sample MunlanPumphouse1_FD_189073 | JGI IMG/M metagenome (GOLD analysis project Ga0265296, IMG submission 189073) | Groundwater microbial communities from a municipal landfill in Southern Ontario, Canada - Pumphouse #1 | ecosystem: Environmental > Aquatic > Deep subsurface > Groundwater | place: Canada...
ATTGTGTTTGATGGAGTCGATGGAGTTTGTCATAGTTTTTCAGCCTATAAAATGTCTAAAATAATGTCTAAAGATATCTAAGTAATTCATCCGAATTCTCTCTGACAGATATCTAAAAAATGTCTAAGGATATCTTTGAAAATGTCTAAGTAATTCATGCTTTAAAATCATTTCCAGGATTAATTGTCCAGAATTTACCCTCGTTGATGATCTTGCCTTTCCTTTTCAAATCCTGCAGGATATTCCTAATCTTATTTTTTTTCTGCTGTCCGGTTAGATTATCGGAAATTTTACTTAACAGAACTTTTTCAAATGCTATTTTTTCATTCACCTGACCGTTTCATTTTTATCTCCATTTTACTTTGAAATTGTAATAAGAAAACAGATGAGAACAATTATGATATTCAAAACAAGAATCCAGTTAATTTTCTTAGAAAGACCAGAACTTTTTTTAAGTAAGTCCACACCGAGATTTTCAACCTGTTTCGCTATGTGCTTCTCTACAGAATCCATCTGAGCCGATAAGTTTTGTAATCCCAGATTGATCCCGCTAACTGTCACATCAATTTTATCTAATCTAATCGGAAAATCGACTTTATCCAATTTCTTTGTCAAAACTTCCGTAGAATCCAGAAGTCTGGTGGCTTTTTCGTTTAATAACCTTGACTCCTTAACCACTTTCTCTGTGACTTCTTTCGATTGATTTATCAGTTCAGAGATTTTTTCCTTTGTCTCATTTACTGTTTTTTCAGCGCTTTCTTTAGCAATTTGAATTAATTCGGCAGCAGTTTTCAACTTACCGAGTTCTTCCTGCAATTCTGAGAGAGACTTGTTGATTTCATCATTTTCCATCATAATCCATTCCCTTTAAAAAATTATTGTTAAACTCCTTCAACCAGGACTTATGTTCATTCATTATTTCGAGATCAAGATAATGCTTGATGTTCTGGTTATAGTCAACTAAAATGCGATAGAAATGTGAGAAATGCTCTAAGTATTCTATCCGTGACCATTCTTTTATTTCTCTTAAAATCTTCCACCCATTGCGGAAATCCATAACCGTAGATTGTTTGTCGTAGTTTGGAATAAGAAAACCGGAGAATGCTCGTAGTATTAAAAATGCGGCATTTTCAGGATTCACTTCCAGTAACCGGTCACACGCACCACGTAGGTGACTAATCTCATTTGGTTCACCTTTCGTGATTTTCATAAAATCCCAAACGGTATCAATCGAATATTTAAGGGTAAAAGGCCTCAGATCAGGAATATATTTCGAATCAAAGTATGTGTTTATTCTCTCTGCAAAATTCCCTCCGTCTACTCCGTTCTTTATAGCATTTTCCATTGAGTCTATTGCCATTCGCCGTTTTTTCGCAATTGTGGAGTAAACGAAATCGATCAGATAGTTACAGCATTTTTTTAACGGAGTCTCTTCGTCAGTCGAGTCTGAAAATACATTTGTGTCGACTTTCTTTTTAACTTCTTCAGTCACATATCTGCCAATGTACCTGGTCAAATTATAAAGATAGTCCTCTTTAGTCTTTTTAGAAATTTTTGCGATAATAGTTTTTGATTTATAGTCCACCGAATAGTCGTCTATTATTCCGATAATAGATAGACGGTAAACTGCTTTGAATGTATCGTTTTGATCTCGGATGAAAGGATACAGTTTTTTAATACTGGTAGTCTGTATCTGATTCAGTTGTAGCCATCTACCAGTTTTACGATAGTATTTTCCATTAAGACTTTTAATAAATTCCTCAGAAGATGTGGTGTATGGATAGGCTTTAAGAACTAGATCCTCATCAAACGCCATGTCTCTGTCATCCCACAAATTAATGATATCCTGAACTTCTTTACTTATGAACGGAATTGTTATTGAAGTAGAAGATTCACGAGCAATTTTTCTCTCAATACCTTCGGTGCGACCTATTGATTTTTTCCAAATTACCCATTCTAAGAATGACTTATTGGGATCTTTTTTCTTTCTGAGGACCTGATACGTTTTTTCAATAATCTTTAGCGATTCGGTTTCCTGTAAAATCATTTTATCCTGTCCTTCTTCCGCTACCAGTCGTTCAGTTCTTAAATCAATGTATCCATATCCTTTAGGATATTCATTTCCATTTATATAAAGTCTTTTATGTACAGTGCCATCTCTAAGCAGATAGTCTCCAAACCAAATTTTGAGTCTAATATCCTCGTCAAATTCCTCTGAAATTTCTTCGTTAATTTTGTCTATCGTATATTCATCAGGGTAAGAAATTTCATCTAAGAGTTCGTTTAAGACTCTTTTTTCTTTTTCAGCACCGGGGAATGAATTATGATGAAAGGAAAGCATCAGACTCTTATCGACTGAAATTTCTTCATCGTTATTATGTATTTTAAAGGGACTGTAAAGTACATGACAATGTGCTATTTTTCTATCGCGTCCAGCACGTCCGGCTTCCTGATAGAAAGCTTCGATAGATTGAGGCATGTTATAGTGAACTGTAAATCGTATGTTAGATTTGTCAATTCCCATTCCAAGAGCGTTTGTTGAAATCATCAGGAGTAGTTCATCATTTATAAAACAATCTTGAATTTCACCAAAATCTGTATCATCATTCTCATCTGAATTACTACTTCCATGATACTTGCCAGTGATATTATTTAGTTCTGGAAAACGTTCTAATAATGAACCATATATTCTTTTGACGCCAAAAGGACTATTTTCACTTTTATGCGGACAGAAAACAATCCCGGCATTTTTCAAAGATGATTGTGTAAAGAAAAAATCCTTAAGGCTTGTACACTCTTCTCCATTTTCCCGATCTTGCAGTGGCAGGTTTTCGATAATCTGATATAATTTTTCCAGTTTTAGTACTGAAACGGCGGCTTTTATTGCAAACCCGTCGGCATTAGTGGGCACGTTTGGTTCTCCGACATCATTTATCGCGAATTTTAATTCTCGTCTCTCATACTTTTCAGGATCTACAATTGCGGTCTCGTCGTTAATGTCCAATTCCTTTTGAACATCAGATAAGACATCATAGGAAGCTGTGCCGGTCAGTCCAAGAATTGTCAGATGTTTATTGAAGGTATGGCAATATTGTCTCGCATTTTCCCCCAATCTCAAATACGATGTTCTAAAATCATGTCCCCATTCTGAGACGCAGTGCGCCTCATCAATGACGCAGTAAGAAAAATAGTGGTTTTTCATACTCTTTAGATAATCACGAAATTCTTTGATTTGAAGCCGTTCCGGTGAAATGAAAACAAATTGAAAATGGCCTTCGGCCATCAGATTACAGCGCCTGTCGCGTTCTTTTGGATTGATAGTACGGTTAATAAAAGTTGTCGAGTCGATTCCATTCTTTCTCAGATTATGGTCTTGGTCACGCATCAGAGAGACTAATGGATCAACAACTAAGACAATACCCGGCTGTAATAAACCTGCAAGTTGGTAGGTCAGCGATTTACCTGCTCCTGTGGGGAGACGAGTAATGACATTTTTTTGCCTGAGTGCCCTGTCAAGAATTTTAACCTGTCCCTCACGAAAGTTCTCTTTTCTGAAAATTGCCTGCAGGAAGTAACGCAGGTGTTTTTCTCTGTCTGTAATTTGTTTATATACAATCTTTCCCTTTTTTAGGATTTCGGCATAAATAATCGGTTCAGCAGTATAAAATGTTCGCTTACTTTGAATCGATTGAACCGACCGTATTTCGACATAATTCCGATAATTCAAGTGAGTATCACGACTGGCGAGACCTTCATGAAGCAATACCGATATATCAATCATCAGGTCATATTCGTTCTGATCATTTGAAGTTTCTGAAATGAGTTTAAGATTGTTACCATATGGTTGATTTAACTTGGAGAAGAAAAATTCTTCGGAACAGTAAGTCTGAATTTCTATATTAGGCAAGCGGATGTTCGGATTTTTTTGAAGACCTAGCAAATTATCAAATAGTTCTTGAAAACCCTCAATTGCTAAATATCCACACGGGACATCTCGCTCGACAATCGCTATTTTCCAAACGGTTTTTTTCAAATCCAGAACATTTCTGATGATAAGTTCAATCAGGGTCTTTTGAATTCTGCCAATAGCGATCGGACTTAGTGTTAACTGTAAAATATCCAAGCGTTCATCGTCGAATATTTTATTCTCGAAATTCCTCTTCATATTTTGGAAATATTCATCAGATACCAATTCTCGGAAACGACTGAGCGCCGATTCCAGATTATCCCATTGATCAGTCGGAATTCTGAGCGTTTTGAGCCATTTCGCTTTCTCAACTACAATATCACGTTGAATATCCAGTTCATACTGGCCGGGTGTACCACCTTGATTAACCGGTTTATGTTGTCTGCCATCGACTTCTATGACGATGCCATTTTTATTTTCGATTGGATAAGCGAATTCGATAGAAAAATCGCAGACTTGATCACGGAAATTTTGCTGAAGTATCTCTGGCAACTTCTCAGGATCGCCTCTATTTTCCAGAATACTGGTGATGGAGCGTTGCATTTCGATTAGTTGAATTATGAAGTCGCCGGTTCCGCTGTATTTTGGAAGAGATTTGAAGAGAAAATCGTCTTCGTACTCACTGCCTAATTTTTCCCAAGATAGTGAATATTTTCGACTCGATCTATCCCATCTAGGATCGATGACATGTAAAGCTTCGAAATATCTCTCCGATTCGCCATCCAGAATGTAGCCGATTGCTCCCTGGGATTTCTCGTATTCATTTTCACTGAAGAAACCGAAAGCATCAATGAATTTCTTTTCGAGATTAAGGCTCATTCGCGTCGGCAATCCGCGACAGATGAGGTTATGCACTACCGCGAGCGTCGGATCTATATCGAGCGGCAAATCAGAAAGAATCGGTTCGACATTAAAACATGAGAGTGAATAGAGTAGTTTTTCAATTTTATCAGCACGATATTTCTTTAAAAGATTATCCTTAATCGCCTGAATGAAGAATGCCGCCGAGAATTGCGTCATATTATTCCATCTCTTTTCATCACATGAACAGGCGTGGGCGGGAAACTCCGGCAAGAAAGGACACTATCCATAAACCGCCCACTGTGCCTGTTCAACATGATTGTTGTTTTCCAATCCTCCCGGAGGTTCCAAACCTCCGGGAGGTTCGACATAAGAATGGCCTTATAGGGCGGGTTAATGTAGATACATTTCACTTTCCCAGCGTAGTGTGGCAGGAGGGCTTTCAGCGCCAGCAGGTTGTCGCCTTCGATAATCAGGTTGCCGTTCGCCTTTTCCGGCTGGAAGTTTAAATCCCCAATTTCATCCAGCGTATGATACGGCACGGACAGGTGGTGATTCCAGATGATATTTTTACCTTTGAACTGCAATGTCGGCATAGTTTACTCCGTATGAGAAATTAGAGTATTTACTTCAATCTTATATCTTAATTAGTCCAATCCGCCAGCCATTATCCTGTGCGAATTCTTCAAAGCTCATGTGCGTAACATTGAATTCGCGGCAGGCGGCCGGTATTCGCTTGGTGGAGGAATGTTTTTCTCCACTAATGACATAGAAAACCTTATTCCCGCCAAACAACGAAATCTCTTCATTTTTTTCTATAGCCAAAGCGATCAGCCAGGGATCTGCCTGATTTTTCTCTCTTTTATAATCGATCAGATCGGGAAATTTTTCTAAAATTCTGCGGGTTAATTGTATTTGTTTTTCGGTGATTCCATAGAAATATTTCTTTTTGTTTTTGATCCATTTAGCGAGGAAATCAGGCTTTTCCCGTTCCGGTTTAAATTCCTCATATACGTAGATATGTGAGATCAATCGATCTGAATTAAACAGATGTTCGAGTTCATCCCAAATATCCGGAACAGGAAAAAAGTTATTGATTCTGTTCAGCGCAATAAAAATGCTGGCATCGAAACAATAGATTTTTTCCAGATCATTATTCATTGGCAGCTATGTAGGAATATCCCATTCCGAGAGCGTCGGACGCCGAAAAATAATCAATCTTATTGTTATAAACGGCATCCAGAATCAAATTATAAAATCTCTCTCCGCGTGTACTCTTACTCAGTACGGTCGGTTTAATTCGCATTTCCTTGGAATTTGGTTTCTTTTTAGGTATTGGAGATTCCTTGATTTCTTTCAATAAACGGAAGAAATCAGACTTACTGATCAGACGCTGTTCAAAGCTTCTGCGTAAATAGACTTCCCTGCTGATTTTAAACTGCATAGCGAGTTGTGTCAAATCTGTCATATCAGAGACAGTGGATACTTCTGAGTCGGGAACAAGGAATTTCCCTGCAAAACTGTTACAAACCAACTCATCCCCCTGCACATTGCTGGTACTTTCAGGCAGACAAATACCGGACTGGTGTTGGAAAATATGTCTCAGTTCATGAAAAATGGTGAATATTTTTTTACAGGCCGCATGTTTTTTATTAACAATAATTGCATATGGCGGTTTATCGTCGGCATAACAGAATCCGTCAATCTCCTCTTCCGGCATATCAAACTGAAAAATGAATACACCAAGTTCCTGCTCGATACTATTTCGCCACTTGCGAAAAGCTTCTTCGTTCCCCCTGAATTTTTTTTGTTCATTAATGTCGATTTTTACTGTATTTCTTAACCAATTGATCAGCAGATCATTTTTATCGGTTTCTTTCTCCATCAGGTTTTTCACTTCAATTTGCCAGTGGTATTGATCTTTCCAGTACTGATCACCTAAAATCTCTCCCGCAAGAGTAAGATAATTGGATGTCCTTCTTAAAGACATCATTATTTCATGAGATAATCCGACCTGACTGATTGCCAGATTTCTATAATCGTTCGGTTTTTTTATCTTAGGTGGCGGGGAAGGAAGTAGGAATACGGCTAACTGTCTTTTATAGTAAGTCGCGATCTCCTTTACTTTACCGAGCGGAATTTCTTCTCCGGTTGTTTCCCAATGAGTATATCTTTCAGTAGGAATATGAAGTTTGCCAGCGATATCCTCAGGCTTGTAGCCTGCTTCTTCCCTTGCCCATGTCAATATATCGGGATTGATCTGAATTTTTATATTTTGCGGCATGGTCTAATCCTTGCTCGTACGTACCGTAAAAAAATCATTTAATCATAAACCTTTCAAACTCTAGGTTAAGGTTACCAAATAGTCAGGATAATTTCAAGAATTGTTTGTTAATCCTCCCGGAGGTTCCAAACCTCCGGGAGGGTTTCGATTCATCTATGGATTCGTTCCGGTTTCCGTGGTTGTTGTCGTCGTTTTGGCCTTATAGGGCGGAACGACAGATCTGAATTCGGCGAGAACACTCTTGTTATCCATAAAACAGAGGTCGGCCGTTTTCCGGATTTTCCGCTTGATGTTTTCAAGTTCCTTCAAACCTGCCATGACCTCATCATAGAGCGTCGTCCTCAGTCGCAGAGCGTCTTCCTGAGCGCTGTCGGCGGCAATCAGATCGGTCAGACACGCACCGATTTCATCAATCTCCTGCTTGATTCCCGCCTCCAGAACGGAGCGCCGTTTGTTTCTTAAAACGGAATCCATGAGCAGACTTTTAATATTTCCCAAGACATCCTTCACTAACTTTTGGTTCAATTTAATGATCGTTCGATCAAAAACAAGAAATTCATTTCACTCATAACTTCAGTTAGCAACAAATCTATGCGGATGGATATATCAGTCATTTGTCATTTGTCATTGGGAAATGGATTTTTTCGGCATCATTTAAAAAATCTCCTTTCAGCCTGCCCCGATACTTCGGGATCCCTTTTCGTGGTTAAAATTTTCGTGTCATTCCGCGTGTTCTGTGGGAAATATACTTTTGTCTCCTTTCGTCCCTTTTCGTGGTCAGTTTTTTTACCACGCCTCCATTGCGTCCGGCAATTTTCGGCGCTGTGACGATCAGCAATTCTTCGCCAGAAAAAAGTGTTTGAATTAATCAAAAAATGCCGTATAATAGCGCGCTTTTTCCGTTATGAATTGATTGATTTTTCCGATTCAGACAGAAACGTGTTGTTGAGAACTTTTTATAGGAGGGTTTATGCGAGATGGAGAAGCGAACTCATGGATACGGCCCACACTTAATGTTGGATTTGAATGACTGCAATCCCGAAATCTTGAATGACCTCGAAACCTGCTTCAAACTTTTATCCGAACTCCCGCTCCAAATCAAAATGACAAAAATCACCCAACCGTATGTTTTCCGGTACAATGCAGACGATCCGGAAGAGAGCGGCATCACGGGCGTCGTCATCATCGCGGAGAGTCATATTTCCCTGCACACTTATCCCAAGAAAAAATTCGTTTTTGTCGATCTTTTTTCCTGCAAGCCTTTTGACACGGAAATGGCGAAGAATTACGTCGTGAACTTCTTCCAATCCAAGTCCGTCAAATCTTTCATTCGCGAGAGAGGCGAGGATTTTCCCATATCGGCAAAAGTCAGAACCGAATAAACGCATGACATACAAATGTTCTACCGGGGCTTTCTGCGCGCTCGCCGAGCCCTATTGTAATTATGATAACGCCAGAATTGTCGTTCTGCCGATTCCTTACGATGACACATCGACATGGCAAAAAGGCGCCGACGAAGGACCGGAAGCGCTGATCGACGCTTCCGGCTATCTGGAACTCTACGACATCGAAACCGATTCGATGGTCTATAAACAGGGAATCGCCACGCTGGAGCCGGTGGTTTGTCCCGAAGAGCCTGAACTGATGGTCAACGCAGTTTACAAGACGGTCAAAGGACTTTTGAAGGATAAAAAATTCGTCGTCGGTCTCGGCGGCGAACACACGATCAGCATCGGAATCGTCAAAGCCATGGCGGAGCGTTACAAGGATCTGACTGTTCTGCAGTTCGATGCGCATTCCGACTTGCGCGAGTCCTACAAAGGAAGCCGGTACAACCACGCCTGCGTCATGGCGCGCACGCACGAATACGCCAAAATCGTTCAGGTCGGCATTCGCTCGATGGACATCAGCGAACTCGGCATTATGGACAAAAGCCGCGTCTTCTTTGCGCATGATTTTTACAGAACGGAAAATGTCATTGAAAAAATTGTCAATCTTTTGACGGACAACGTCTATATCACAGTCGATGTGGATGTGTTCGATCCGTCATTCTTTCCATCGACGGGAACGCCCGAACCCGGCGGTTTGGGTTGGTATGACATTTTGAACGTCATTCACGCCGTCGCCGGAGCCAAAAATATCGTCAGCATGGACGTCAACGAACTGATGCCCGGTTCGACAAACCGCTCTCCGGACTTTGCCGCCGCTAAACTGATCTACCGAACGCTCAGCATGATTTTTTCAGGGAAAAAGAACAATGAAAAAAAATGACTACCTTCAGAAGACCATTCAGCACATCGACGTCAAATCGTTTGACGCGCGACCGATAATCGACTCTTATCGCGGCATGGCATTTCAGGCACGGAATCTCGCCGTCGCGGCGGATATTCTGAACCGCATGTTGAAAGACAAAGACTGCAATGTCATTCTGACGCTGGCCGGTTCGCTCTTCAGCGCCGGACTCAAAAATGTCGTCGTCGATATGATCGAAGCCAATATGGTGGACGCGATTGTTTCAACAGGCGCCGTCATCGTCGATCAGGATTTCTTCGAAGCGCTCGGTTTCAAACATTACATCGGCACACCGTTCGTCCATGACAGCGAATTGCGCGATCTCGCCATCGACCGGATTTACGATACTTACATCGACGAGGACGAATTGCGGATTTGCGACGAGACAATCGCAAAAATCGCCAATTCTCTTCCACTCCGGCCGTTTTCTTCCAGAGAATTCATTTTTGAAATGGGCAAGTATCTCGAAAAGAACGGCGTTAAGACCGACAAATCCGTCGTTTTCTCCGCCTACAAAAAAGAGGTGCCGATCTTCGTCCCGGCATTTTCGGATTGTTCGGCAGGATTCGGACTGATTCATCATCAGTGGAATCGAAAAGGCGACATGCTGACGCTCGATTCGGCGCGCGATT
>Ga0265296_1005759_pt1 | contig 9976 bp, 3 predicted proteins | sample MunlanPumphouse1_FD_189073 | JGI IMG/M metagenome (GOLD analysis project Ga0265296, IMG submission 189073) | Groundwater microbial communities from a municipal landfill in Southern Ontario, Canada - Pumphouse #1 | ecosystem: Environmental > Aquatic > Deep subsurface > Groundwater | place: Canada...
GACAACTCGATCTGTGAACACTCCCAGATCCTGGCATAAATGGGCTATCGCTTGTGTAAGAGCTAAGTCAATATTTATTTGTGAATGAACAATTTACCAACCAAATTAATTCCTTCATCCCCTAATTTCTAATGATGGAGTCTGACGACGACATGCTGAATATTTTTCCTTCATTGGAAATTGGATATTGGAAATTGGAAATTCTCTTCTAGTATCTTAAGCCGGATAATTCCTAATTTCCAATGATGGTGTCGACGTAATTTTTTGTAAACTTTTATCCCTTCGACAAGCTCAGGGAATAAAAGTTTATTTGAGACTTATGGCCTGAGCTTGTCGAAGGCCTTCCCTTCATTGGAAATTAGGAATTGGAAATTGGAAATTCTCTTCTAGTATCTTAATTTGTCGTTAAGCGTGATAATCGCATTCAATTCTTCATCGGTTAAATCATCCGGCGCGTTCTTTCGTTTCTCCGCAAGGAGTGATCGCAATGACTGTCCGCTCAAAACCGCCTCTTTTGCCAGCGCCACGTAGGACAAATGAAGGGGCGATTGTTTCCATGCCTGAATCCCCGCCACCAAGCGATCCGGTCCTTGCTCGCGCAATAATTCTATTTTATCAAGCATGTGTTGAACGGACTGACTTGTGGAAGATGCCAGACGACGAAAATCCACAAGAGACATGCGCTTCAATTCTTCCACCGGTCCTTCAAGATGTTTGGCAAAATGGACATCTTGCACTTTTGGTCGATCTCCTGAAGGAAGAATGGTTTGTGAAGAGTGAGAGACTGAAGTTACGGGAGCCAAAGGCCTTGCGGCTTCAATCACCTGTTTTACCCTTGCCCTATCTATTTTTTCTTCCTGACGATCCAAATGTTCGGAAACGGATTGGCTTGCGGTTGCCCGTGTGCCAGAGGCATAAGTGGGCGCGATCGATTCTGTAGGTGCTTTCCCCGTAATTGAGACGTAACGTTTTGATAAAAGCTGTGACTCCCGATGATCCACCTCTCCTTGTTGCACCCGCTTTTGCTGCTGCACTTGAAAGGATTGCTGTTTTTCTTGAATGATTTTTTGTACGTGAGGTTGATGGACCCGTCCGACTTCTTGTTCCAACAAATCACTGATTTGCACCAATGATCCGCCTGAAATTCCCAAACCTCCTTGCTCTATTGATTGCGCGAGCTGACGACGCGTTTGATCCGCGTCGCGCACCCCGCGCAGTCGCAGATCCACGAGAGAAACAAAACGCTTTTGTATTTCCTGACGCAAAGAAAGATTGGTTTTATGCAAAATCATCTGAGCGATTTGATCGGCCGGTACCACTTCTTTTGTCGATTGCATGATCCCCGCACGTTTGGTTGCCATCTCCTTTGCCTCACGTTCCTCGGCTTTTCCAAACTCTTCCTCTTTGACAACAGGCTCCTGTTTTTTTATCGCGGGGAGCGGAGTCGGTGCGGGTACGGGAGGTTTTGGAACAGGTTTCTTTTCTACAAAAACAACAGGAGATGGAGGAGGTACGGGTGGAACAACAGGTTTTTGTATTTGTTGTGCGGGTCTGATATCCCGCAGGACGCGAGGCCGAGGAGGAACTTGCACAACGGGTTTTGTCGGCGCTGATGATTTCATTTCCTCTTTTGACGCATCAATGATTTTCAAAAACTTTTTCTTGTCATTGATATACGTAAGAAGTTCGTTTGCGATATCCTCGGGTAACTCCATGCCGCCGATTTTTTCACTGCGCATGAGAGCCTCCTTGGTCTCGGAAAGATCTCTCACTCCTTTGACATACGAAGACAAAATCAGCAAAAGCCGATGTCGCGCAATGGGATCGGGCTCCGCCTGGGTCATCCTTAATTCCGCCATCACATGCTCAACAAATTGTTCTGCGGTCGCTTGCGGAAGAACCGTACCTTGTGTTTGTTTGAGCGTATCGAGTTTTCCTCCCCATTTGACAATCTGTCCGGACACATCACCGATCGCTCCTGCGATAGGCAAAAGACGCATCGTCACATACTCCGCCGCCGCCGTTGTTGTTTTGCTTTGTTCAATCCCAAAAAAATCTTGCAAAATCTTTGGAAAATCTTCCAATGCTTTTTCTCCCAGCACGATCTGTTCGCTGATTCCCAAAAGAAGTGACGCGTCTTGATTCTTTGCCTCGTACTTTTTTAAAAACACCTCTGCCTGATCTACCGCATCCACATCACTCAAAAACAAAAGAACATCTTCGGGAAGATCCGCATACGTTTTTTGTTTTGTGAGCTTTTGAATGTCCTCCATAAAAAATTATCCTTCAATCAACTGTTGCTTGAGCGCGTTCAAACGATCTTCCAATGCTCTTTGTTCCTCCTGCAATCGAGACAATTCATCATCACTGACTCCAAAGCCAACACTTGACCGTCTTGCGGCAACTTGACCGGTAAGTGTTTGCACCTGGGCCTCAAGACTTTGCACAAGCGGCTTTGTTTTATCTTCCATGGCACTGCGTGCAGTTGTGTGAGCGGCTTCAAGATCTCTCACTTGTTGTTCGAGCCTTGGTACCAAAGATTGGAATGTGGCTAAATCCGCATTTAAATCATTTAACTTTTGTTGATCTGCCGCCTCATCCGGACTTGATCCGTCATCTATACGTGCCTGAATTTCTTGCGTACTTTGTTCATTCTCTCTCCTCTTTTGTGTGGCGCCCGTAAGATCTTCTTTTGCTCGCTCCAAATCTATTTGCGCTTGTTTGAGCGCCGTTGTTTCTTTTGCATGGATCCCTCGCCATTGCGTCACAAAATCATTCAATCTTCCTCTCATTCTTCCTGATGTATCTTTATTCGCTCCCGCCTCAAGAACATGAGCATAATTTCCCAACAGTTGTTCAGAAGCTCCCGGCTCCGCTTTTGCTGCGGCAATGATTTGTTTTTGATTATCGTTTGTCGCTACTGCCGTTGCCGCCGCAACTCCATCATCATCTTTGAGTAATACTCCCATAGCATCTTGATCCAAAAGCCCGAGCATATGAGGATTGGCTGCCAATGCCGCACTGACGGCTGCGGAATCTTTCACGGTTCCTGCGGAGGCATCAATCCCCATCTCTTTTACCAAAGCCCCTCTTGCCCCATCACCCAAGCCATTGATCCTCCGTCCTATTTTTGGATCCATCAACCGTTGACGAACATGAGCGTTCCCTACTCCTCTTTCGTTTACATTGGCGATCAAATCGGCATCAGTCACACTCGCTAAATCTTGAGCGGAAGCGGATGCAAAACGAATACCACGTGCAGTCGATTTCCCTTCCAAAATAGCTTTTGCGTTGATGTTTGAACTTTTAACTTCTTCGCCCTTCCCATCTTTATATCCAACCAAAGATTGCCAAGCATTGATTCCCTTTTTGTCTGAACCAATACTTTCCAAATGTGCTTGAAACGCGGGTCCATATTTTGTGTTTAATACTTCTATCGCCTCAGGATCCAGGGCATTCACATCACTCCAACTGGAAATCGCTTCGGTCCATTTCTTTCCGGACAAATCCACACGCGCCTTTTTGAATGCATCCAATTTCCCTTTTGCTTCAGGATCGTTTTTATAGGTCTCCGTTAATTCCGCACCATTCTTATCCCAGAAGTCATCGGTAATACCTGCAACACTCATTTGACGACGACCATCCTCGGTGGCGGCGAATTCCATAAAAAGATTGCGCGCCCGCATTTGGGAAGTTTTGCTTTTGCTACCCATGAGGTTTTTGAGCTGGTTCATCTTGGTCTGTGAAGTGGAACCCTCGGGAACGCCGGTCCCAAGCTCTTTGGTTTCTCCCATACGCGCACGCTCCAATTCTTCACCCCAAATATCCGCGCGTTTGCTGATCTGTCGACCAAAAAAACCTTGTCCGCGTGTGGCACCGGCAACTTTACGATACGCCGCCGCGCGACCCTTTTTTGTAAAAAGACCCAAACCTCTCGTCCCTGCCGCGCGCTCTCCCACTTCGCGTCCGGCCCAACCTCCGGCTGTTTTTACTCCGGTTCCCACGCTGCGAGCCCCGCGAAGTCCAAGACCAAGAGCGGCACCACCGGCGGCTTTTGTATGTTTTAACCCAGCTGTTCCCGCCTTTTTCCCTAATTTTTGTAACTGTTTGGCTATGGCCGGACCGACTCCTTTGGCTGCTCCAAGCGCCTTTGTCACAAACGGACTGGCTCCTTGGCAAATGGATGTGGCCGCTTCAAACCCGGCAAACAACATGCCCATCCCAAGCACAAAACTGATCAAATTTTCTGGTTCAAAAATAGCGCTGATGTTAGTAGAGACACTTTGGTTGAAATTACTTTGCGTTGTTGTGGACACAAATCCTCCACGGGCTGCTAAACTCCCGGCACCAGCCACAGCAAGGGTGAGCCATAAAAAAAATGTGAGCACCGGGCCAATGGCTGTGGCACAAATAAATTTTGACCACCACTCCGTATATCCTTTTGCTTGACTGAATACTCCGGAAATCCCTCCCATAAACCAAGCCAAGGGGGCGATGGTCACAAGCACCCACAAGGTCACAATGCGCCAAACCAAAATAGCCACAAGGGCAAGCACAACCGCCAGCACCATCACCACCATAAACACGGAAAGAATCCCCGCGGCAAACCAATCAAACGCTACCGGTGCTGATCCACCTTGGGCAACATTTTTAATCGTGGATGAATTTTGGCTGATAAGATAAATTTGGTTGAGGCCCAACATTTGGATAAAGTTGCCGGCCGCGACATTGCGCAGCGCATTGGCAAAGGTCATCATCACCACTTGGGAAATATCAATCATGATGCCGCAAAGGGTGCGGCTGAAGTTGATGACGATCGCAAAAATCAACATTTTTGGAACTTGTTGCGTCCAGTTGACCTTGGTGCGACCAAAAATCGTCATGACCGCGATCACAATCAAAATGATCACGAAAAACATGTTCATGGCGTCCCGCACAATCGCCCACCCGGCTCCCACAACGGGAGATGTCACAAACCCGTTATACATCATGAGACGAATCGCCAAATCCAAACAAATGATGACGCCTTGGGTGAGAGCTCCCGCAACCGCCATGGCATACCCCGCGATCACGAGGATAAGTTTATCCACCCAACCTAGTTGAATATTGACTTGAGCAAAGACCATTTTTGTCGCAAGAAATGTTCCCAGGAGAACAAAAAATAAAATACCTCCGGCCTTCCACCAGGTATTTTTTTTATGCAAACACAAAGCCTCCTTCAAACGGAACCATCCTGCCTGAAAACAATGTGGCAGATGTCTCATAATTGCTTTTAGTATAGCACATAAGTCTTGCCAGACGCGATCAAAAATGTGGGCATCTTCGGCGATAGGTCCTATTGGTCCCATAGGACACCTATCAGACATCCCCCTTCGCCCCTCCTCTCGCGAGAGGAGGGGCTTCGGAGGGATCTTCATGTTTATTTTTTGATAAAAGAGGAAGAAAAACCCCGAGCAAGAATGCCCGGGGCGCGTGAGACGAATGTTACAATTCGTCGTTAGACGTATAACCGTTTCCGTCGGCTGTAAGGCCATAGGCCAAAGACCAAGACACCCGCAGCAGCCATTCCTCCCAAGAAGTTCCGTTGTTTTGAAGTTCGCAGAGATCATGCCCTTCCGCACAAAAATCCGCATTTTGCCACCAGTACCAGTTGCTCATACTGCTATCCGGATCATGACCGTCTGTGCCCAAAGAACTGATGAGAGTCAGCTCTGCACTGCATCCGGCGGCAAAAGATGAAAAGTCAATGCGATAATAGCCAATCGACGTATCGTCTTCGATCAGATCCACCGTACTCAACACTCCGTCAAAACATCCGGCCGCATTGGCATAGACATAGACGGGTTCCCCATCGATCCAGGACGTGAGCCATGCACCATCAACCATCATCAGGGTTTCGAACAGACCATCGCCATCCATGTCCTCGATGCAGGCGTCTTCCCCCTCACAGGGATGACTGTCGTCGTATTCAAATCCACCGGTATCCACTTCGCCCGTATCGTCATCATCATAATTGGGCAAATCATCACTCTCATCGGGAGGATCGCTATCCTCATCGTCTTCCATCGGATCTTCTTCCTCTTCCGGAGGTTGACTGTCTTCCTCATCAGGTTCCTCTTCATCGCCCCCATAGTCTCCCCCGCTTCCGAGGTCCAACCCGCCACCGCAGGTCGTGATGGCTTCTTCGTCAAGACACCACACTCCGGCCCGGCAACTCCCCACTTCTTCTTGGATCCACTCCAATTCTCCGGGATTCAGCACGAGAATATCGCGCTTATAAAATCCCAGCATCAGATAGGTGGACCAATCGACAATGGGCAACGCGATTCCTTCGGTGACAAAATACACGTCCGAGGCATCCGATTCTTTGACAAGAGTGCCGTCGCGAAGCTCGGCATATCCGCTGATGAGAGTGTAAGACGTCCAAAGACTGTCCCCAGCATCCAGATGAGAAGGTAGATTTGTTGACGAATACGGAAGTCCCCAAGAAGCAAGCATAACTTCCCAGGCTGTCTCCCTCACCCAGATGCGAAACGGTGAACGTTCTCCGGGGTCTACAAAAAGCCAAAGTTGATCCTCATCATCGTAAAACGCATTCACATATCCTTCTTTGGTAAGATCTTCTCCCTCACCCAGGCAACTCATCTCTTCGTCCGAGATGAAAGCGACATCATCAAAATCATAACCATGGCTCCAGAAAATATCTTGAGTCTCGACCCAACGGACGAGGCCGTCTTCGACCAAATACGTCTTTGCTTCTCCGCCCGTTTTGACGATCGAACCGTTGGGGTGCCACAGGGGCACAGGCAAAGCTGAACGATAGACATGCCCTTCGACAGGATCACCTTCGCTGCGAATACCGCAGACAAAGTCTTCGCTTGCGATCATTTCATAAGATCCGTCAACGGTCGCGTCAGCCAAATAATATTCCGTGGGAATCGACACTCCGTGTTCAGCCCCTTTTTCAGGGTCACCTTCGTGAAGGCCCATGTGAACATGATCGCCTGTACAGCTTCCCGTACATCCTTCGTAACCCAGAAGCTCCCCGGCCGCCACCTCTTCTCCGTCTGAAATGAAGATGTCGGAGAAATGAGCGAGGACCACGTAGGTTCCATCACCCAAATCAATGTTGATGTGATAACCGAAATTGGTTGTCGCACTTTCCGTGTGCACATAGGCGGTGCCAAAAATGGGCGCATAGACTTCCTCGTCCCCAGTATTGGAAGTATCGAAATCGAGATCGTAAAGCGTGGACTCGGCGCTGTGGCTATAGGAACCATAAGCCCCTTGTACACACTGGGAAGTCCCGTTTTGCGCAAATGGAAGGTGAATACTTCCAAGACCACCGCCACGATCCCCTTCTCCATATCCTTCTGACGCTGTGTCATCTTGTGTGAAGTAAGCGGGTGGGCAGGCGGAAAAAATGACGGGGGAAAGAAGAAAAAAGAAACGTGTCATGCGCGAATCCATAGAAACCTCATTTGTGAAGGAACACATTTTGAGCGGTTGGAAATCAACCATCTCTGACAAAACACGAGGCCTCCCGTTTTGACAGAGCATGTTTGAGGGAAGCGAAGGAGGATGATGGAGCAAACCCCCGAATGCTCTTTCATCCCCCTTTCCTCCTTTTGTGATCGTTCCCTTTCCTTTGGATGGCACATGATTTCCGCGTTGGCGATTGAAAGATGTCTTTTTCTTTCCGTTCATCTTGCGTTCAAAAAAGGCAGAAGTTTGTGCAGACGATCTAATCTTAGAACACCAAACATTTTGTCCTTAGTCAATACTTTTTATGCTGAGTTAAGCTGTATTTTCTGTTGATGATGATCAACAACAATTCCAAATAAAAATAAAGTCTCTGTCTTATTGCGACAACACGCTGCTTTTGAAAGACAAACATGTTTTCCTCTCGCGGACATTTTTAGAAAAAAGATGTTCACGTTTTTTGCGAGGGAAATAAAGTAAAAGGAAATCTTTGTTTGCGACATTCAAACAAAAAAGAAATGTGAAACAAAAAAATGCGCGTAAAGCGCTTTTTGTGTTGAAACGGAAAAACATTTTGATGTGGATAACTTTTAACGTGTGATAGGTCTTATGGGACCAATAGGACCTATCTGGATAAACAAAAAGCGATACCTGAGGTATCGCCGCGTGCGTGGACAAGGAACAAAAGTTTTGGCAGGCGCTTCCCGTGAGGCGAAGTTTCGCTCCGAACTTGTAGGTAAGGAGTTATGCTTGCTTTGCGGGAAGCGCACGTGAGATGGGTGGGCTTACTGTGCGAACGTTCGCTTAAAGGATTTTTGGTCCTCTCTGCCTCGGCGTTTGTTGGTCCGTTTTTCTTTTTCCTTTTTAGGGGAATCGGTTGAACGGATGGACTTCACGCGATGAGTGAGGTGGGGTGGTCTGCCGTAAGGCTTACACTGTCCTTTCTCATTGCAGAGGCGATCGCTAATACAGATGAAGCTCACAGTCTGGTGAAGTAGCTGCGTTCGCTGCCTTAGACCTTTTGAGGGGTTGTGGGGAAGCCTTTTGAGCTACTTAACATGACGTGTTACCGTCATGGAGAGTCAGAGTTTCGCTGTGAATCCTTTTGTCACCTTTTTTAGGAGGTAACTTGGGACAGATGATGTGCTTGGAAGCCCCGAAGGGTTTCAACAAGTATTGATCATTGCCTTACGGCACACAACGCCTTTGCTGACATCTCTTTCCATCTTGGCCTTTTGAGCCTTGAAAGAACACCGGACTTCCTGTCAACGTTTGACTTTGCATCATCGAAACAATGCGCGGTCTTGGTTGTTGGTCCTCGATTGAAACGTTCCTCTGCTTGCGCTTTGGATTGTCTCGCTGTTGGATTTATCCCACGAGTGGGACAGGCATCCACGTCGTCGACTAGGTTCTTCTCTCCTTTCGGAAATAGTTCCTATCTGCCTTCGACGTAGTCAATAGAATACTCTTCTAAAAAATACGGTCAAGGGGTGCAACCAGAAGGCTGTGGATAACTTTTTTCAAAAAGAAAAACGGTACCGCAATACCGTTTCGTGACGCAAAGAACAAAAAAGGTGGGCAGGCGCTCCTCATGAAAGAACGGGGTCACCATCCGCAGGAGAAACAGATGTTAACCTCGACCATAACACAAGGAGCGTACAAGGATGGATGGGCTTCCTATGCAAACGTTCGCCTGATCGCACCAAGCGATCGTTCACACAGTTTGGTGAAGCTCATAATCCTATGAGCGACCACTCCAGAGAGGCTCAACCCGAGGGAAGATCCCAAAGGAGCTTGTAGGGTCGCTAACGTGGCGCGTGCAACGTCACTGAGAGCCAGATCTCATACGAGGCTGATCTTGAGTCACCCCTTAGGTCTTGTTTGGAGACGCGCGAGGCAAAACCCCAGGGGCTTGCACTTTCTGCTATCGTTGCCTTGAGCTACGTGTGACTCTCACTGATTCTCCAACCTTGACGCGGCCTTCTTAAGGCCTGAAAGGAGCACCGGATTCCTGCCAACCACGATGCGATGCTGGACGTACAGCACTTTATCGTACTGGTTGTTTATCCTTGGCAGAAATGTTCCGCAAGCTTGCGCCGACGGTTCAATCCCACTTCGGACGTATCCGACACGACGGACAGGTCATCCTTGTCGTCGATAGAGGTTTTTGGGGCCTCCCTGCCCTCGACGTAATTCCACCGTACCTGTTTTATTATTTTGGTCAATAGTCGCAAAGCAAGTCACTTTCACTAAAATTTCTAATTTCCAATTCCTAATTTCTAACGTTGGAGTCTTACGACAATATCTAAAAATATCCCCTTCCTTCATTAGAAATTGGAAATTAGACATTAAAAATTATTTTATCTGTCTTGGTTTCAAGAATTTAGCGCAACAAGCTTAGTAAAAACTTCATCGGGTTTGTAAAACTGTAAGGCAGCTCTCGGACGATCGTTCAATTGTCTTTGAACCCGCTTGATCTCTCTTGTAGATACTT
>Ga0265296_1005760_pt1 | contig 9975 bp, 10 predicted proteins | sample MunlanPumphouse1_FD_189073 | JGI IMG/M metagenome (GOLD analysis project Ga0265296, IMG submission 189073) | Groundwater microbial communities from a municipal landfill in Southern Ontario, Canada - Pumphouse #1 | ecosystem: Environmental > Aquatic > Deep subsurface > Groundwater | place: Canada...
CGCCGCAGGTTTCCGGCCGCAGATACACGACATTTTCTTCGCTCAAAGCATCGGTCGGCGAACCCAGGTTTGATTTTACCATAAGCGAAAATCGCTTAGCCGGAGTAAGATCGGTCTTGCCGCAATTCACGCATTTCAAAACCTTGCCTTCGCTTTTTAATTTTTCAATCTGCGAATTGATTTCGTCCGCGCTCATCTTGTCGGCATCAATGCCGAATGCCTCCAGCATGTGGTCAGCACGCATGCGCGCCTTGCAGGCGCGGCAATCGATCTGCGGATCATCGAATCCGTCCACATGCCCGCTCGCTTTCCAAGTCGTGGGGTGCATGAAGATGGCAGAGTCCAGCCCGACGACATCCGGCCGCTTCTGCACCATGTCCTTCCACCAGGCGCGCGCGATATTGTTCTTCAGCTCGATTCCATAGGAACCGTAATCATAGACAGCGGCAAATCCGCCGTAAATCTCGGAAGATGGAAACACGAATCCCCTGCGCTTGGCCAGGGAAACGATTTTTTCGATTGTTGTTTGGTTTGGCATAATAGTTGATTGAAATTAGGATTTTAGGGCAGTGGTAGGATGGTAGGCGGGTAGGATTGTAGGCTTGTAGGACGGTAGGCGGGTAGGACTATAGGACTGTAAAAAACCTATAGTCTACAAGCCTACCGTCCTACCCGCCTATCGTCCTACCGTCCTACCGTCCTACCGTCCTACCGTCCTACCGTCCTAAAATAAAAAAACCTCGTTCCAATATTCAAAATAATTATTGAATACTAGAACGAGGTGAAAAATCCCCGCGGTTCCATCTAGTTTTCCCGCAAAGCAGGACGCCTTTATTCGCTTAAGCGTCTTTTCCGGGTGCCAATCTCCCAAACGCTTATCCTAAATTATACTCTGCATATTTTTTTTGTCAAGATAAAACGGCCGTTTAAAAATCTAACGGCCGCTTCGCTCTTTAAGGACTTATTGACGCCATTTCATAAATTGCATCAACAATTCTTTTACAATATCCGTTTTCACTATAAAATTCTTCTATTTCTTTGTGAAAAAAGATATTGCTACAAATATTACACTTCCATTGCGGCTTATTTCTATCGGGAACCGCCTTCAATGAGCCTTCGCATCTTCTTCCCGAATAATCCACTCGAATACATCTTTTTTTATCCTCAATCAATTTTCTCTCCTCCTTATTTAAATGATTTTTTATTCAGCTTTCACACCGCCCTCCTCCAATATTTTTTCAATATCCTCTTGGTTTGCACCCTGAGGAATTTTAAGATCTTTTATATCAGGCATGGCCGGGACTTCCGGCTGATTCATGCCTTCCAAATTATTTGTATCAATTTTCGGCAGATTTGTCAATAAATCGGTCAAGTCCGTAAATTCAACGCCTTGCGGCTCGGAAAAAAGATCATCGCCAAGACTGGCCTCTTTGCAATCAAAGCCGATCTGCGCCTCATCCCAATCTTCCACCATTTTATTCCAATCTTTTGCCGAATCCTCTTCGCTGACACCTCCGGCCTCAGTTCCGTCCTTGCTCATCTCATCCAACTCGGCGTTGTTCATCTTTGTGCCTTTCTTGCTTTCTTTGTCCCACATGTAAGTCCAGCCATTAGCGGACAAAATCGCGCCGTTTTCGGCTTTCGGCTGTGCGCCGGCCGAATCAGCAGAATAATAAGGAACGCCCTCCATCAAGACCGCGCCGTTTTTCGCTTTCATGATGATCTTTCCCTGCGGACTCATGACTTCGCACTCGACTGCCTTGCCTTTCTTTAGCCAGCCTGTCAATGAATTGTTCTCTTTGACTTCCAGTCCGCCTTTCAAAGCATTTAAAGATTCGTTGTTTGCGGTTTTTTTTCCGCAGGCACTCAAACCGAAGCATAGAAGTAAGCTCAAGCACATGATTGTTGTTTTTTGCATAATCGTATTAGATTAACTTATTAAAAATATATTTGAAATTTGTAATTGGAAATTTGAAATTAATCATCCTACATCTCCTCAACCGTCTCAATCCCTAAAAGGCTTAAGCCATTTTTTATAACCTGGCAGGCCGAGGACACCAGGGCGAGCCTGGCCAGACAAAGCGCTTTTTCTGATTTCAAAATCGGAATACCATGGTAATAATCGTTCAGCATCTGCGCCAACTCAAAAAGATAACGTGCGATTTCCGAAGGATCGAAATTCTGCCCGGCCGCGCGGACCGCTTCCGGATATTTTGCCAGCTTGATCACGAGTTCGTGCTCTTTTGCCTCTTTCAACAAGCTAAAATCAGCGCTTGCAGAATCTTCAGTATTTTTTGATTTGCGGATGATACTTTTGATGCGCGCGAAAGAATATTGCAAATACGCAGACGTAAAACCGCTGAAATTGAGCGCTTTTTCCATTTCAAAAACAATAGGCTGAGCCTGCCCGACTTTGAGCATCTCGAATTTGATCGCGCCCCTTGCCAGAACCAAGGCGCTTTCAGCCACTTTTTCAGCCGGCCATTCCGGATGGCGCGAGGCGGTTTCAGCGCAAGAGCGCTCTTTTAATTTCTCCCGCAGATCTTCGTAAGTAATGACATTGCCTGCGCGCGACGACATCATTCCTGTCGGCAGTTTTACCACGTCATAACCCAAATGAATCAATGGCAAGTCCTGTCCCATTGTTTTTAAAATATGGAATAATTGCTTAAAATACAAAGCCTGGCGGATATCAACGACATATGCCGAAGCGGTTGGGGAAAATTCTTTGAATTTCGCCAAAGCCAAAGGAATATCAGCAACCGGATACGTAGCAGTTCCGTCTGAACGCAAAACAACAAGGACGCCCAGGCCGATTTCTTCAAGATCGGCGATTACCGCGCCTTCGCTTTTGCGCAGGATCCCGCGCTCAAGCAGATCGAACACCAGCTCACGCCCCTGATCGATGTATTCGCTTTCATAATAAGTTTTGACAAAATCCACGCCCAGCTCCTTGTATATTTCCGCGAATTGGGCCAGCGACCATTCGCGTGTTTTTTGCCACAAAGCATATTCGACCCCGCTTTTGCTTTCAATTTTTTTCATGATCACCTCCACCAGCTGTTTGGCCGTCTTGTTTTCCTTAAGTTCGGAGCTGGCACGGACATACACTTCGCCTAAAAAAGCGCCCTTGTTCTCGCCGGTTTTAATTTTTTCCAAATCCACATCCAAATCTGCGCCGATTTTGCCATCCAAATGATATTCGATCAATGCCCATAAAGTCTTGGCAACATGGATGCCGAAATCGTTGATATACGAAATCGGAATCGCCTCAAAGCCGTTAGCACAGGCGATCCGCACGCTGGCATCGCCATAACAAAGATTGCGCAGATGACCGGCATGATATTCTTTGTGCGTATTAACATTGGAAAACTCGATCAAGATCTTCTGTCCGGCGCCGCTCGCATTCGTCCCGTAATCCGCTTGTTTTACCGATATCTCCCGGATAATATCGCCGGCCAGCCGCGTTTTATCCAGTTTGATATTAAAATACGGCCCCAAAGCGCTTGTGCCCGCGAGCACTCCGCCGGTCTGAACATGCGCGACTAAAAATTGAGCCGCTTCAGCCGGATTCTTGCCGGACTGTTTTGCCAGCACAAAACAAGGCAAACTCAAATCACCCATTTCCGGATTAGGCGGATAAACAATATTTTCCGCGGTAATTATTTCCGCTCCCAAAATGCCGTTGATCTCAGCGGCAATAACCTGTTTTATATTTAATAAAGTGCCCATAAATTATATTTCATAAAAAAACGCTTTTTTTTCTTTTTTGAATTTTTTATGTTTAGATTGGAATAATTTTTGATTTTTCGACAACCAATCCAGCCGCCCTCTGCGATCGGGCAGATCGATTATCTTGCTCGGCTTCAAATGCACGATATTGAATCCGGTGCTGATGATCTGCGCTCCGCTCTTGCATTCGAACTTCAGCTTGGGCCCCAAATCAATCATCCGATCCGGATCCAAGTGACAGTATATCAGATCCGCCGCCGAATAATCAACATGATGCACGGCCTGGCGTCTAATCTTGATCGGACTCTTTCTGGCAAAACTTTGGACCCTGGCCACTAGATAAGAAAAAAAATACGGCTCAATACCGATAAAAACGGCATCCGGATATTTTTTGGATAAGGCATGGAAAAAACCGGAGCGGCCGGAACTTAGGGCTAGAAAATGCGGATTTCGCGCCCTGATCTCAAGATTAGACATAATTTGCTCCACCACCCAGGGGCGAGAAGGGATAAACGGGGAAAAACCGCGCAAAAGGAAATCAAAAATGAATTTGCTGGAAAAATAGATTGTTATCGCGGCCGGGATTCCGATCATTATATAATTAGGCATAGTTTTTTGTTATATGGTTATTTAAGGATCTGTTTTTTTCTAGCAGATGTAGATCATTCTTTACAGATATTTTCAAAATCGCAAGTCATCGGCTTATAACAGCCTCCGCCTCCGCAACAAGGGCCGTTTTTAAACCCGCACTCAGCCTTAGCCGCAAACACCTGCGTCGCAATCGCATAGGCGTCGATATATGCAACGCCGATTCCGCCGGAGTCATACTCGGCGTTCAATATATTGCTCCTGTGACCGGGACTGTTCATCCAGCTTGCAACCATTTCTTCGGCAATCTGCTCTTCACCGTAATTATTGATGTTTATCGGGCTGGCCGTGCCGGAAAGTTGAAAAAAGCTTTTGCGGCTCTCTATCTCGCTTTTGACGACAGCGGTTTTTTTCGTTTCGCCCTCCGCCCTTTCCAAAGCGCTTTTGAAATCCGCTTCCGCCTTGTCTCTTTTTTCCTGGCAGGCGGCCATTTCTTTTTCTTCACTGCCGCCAGGAAAATATTCCACGCTGTAATCCAGGCGCGCTATAAGAGCTATGTTCTCTCCACTCCTGCTAAAATCATAAACGTTGCGATTGTGCAGGCGCTCGCTGTGCGAAAAGCCGAAATCCAAGCCCTCGTGGTGAATAATTGGCAAATCACAAATCTTTTCCAGGGAAGTGAACGCTTTATTTTCGACTGACAAATTGCGGCTGTGCTCCCGCGCTACCGCGGCAATCGCGTCTGAATACACCAGCGGCTTCAAGCCGTTTTTGCTCCTTTCACGATTAACTAATTCATTGATGCGCTTTTCCAAAGAAGTAAGCTCGGGTTCCGGCGAATAAGCGGGAATCAGCATCAAATCTGCATTGCTGATGCCTAGACCGAAGCGCTTCAATATCGCAAAAGCATCCTGCGGCCGCCCGAGATAATAACGATGCAAATCGGACGGATTCACATACCAAGCCTTGCCTTTATCTTCTACTGCCAAAAAGATCTTGCCTTTATGCTTATTCGCAAAATCGCGACCCTGTGCAAAATCACAATTTTCCTCCGGAATCTTTGTCAAATCAGAATCCTTGATGCCGATGCCCTGCGCGCGCATTATACGAAAAGCATCATCTGGCCGTCCAAGATAATAGCGCAGGCTTGAAGCGGGCGAGACATACCAGGCCTCCCCATGGCTCTCGACTTGCAAGACGATCCGCCCGGCCAGACGCGAAGACAGGACCGCTCCGGCAGAAGCCGGAACAAGCAAGACAAAAACAAGCGCACAAATATAAAAAATATTTTTTAACATATGTTTCATCTTTTTAACAAAGACTCCGGCCGTACTTGATACGCGCCTTTCTTATATGGTCCGGCCCCCATTTCCAGCCGATAATCGATAACAAACCCCTTGGCGTCTTTTATTCCTTCCGCACAATCAGTCGCATCCGCGTTACGGCAAGAAAAATACGGATATGGCGCGCCGCTTTTCGGGTCGCGCGGATGATTGTCCGCGCACAAGTTCCGCGCGCAATCACCCGGATCCTTTGCTTCCGCTTTTTCCAAAATCCTTTCCGGATAAATATTTTTTGCCTTGTAAAACAGCAAAAGATCAGCCTGCAAACGGCTCAAATCGGATAAGCGGATGATATCGCGCGACTGCTTTTTGGCCGCAGACAAGCCAAGCAAAGTCAAAATCAAAAGCAAAGCGAATATCAATCCGCTTGCGGAATACAGATAAATCTTGTTTTTCTGCTCTGTACTCAAGTTTTTTTGCATATTATTTAGAGCTTAGCCCTCTTTTTAAGTATATCATAAATAAAATAAAACAAAAACTTAAAAAAATATCAAAAAAACGACGTTCTTTTTAAAAATATTTTATACTTGATCCTCGCTACGCATTCCCTACAGGCATCCAATGCCTCGCTAGGCATTGGATGCCTGTTTAATTTGCCACATCGCAATCCGTAAGCGACGGGTAACAGGCGCCGTCTTTGCAGATGAACCAGTAGTCCGGATCCGTATCTGACGCCATGCTTTGAGATAAAATTATTTTTTTCCTAATCTTCTTTTATTTTCTGGCACTACCAAATAATTCTCTTTTGAAATAACTTTTCCGCCTGATTCAAGCTCAAGCTTTTTTCTAGCATCGCCGGCTATCTTGCCGCCTTTTTGGGCTGCTATTTTATTTTCAATAAATCCTCTTGCGTTTCGTTCTTTGGTTATTTTGGTAGTCGACGCTTCTCCTAACATGGAGAATATCAGCTCAAGATCATCCATATGATCGCGCAAATTTTCACGTTTCAAGCCTTTGTATTTTTTGTAAACGCTTGGTGTCATGCCAAAGGTCGCTTTGGAAATTTCCGCCGTCAATATTTCAAATTCTTTTTTTTCTTTGATTTCGCGTTTTTTCCATTCATCGGTCAATTCCTCGCGAATCGCGATTCCGCGCATACGTTTCTCGATCCAGTCCTCGGAATAGCCTTTTAGCTTATACAACACCTTGGTTCTCTTAGTAGCCAGTTCTGGATCTTCGATTTCCTGAATCCGCTCAAAGCCGACTTTGGCGAGCCAGCGTTTGAACGGTTCGGCTTTGGGCGAAGGGATTGATTGGATAATGCGAAACATTCCTTCCGCATTTGCGCAATCAGTTTCTCTCATTTTACCGTCAGATGCTTCTAATTTCAACCCGTGACAAAATGTCACGACTTCACTTCCCTCCTCTGTTAATCGTTGTTTTAACTTGCGCCAATACGCCCCCGAATCCAAACTCTCGGCAAGCACCCCGCAAATATCCACAACCGAAAACCACCATTCTTTGCCAAAAATAGTTCGCCGTATATCCCTGCCTTTAAATAAGGCAATATGATTACTTTCAATTTTATCCATATGTCCACATTATACCACAAAACAAAAACCCCGCCACAAGTGGCAGGAGGGAGTAAAAAAATCATTCTTTGTATTAAACAGGTATCCAATGCCTCGCGAGGCATTGGATGCCTGTTTAATTTATCCATCACAATCCGTAAGCGAGGGGTAACAGGCGCCGTCTTTGCAGATGAACCAATCGTCATCGTCCGTGTCGGCAGTGCCTTCGAGATTTACTTCAATACAATATGTGCTGGCAGCGCTTTGATCGTCGTAAATATAGCGCTGTTCGCCGGTATTAGTCGGATCTTCGGGAATTTGTTTAAAGTATTCTTCGCCATCCACATCAACTAATATAGAGCCACCGCAAAGTTCGTCATTAACGGCATTTGCCAACACTCCGGCCGTGCCGCAATTCGCGCTTGCCGTTACGGCATCAAGCGGATAATCATTATTCTCGCCATAATACAATTGCATGGCAGTCCCGATCTGATTCATGTCGTTCCGGCGCACGGCGTCTCGCGCCTTGACCCGCGCCATATTCAAAGAAACGACCGCCAAGGTCGAAAGTATGCCGATGATCGCGATTACGACCAGGAGTTCGATTAGGGTGAAGCCGGAGGGCTTGCGAGATTTTATTGCAAACACTTTTGAAAATATTAATTCTTAATCACAATCTCTTTTGCGGTAATTGTTTTTGCGTTATTGATGTTATCCGCATAAACATCAATCGTCCCTCCGACTTTGATATTTTTGATTTCAGCCGAAACCTGTTCATAGCGCTCCGGACCGAATGGCTGGTCCGGACTGGGAACAAAAGTTTTCGGATCGATCTTATTGTCCTTGTAGTACTGTTCTAATTCCTGCTGATACTTTTCGGCGCTTTTCATCTTGAATTCTGATATTTTTGTCTGCGCTCCGACAATAACAATTCGATTATCCAATTCCGGATCAGACAATAATGCCAACGAATTTATTTTAACACCTATTTGATTGCCGTTTATTTCTTTAACAGTCGCAATCAAACGGTCGCTCACAGCACCTTCATTCGCCATCGGTCCGATCTGTTCATATAACCTTGTTTTTGCCGCATCCCAACCCTGTTGATAACTTCGCGCCTTTTCAATCTTAATTTGATTGGCAGTCAAAAAATAACCGCCAACGATAATTGCCAATATGATAATTAATGCAATAATAATTTGTGAAATTTTTTTCATATACTACTTGCCGATACCGCACCATTTAATATACCATTTATAAGAGTCTCTTGCGGTAACGTTTGAAAATGGCGATGTTATATCATTATTATTTACATATATTCTAAAACTATTTGCAGTAGAATCATATATACCGTTATAACCCACAGCTCTATACATCGCACTATCACCATACAAAGAAACAAAATATACTACATCATTACTTGCAAACCCAGCGACACTCGTATCAACCACCAAAGTAATAGATCCAACTGAATTTTGCCAATTAGTTGAACCATAAGGTGTTGAACCACAAATCATCTTCAAACTTTCACCACTAGTATTTTTTATACCACCTGAACCAATTAAAATTGCGGCAATAGCAGAGTCCATTGAACTTTTATTAACAGCATCGCCATTATCTGCGGGATCTGCTAAATTCGTAATTTTTTTACCATTCAAATTTAAATCCCCTTGCATGGTATCTCCGCTTTTTGCTACAAAATCATCATCAAGCTTATTCCAGTCATTAGTACTCAGTGGATCACCAACGTTTTTACTGTAATTTCCGGTTAAAGCTAATACTGAATTTTTAAAATTTGCTCCGGAAAATATTATAAATCCAAAAATTAAAATTACAAAAAATATTTTAAAATATTGCATATTGATATAATATTATTCAATGTTTATATTATACTATAAAATTTAAAAAATCCAAAATTAAAACCCCAAAATTGGGGTTTTAATATTCAAAATATATCGATGAAATATTTTATGGACAACCCCCTGCTAATGTGTAGCATGAGCCATTGTTGCAAATAAATTCATCCTCTCCTTCCATAGCTGTAGCCTCGATACAATAACCACTAGCCTCCGCATTATAAATATAATCTGAACCAGTAGTCGGGTCATCTGGCATTGCGGCCAAATAAGTTTCAGTGCCATTTGTTATTGAATAGCCAGCACACATAGCACCACCATCTGAAGCGGCAATTATTCCGTTTGCACAAGCACCAACCGTTGTTGGATATGCCTCATTATCTGCATAATAAAGCTCCATAGCAGTTGAAATCTGTTTAAGATCTGACATACGTCTTGCATTACGCGCTTTAACTCGAGCAGAATTCAACGAAACCACCGCTAAAGTTGAAAGTAAGCCGATGATTGCAATAACTACCAATAACTCGATTAAAGTAAAACCTTTTTTATTATTTTTCATAAATTCACCTCGCTTTCTATTGTTTCATTTTCATTATCTTAATCCTAGAAATTAAAGTAACGAAATGAGAGTATTAATTTATGATGTATGATTTATGATATAGGATGTAAATAAATTACATCATAAATCATAAATCTGAAATCATAAATTATTAACGTTTTTCTTTTTAGTCTTTAAAGTTGAAACAAATATTGCAGTAAGCTCGTTTGCCTCCTGTAATAACGGCTCAACTAATTCTTTATTAATAAAATTTCCTTCAATAATTATTTCCAGCCAAAATATCGTTTCGTCAGCCTCCTCAACCACTGTTCCTAATTTTGCAATAAATTCCGCATCTGATCTAGCTCTACATGAAGCGCAATAATTCGCACCGACAGATGTGCCTG
>Ga0265296_1005761_pt1 | contig 9973 bp, 7 predicted proteins | sample MunlanPumphouse1_FD_189073 | JGI IMG/M metagenome (GOLD analysis project Ga0265296, IMG submission 189073) | Groundwater microbial communities from a municipal landfill in Southern Ontario, Canada - Pumphouse #1 | ecosystem: Environmental > Aquatic > Deep subsurface > Groundwater | place: Canada...
CCTTCCGCCGGGTACTAAAACCTCGACCACTTCTGCCATAGTCTTTGCACCATGCCGTCCCTCCTGTTGAGGGTTCCGAGCTTGGGTCTGTAAATATTGATGGGAGGGGTGATAAAGGTGATCTTGGGATTGGTGGGAATTTCAGGAGATGCCCTTACTCGCCAGGTCTCTGATGGAGTACCCCTCAATCTGTACCCATGCGACCCCCCCCCCATTGCATCTGGCTCACAAAACTTCCACAGATTCACAATTTTCCCTCGTAAAATTACCCGGACTTCTGCAAAAAACCTGTCAGAAAATACAAAGGGCATGGGGGGGTCGCGTGGGTACAAGATGAAAACCTGGACCAAAAGTGATGCGGCAAAACCACTAATTTATGACGTGAACTTCCCGGATACACCATTCTGCATGAGATCTTTTTGTACCTACGCGACCCCCCACCTCACTCGTAATTGTTTCCGGCCAGGGTTCCGGATCAGGATCGGACCGCAATAACCATGAAGGCCGGAGTGCAAATGAGAATCAAAGGGAGATGAGCATGAAAGATTCCCGTACGTTCTTACCGGCATTCACCTACTCCCATGCGATGGTGAAACGGCTCGCGGCAATTGCAGCAGCACGGGAAGTTATCCTCCACGCACATCTCGTGCCGAAATGGGAGGTGTCGATCCGCCGGGAGCAGCTCATCCGGGCGGCACACGCTTCCACAGCAATTGAGGGAAACCCGCTCTCACTCGAAGAAGTGAGCCAGCTGGCTGAGGGTCGGGACGTGATGGCAGCACGGCGGGCAAAAGCCGAGGTGCTCAATTACCTCCGGGTGCTGGAACATATCGATACCTATCAGAAAGACGGGCAGATCTCGGAAGAAAAAATCCTCGCTCTCCACCGCGACATCACCCGGGAGACTCTTGATGACCCGGCACATGAAGGAGCGTTCCGGAAGGTCAGGGTCGTGGTCGGGAACCGGCATACAAAGGAAGTCGTGTATTCCCCCCCGCCTCCAAAAGATGTGGCCCCCATGATGGCCGCCCTCACCACGTGGCTGAATTCCGATGAAGCACATGAGATGCACCCGGTCCTTGTTGCGGGGATTGCACACTACGAACTCGTGCGGATTCACCCGTTCGTAGATGGCAACGGGCGAACGGCCCGGGCACTTGCCACGCTGATCCTTGCGATGCGGGAATTCGATATCAAGCGGTTCTTTACGCTGGATGATTTCTATGACAGCGACAGAGCCTCGTACTATGCAGTACTCAAAGCGGAAAATACGTCATATCCGGACTGCACGGTGTGGCTGGAGTATTTCACGGAGGGTGTGGAGATCTCGCTGCACCGGGTGAAAGAGCGGGTACTGCTGCTCTCATCCGATGAGCACCGGAAGGTGGTCCGCGGGCAGGTGGCATTGTCCGAGCGGCAGATGAAGATCATTGAGTTCATTCACGCCAATGGATCGATCAAAACCTCAGATCTAGTTACCCTGTTTCACATTTCCCGCCAGGCTGCCTTAAAGGAACTATCCCAGATGACGGAAAAAGAGTTGATCCAGATGAAGGGTATCCGTCGGGGAGCCCATTACGTTTTAAGATAGTGGTTGTCAATTCAGTTGTCAATTCAGTTGTCAATTAAAAAAAATAGTCGCTGATAAGAGCGTGCTCTTGGGGGTTCTCCATCGGGGAATAAGGACATGGAGAGCACCATGATCGCAGGATCATGCGAGACCCCCCTCCTCCGCCGTCATTATCGCCAGTATCCTCAACCGCAATCGTTTCTGCAACCGGCAGGTAAATATATCACTGCATGAGTGCATTGCGGAATACCACCACATCGCAGAGGCAAAATATCCCTGCTGGTGACCCAACGCGGAGATTGAGGGAGATTGATCCCATTGTATCGTATTCTGTATGTTGATGATGAAACAAATCTTCTTGAGGTAGGTAAACTTTTCTTGGAGCGGGACGGACAGTTCACCGTTGACACCTGTACCTCAGCTTCATCCGGCCTTACGTTTCTCAAATCCGCAAACTACGATGCCATCGTTTCTGATTACCAGATGCCGGGCATGAACGGGATCGATCTTCTCAGGCAGATACGTTCAACCGGTAATTCCATACCATTCATCCTCTTCACCGGCCGGGGGCGCGAGGAGGTTGTCATTCAGGCATTGAATGAAGGAGCAGACTATTATCTCCAGAAAGGCGGGGACCCGTTATCGCAGTTCGCCGAACTTACGCACAAGATCCACCAGGCAGTAACACGGAAACACGCCGAAGAGGTGCTGCGGGAGAGTGAAGCGCGGTTCCGCACCCTGCTCCAGCACATTCCCTCCGTATCGGTACAGGGTTACCGTATGGATGGCACAACGCACTACTGGAATGACGCGTCCGAGCACATTTATGGGTATACTGCAAAGGAGGCTATCGGTAAGAACCTTGTCGAACTGCTCATCCCACCGGAAATGCAAAACGATGTCAGGAAAGCGATAGCGTATATGGCAAAGACCGGTCAGCCCATCCCGGCATCAGAACTGTCCCTCATGAGAAAGGATGGATCGCGGGTTGAGGTTTTTTCCAGCCATGCGATCATCAAAAGCTCACAGGGTGAAAAGGAGCTGTTCTGTATTGACATTGATCTGACCGAGCGCAAACGGATAGAGGAGGCACTCCGCCAGGCGAACGAGAAACTCGACCTCCTCTCAGGCCGGGCCCCGGAACACGATCAACAACCAGCGGACCGTGATGCAGCGTTACCCCGCCATGCGGGGGAGTAAGAATCCCGGTCAGGTCCAAAAGGATCCGTAGTTCCGTTGTCAGGGAAAAAAGCCATGGCGTTTTTCCGCGGGTAAAAACGCTGTACATTGTTCTGTAACCGCAACCGATAAGAAATAGCAATCCCGTACACAATGCCACGTACCACAAGAGAGCGTGTCCATGACAATCAACAGCTGGCTGCATCCCGATCTTGAGAAACGTGGTTCGGCAACGCAGGGCTGCGGGATATTTGCGAAAGCAGATATTCGTAAAGGCGAGCGGCTGGCCATCTTCGGCGGAAAGGTCATGCTGATCGATGACATGTACCAGCTCCCTCGCGAGATGCAAAGCTACACCATGCAGATCGAAGAGCGCTTTGTCCTGGGTCCTGCCGGCTCCGTTTCTGAAGATACAGATTTTTTCAACCACAGCTGTTGCCCCAACAGCGGTTTTTCGGGCCAGATCTTTCTCGTTGCCATGCGGGAGATAAAAGCCGGTGAGGAGATCACCTTCGATTACGCCATGACCGTCTCAGAATCGGGGGGAAGCGATATGGTCTTTTGCCTGAAGTGTGCATGCGGGTCTCCGCTTTGCCGGGGAACGATCACGGAACAGGACTGGATGCTTCCCGAATTACAGGATCGTTACAAAGGTTATTTTTCCCCGTATATCCAGGAGAAGATCGAGCGCCTGAACGAAGACCGGTCCGGGGAACCAGTGAGGGAGTGATTATTCCAGGCGACAAGGACGCCCAATTCTCTCCAGCCAATTCATAAATACCCGTGCATGCCACAACCCATAGAGGCGGCTATGGCAACAGAGAAACCAGATCTCGTGAGAACGGTCTCCATCCTGACAAGGAGACTCAAAGAGGGGAAGACGTACGAGGACTTCCGAAGGGCGTGGTTCCATACCACGGGCTTTGGCACCGCAGGAAAGGAGGCGGACGGGAACAGTGCCCGGCTGCTGACCTTCATCAACATATTCGATCCGCGGGAGGTCATCGTGCTGGGTTTTACAACCACAACCCTTGAAGGGCTCAGGGATGCGCTTGACATTGATGTCAAAGTCCGGGGAGAGAACCCGCTCGATGAAGTGATCGAGCCGGCAATCGGCAGGTCATTTGCTCTCCAGGTGGCGGACGATGATTTCTCTGCGGCCGGGGACATTCCCTACAATCCTCCCATGATTGAAGGAGAAGAGACAGATATAGCCGGGTTTGAGAAGAACCTGTCCGCGATTGCTGCTATCTATGCCGCCGCTGCAAAGAAACGGGACGCGGTGAACGAGGCACGGAAGAAAAATAAGATCTAGCGGTTAACCGGAGAATATTCCGCCGCAAGCATCCCGTAATACCGGGTCGAGCGCCAGTGATCCCGGAGCCAGACATGCTCGCGGAGCGTGCCTTCGTACGCAAGACCGCATTTCTCCATGACATGGGCTGAGGCACGGTTGAGCTCGTCGCACTTCCCGTACACCCGGTGCAGGGAGAGCGGGCCGAAGCCAAACGCAAGATATGCCCGGAGAATCTCCGAGGCGTACCCGTTGTTCCAGTATTCCGGGAGGAGGACATACCCGATCTCTGCGGTGCCTGGCTCGCCGGGATCGATCTCAATGAACGTGAGGCCCACGAACTCCCGCGACCCCGGCAGCCGGGCCGCGAGCACGTAATCCCTCCGGTCTTCCCGCCGGGATTCATCGATCGCGTGCTGGAGAAACCCGGCAACCTGCTCATCGTTCTCGAGCCAGATGAGCACGTACTTCATCACGTCGCGATTCCGGGCAATGCGCTGGACATTCGCAAGATCTTCACGGTTCAGATCTTCAAGGACCAGCCGTTCTGTTGTTATGCGAAAACTCAAATTTCATTCCCCGCGGGAAAACTCCGTGGTAACTGTTTGCCCGGAACCATTGAAATCTTTTTCACAACCGCACTCATGCCGGGATTATTACAGCGGAACATCAGGGTTTGGCAGGGTAAGTGGCTGAGGTTGGGCGGCAGATGAAGATTACAGGTACGGCCATCATACCCAAGTCAGACGAACATCCACCTTACATCACCACGGATGCAGAACGGAACGGTTTTGAGTATATAACGATGAACGTTACTTGTCAATCAACCGATTACCGATACCACTATGTACAATATTCTTTATGTCGACGACGAACCGGATATCCTGGAACTCGGCACGGAGTTCCTTGAGAGCGACGGGACGTTTACTGTCGATACCTTCCCCTCGGCCGGCGAAGCACTTGATCGTTTGCAGACCACACAGTATGATGCGATCGTCTCGGATTACAAAATGCCGGAGATGGACGGTCTCGCTTTTCTCACAACGCTTCGTGCAGGAGGTAATACTACACCATTCATCCTCTTCACGGGAAAAGGGCAGGAGGATGTTGTGATCGAGGCGCTCAACAGCGGTGCCGACTTTTATCTCAAGAAAGATGATGACAAAACGCAATCCCGTTTTGCCGAACTGACACACTGGATCCTCCATGCCATCTCACAGAAACGGGTGGATCATGTTCGGAGGGAGAGCGAGGAGAAGTATCGCCATCTGGTAGAGAACAGTTACGATGTTATCTATACGATAACCAAGGAGGGAATACTCTCCTTTATCTCCCCGAGTATGACGATGAACCTGGGACACCGGGTAACAGACATTGCGGGAAAGTCGTTTCGGACATTAGTCCATCCGGACGATGTCTCGGGGTGCTGCGAACTCCTGCAGAGATCAGTTCTCGTGGGTAACCAACCACAGGACGTCGAGTACCGTATCCGGCACATTGATGGTTCCTGGCGCTGGCATCTCTCAAAGGCGGTCCCGTTATATGACAACGCAGGGACGATCATTGGTTTTGAGGGTATCGCCAGAGACATTACCGAGCGTAAAGCAGCGGAGGAGGCATTGCGGCAGGCAAACAGGAAACTTAACCTCCTCTCAGGCATTACCCGGCACGACATCAGTAACCAGCTGCTGATATTGAAAGGATACCTTGTGCTGCTGGAAAAAAAGCAGACTGATGCTTCGTTCAACAAGTATTACCGGAAGATCCACACCGCTGCCGAGCGAATCTCCGCGGTGATCCAGTTCACCAGCGAATATGAGAAGATCGGGGTCATCGCCCCAACATGGCAGGATATCCGCACGCTTGTGGATTCCGCCGCAATCCAGGCACCCCTCGGAACGATCACCGTGATCAACGATCTTCCTGCCGGTATGGAAGTGTTCGCGGATTCCCTCATTGAAAGGCTCTTTTACAACCTGATGGACAATGCTGCACGGCATGGCGGGACGATCACGATGATCCGGTTCTCTGTGCAGGAACGTGAAGGAAACCGGATCATTGTCTGCGAGGATGATGGTCGCGGTGTTCCTGCAGCGGAAAAAGAGAGGATCTTCGAACGCGGGTTTGGGAAGAACACCGGTCTTGGTCTGACGATATCCCGGGAAATCCTCTCAATCACCGGCATCACGATCATCGAAAACGGCGAACCGGGGGTCGGGGCACGGTTTGAGATGACCGTGCCAGAAGATGGTTACCGACTGGCGATATAAATCACTGATCAGGGTACCTGGATTCCCTTGCACAACTCGGGTTCGCCCGTTCGGATGGCGGGCACCACGGGAATTGTTTGTCCGGAACCATTGAAACCTTTTGGCGGGCAGGATGATGAGTGCACGGATATCATCAGGAATGCCGGAAGATCTGCACCGTCGAAAACAAAGCGACAGCAATAAATCGATGGCTCATAATACTTTGTCATAATGATGAGCAATACCGGTTCGGCCGCCATCAACAGAATCCTGTACGTTGATGATGAGCCGGCGTTGCTGGATATCGGCAAGGTCTTTTTAGAAGAGGATGGATCGTTTGCGGTCGACACGTCCCATTCTGCGCCCGATGCACTGGTTCGCCTCAGTTCCTGTAAATATGATGCCATTGTTTCAGACTACCAGATGCCCAAGATGGATGGGATCGCATTCTTAAAAGCGCTCAGGGTGCGGGGAGACACCACACCGTTCATCATCTTCACCGGCCGCGGCCGGGAAGACGTGGTTATCGAGGCGCTCAACAGCGGTGCTGATTTTTACCTCCAGAAAGGGGGAGACCCGGTCTCCCAGTTTGCGGAGCTGGCGCACAAGATCCTCCATGCAATCTCACAAAAACGGGCGGACCTGGCCCTCAAGAAGAGCGAACTGGAATACCGTCACCTCATCGAACATGCCGGTGAAGGAATCTTTGTTATCCAGGACGAACGCTTCCGGATGATCAATCCGAGGGCAGCCGAGCTCTCGGGGTACTCTGAACAGGAACTGCTCAACCAGCCATTCGTCCGGTTTGTTCATCCGGATGAAGGCGATATGCTGCTGGACAAGTTTCGGAACCGCAACTTTGGTTCCACCGTGCCCACGCACTATACCTTCCGGACTATCTGCAAGGATACAACGGTCCGATGGGTCGAACTGAATGTGGTTGCCATCACATGGGATGAGCGCCCCGCGACCCTGAACTTCATGACCGATATCACGGACCGGAAACTCACTGAAGATGCGCTCAAAGAGAGCGAGGAACGGTACCGTCACCTTATCGAACATGCCGGGGAGGGAATCTATGTGGTGCAGGATGGGAAACTCCAGATGGTCAACTCGCGAACGACCGAGATGTGCGGGTATACCGAACAGGAACTGATCAGTCAGCCATTCAAAAATTTCGTGCACCCGGACGATTTCGATATACTGATCGACCGGTTCTGGCGACGGATCCGCGGAGAGACGGTCCCCTCCCGGTATTCTTTCCGCATAGCCCGTAAGGACGGGACCCTCCGGTGGGTCGAACTGAGTGTCGGGATCATTGACTGGAACGGGGCCCCGGCAACACTGAATTACGTAACGGACATCACTGACCGGAAACTCGCTGAGGATGCACTCCGGGAGAGTGAGGAGCGATACCGCCAGTTCTTCAGGACAACGCTGGACGGCCTCTTCATCACCACCCCGGCGGGCCAGTGGATCGATTTCAACGATGCCGTTGTGGAGATGTTTGGCTTTTACAACCGGGATGAGATCTTCAGCAGCCCCATCATCTCGTTTTATGTGAATCCTGAGGATCGGGTCGCATTTGTTGAACGCGTGGAACGGGAGGGATACGTGAAAGAAAATCCTGTATCGTTCAGGAAACGGGACGGAACGATCTTTGACTCCGTTATGACGGTCGTTGTGCAGAGGAATCCCGACGGTTCAACCAAAGCGTTTATCGGTACTATCCGGGATATCACCGGGCGCAAACGTATTGAGGAGGCGCTCAGGGAGAGTGCGGAGCAGTACCGTCTCTTTTTCAAAACATCCCAGGACAGTGTCTTCATCACCGGATCCAATGGGAGGTATATCGATTTTAATGATAATTTATTCCAGAGACTCGGGTGCAAAAGCCGCGAAGAGGCCATGGCCGTCGATACGATCTCCACGTATGCTCACCCGGAAGAACGCAAGACGTTCATAGACCTCGTCAACCGGGAAGGATATCTCAAGGAGTACCCCATTACGTTCAGAAGACGCGACGGGAGAGAATTTGATACGCTCATCTCTATCGTAGCCCAGAAAAATTCCAATGGATCAATAAAGGCATATTTTGGGACCATCCGGGATATCACCGAACGCAAGCGGGCCGAAGCTGCGCTCAGGGAGAGCGAAGACCGGTACCGGGTTGTAACGCAGATGATTACAGACTTTGTCTGGGACTGGAACACCAGTACCGGCTGCGTACAATGGTTTGGGGATATCGACACCGCGCTGGGGTATGCACAGGGAGAGTTCCCACGTACTTTTGAGGCGTGGGAACGCAGTGTCCACCCGGATGATCATGACCGCGTTATGAACGCCATACGCCGCTCTCTTGAGACCGGTGAGCGGTTCGATGGGGAGTACCGCATGCTGGCCCGCAACGGGACCTGCCGGCACTTCCACGACAGGGGCACCACGATCGCTGATGCCGAAGGGGCCAGGGTCCGGATGATCGGTGCCGTGACAGATATTACGGAGCGCAAACGTACCGAGGATGCACTCAGGGAGAGCGAGGAGCGATACCGCCTGATATTCGAATCGTTCGAAGACCTGTACTACCAGACAGACACAAACGGCATCATTACAATCCTCTCCCCATCCCTCAACCGCCTCACCGGGTGGACCGAAAAAGAACTGATCGGCACATCGATAACGAAGATCTATGTCAACCCGGAAGACCGGCAGGTTCTGCTGAACGAACTTGCAGAGAAGGGGTACGTGAGGGACTATGAAGTGCGGTTGCGGATGCGGGACGGGAGGGAGACGCCGGTATCCTTAAGTGCAAACCGGATTTTCCATCCGGATGGCTCGCCAGCAGGAGTGGCCGGGATCATCCGCGACATCACCCGGCGCAAGCGGGCCGAGGATGCATTAAAAGAGAGCGAAGTGAAGTTCCGCTCGCTGGTCGATCATGCTCTTGAAGCGATTATGATCACCGACATGCAGGGAAATGTGTTGTTTTGCAACAATGCTGCGGCCCGGACGGTTGATGCAGAAAACTGTGAGGACCTCACCGGCAGGAACGTAATGGAAGTGATCGCGCCGGAGTCCCGTGCGGATGTCGCAAAGGACTTCGAAGAGGTGGCCCGGGGCCATGACGCCTATGTTGCCCGCTACCACCTGGTTACCCTGAAAGGGAGGGACGTGTTCGTGGAGAGCATCGGTAAGGTGATCGCGTACGAGGGAAGACCCGCAGACCTCATCTCCCTCCGGGATGTGACGGGCCAGAAACAGTGAGTGGACCTGGCACCATCCGGTCCGCAATTCTCCAACACAATTCCCTGAAAAACGGTCCTTAAAAAAAAAATTACTGCTGGTCGGAATATTTCTCGACCACACGGACATTGTCGCCACGGACGGTGATCGGGATCGGGACAACGCTCTCGTAGAGCTCGACCGTGATCTCTTCCTTGCCGGAATCGACCCGTTTCACAACCGCCTTCTCGCCCTTGAAGGGGCCGGCGATCAGTTCAACGATGGTTCCTTCCTCAATACCGGAGACAACCGGCTTCGGGACCAGGAAATGACCGACCTCGGCAAGGTTGGTCTGGCCTTTCGTTACGACACGGGCATGGGCGATCAGCTCGACCAGCTGCTCGATCCGGTTGCGCTGCTCGGGGGTCTCGATGAGAACATAGCCCTGCAGCTCGTTCG